>Ga0209697_10006796_pt1 | contig 13688 bp, 8 predicted proteins | sample AliMusrvi5mmetaG_FD_184115 | JGI IMG/M metagenome (GOLD analysis project Ga0209697, IMG submission 184115) | Freshwater lake bacterial and archeal communities from Alinen Mustajarvi, Finland, to study Microbial Dark Matter (Phase II) - Alinen... | ecosystem: Environmental > Aquatic > Freshwater...
TTTTCCACATGGGCTGACCATGTTCAGAATCAATTATTAACAAAATATAACGTTTCATTTCGCCCTGTTTGAATGGCTTGAACCAATTGGTGACAATTTCTTAACGCTCCATGAAAACTTTAAAAAACATTTTGCGTTTCAATTGATATACATTCTATCCATGACCATAAAATCCAATATATTGAACATACCGGAAGCCACTACCAAGCGAATCGTCATCGTTGGCGGAGGCTTTGGCGGTTTAAAACTGGCTTTGAGGCTACTCCGGCTGGACTTTCAGATTGTGCTGATCGACCGCAACAATTACCATCTATTTCAGCCCTTGCTGTATCAGGTTGCGATGTCGGGATTGGAGCCCAGTGCCATCTCGTTCCCATTGAGAAAAGTTCTTCAGAATACCAATGTTCATTTTCGGATGGCAGAACTGGAAGCAGTTCATCCGGAAAGCAATGAAATTACGACCGACATAGGCCGTTTGAGCTATGATTATTTGTTTTTGGCTACCGGAGCAAAAACCAACTTCTTCGGAAATGAAACCATCGAAAAAAATTCGATGCAAATGAAATCTGCTCCTGATGCCCTTTTTATCAGGAACCGGATTCTGAAGAACTTCGAAAAGGCGCTGAACAAGTCAACAGAACAGGACATCCGTGCCTATCTGAATGTAGCTATCATTGGAGGCGGTCCAACCGGGGTGGAACTTGCCGGGGCCGTTGCCGAAATGAAAAAATACGTTTTACCCAAGGATTATCCCGAGCTGGACATGCGCAACATGACCATCATGCTTTTTGAAGCATCCCCCAGGTTGCTGGCAGGAATGTCGCCGGAGGCTTCCACCACGGCTCGGGTGTACCTGGAAAAGTTGGGGGTGGTAGTCAGAACCAACACCGCCGTGCTCAATTACGACGACAGGATACTTTCACTTCCCAACCAGGAAACAATTCAGGTAAAGAATGTGATCTGGGCTGCCGGAATCACCTCCACTAGGATTGAAGGCATTTCTGAAGAAGCCTATGGCAGAAACAACCGAATCCTGGTGAACCGTTTCAATCAGGTAGAAGGATATTCAAACATTTTTGCACTCGGGGATAATTGCTTGATGACGGAAGAAGCCTTTCCGAATGGTCACCCACAGGTTGCACAGGTGGCCATGCAACAGGCAAAACTGATCTCCGAAAATATACGTAGGATTCTTAAAAACAAGCCCTTGAAGCCGTTTCATTACCGCGACAAGGGTTCATTGGCTACCATTGGCAGACATCTGGCCGTAGCCGATCTCCCGGTAGGAAAATTCAAAGGTTACTTCGCCTGGATATTGTGGTCGATTGTTCACTTGCTCTCCATCATCGGGGTAAAAAACAAAATTTTCGTGTTGCTCGACTGGATCTGGAAATACCTCACCTACGATCAGGCACTGAGGTTGCTGATCAAACACAAAGGGAGATACTAAATTGGATCAGGAGGTAGTGCAATTTCAAATGAGTTGGAAGGAAGTCTGCCGCCATTCAGATTTTTTTGGCACGCCAGTCTCCCTTCTTCAGGTACCAAAGAGAGAAGAGACCGATCAGGATAAAATAGACATATTCCGCGCCCCAAACCCATTCTATCTGCAATTTCAGGTGGACCGCTATCAGCCAGGTAAATGCAAGATAGGCAGATAGGGTTACGGCCTCAATGGCCAGTGATACTCTTGTGTTTGCCGTACCCAGTACGCCGTTAAACAGCACACTCATCACGGAAAATACCAGCAAGGCACCAAGAATGAGGTAATAGGAAGGCACAGTTGCCTCAATTAAACTCGCGCTGTTGGTGTAAACGGAGAGGACTGTCCGTGGAAGGAATACTACAACGGCAATAATCCCAACCATGGCGACGAGGCTAAATCTGAGGATTTTCAGGATGACAGGGATCACATTCTCCGGCTTTCCTTCCCCCATGGCACTGCTTACCAGCGTACTGGCCACCGAACACAATGCCCATCCGGGTATCATCAAAAAGATGTAAATGGAACGAATGATGTTGGAAACTGCCAATGGCCGCTCCCCCATTTTTTCGACAAACATGAAGAAAACAAACCAGCTGCCGAAGGAGAGTACAAATTGTGCCATCACATAGATCGATACCCCCAGTGTTTTTCCAATGATGGTCAGGTCGGGTTTAACCAGCCTGAAGAGGTGGTATCTTTTGAGATGCTTGTTTCCGTTGGTGATCCAGATAAAAAACAGCAAGGCAAAGGCTTCCGAGATGGAGGAGGAGATGGCAGCTCCCTGTATTCCCATTTTGGGAAATCCTCCGTGACCAAAAATAAGCAGATAATCCAGCACTATATTAAGCACTGCCATGATGCCGGCACTGATACTTAAATATTTTGTAAAGGAAATCCCCGTATAAAAAGAGCGGAACAAAAGGGCCGATGTTGCAAAAAAGAGGCCAAATACCCTGTATTTCAAGAAGAGGGAACTGGCCCGAAAAATGGGTTCTGACGAAAGCACTATTTTCAAAAAGAGCGATCCGAAAAAATAGACCAAGGCGGTCACCAGAAGGGAAAAGATTCCGATGAAATAGAAACTATTGTCAAAAATAGGACCTATTTCGGCATAGTTCTTCTCACCATATCTCCTGGCAATCAATATCTGAACTCCCGTAGTAAATCCAAACCCTACCATAAAAAGAATCAAGTAGAAGACCCCGCCAATAGCAGAAGCTCCCAATTCGACCTCCCCAACCCTTCCCAAAAATGCCGTATCCGTTACGCCAACAATATTTTGGGCCAGCAGACTGAGCATAATGGGTCCGGAGATCTGCCAGATCTCGCGATGAGAGGGAGTTGTCATAAAGATAAGGCTCTCTTTTTACCTATGGTTTGGCCTTCAGGGCATCGCACCAGGCAACAATCTGGTTGATCTGACTCTCTGTCAGTGCACTTTCGGGATGAGACTCCAGAAAACGTTTGGGTGGCATACTCCCCTTTTTGACTTCATCAGTGATCGAAGAGGCCAGCAACTTCTTTTCCATGGGACTGTATTGCTCCCATACGGAAAAATTCACCTTTGATTTTGGTTTGTCCCTGCCCTCGTTCGAGTGGCAAGTCATGCAGGCAGGCTTCAGGAGAGAAGCAACCTCTGCAGGAATGGTAGAAACAGAGTCTTTCTTCTCCACATTCTGAGCAAGGGCACTCCCTGCAAACAGAACCAATGCAGCAAAAACCAGATTTCGGCCTGCACTCACCATTTTTGATTCTTTCATTTTTGAACTGTTTTAATATTTACCAAGTATACTTATTTCTTGTCAGGAAAGTTACGGCTTCAATTACTTCTTCCGGGGTTACCCCCCTTTTTTTTATAAGATGGTTAAATTTAGTACCATTTTTTGGTATCAGGCCCCAATCCCAAATTATCAAATTATCAAATTTTTACTTGCTCATCTCTGCCACTATCAAATCAGCCAGGGCTTCAAATCCGCTGTCGAAATGGTGATTTCCCTGCAATAACCGGATGCCCACTCCTACCTTTTCAAAAGCCTGTCTGGATTCAGCCCTTTCATCGCTGCCAAAAAAGGCCACCATCTGGTTGGCCCGGCCAACCAGAATTTCACGGATGACGTCGTATTTTCCCTTTGTGGTAACGACATTGAGCATATCTGACAAATGGATTTCAAAGTCACAGCTTTTATCGGGCGAGATGAGCAGGGTAGCAACAAGATTCTTACTGAGTTCCGCGGGGAGTCGGTTCGCAACAAAGGGGACAACGGAGGCACCAAAAGAGAAACCGGCCAGTACGAACTGCTCCATCTTCCAGTTTTTTTGCCAGGTTTCTATGACAGACGTTACATCGCTGGCGGTTTCATCCGGTGTTTTGCTTCTCCAGAAATATTTCTGTGCATCCAGTACCACGACCGATACTCCTTTATTGTTCAATGAGTTGCACAAAGCCTCTTCGAACGAATTCCATCCGCCATCCCCCGAAATAAAAATAAGCAGGGGCATTGCAGCGGGTACCGGACTTGCTAAAATTTTAAGCGGAATCTCGCCGGAGGAGGTGGGAATGGAGTTTATCTCAGCAGCCCCATAACAACTCCTTGAAGCTTCCGGTCCAGCAGTAGTCAACCCCGCCCAAAGGAATGCCGCGAGAAGTAGGGTGATCATTCTCATGGTTCAATAACTTTGGACAATGCCCTTGGAATCTGCATCAGATCGTAATCGTGTTCGTAAATCAGGTATTTGTTGTACCAGATGGTGGCGAATTTCTCCTTGTATTCCCTCATTCCCTTGTAATGGGAAAAACTCCGGATCTTTTCGTAGGCAAACTTCATGGATTTTTCCGAGAATTTTGTCGGATCTACCAGCCCGGACATGGGGGCGAAACCAAGATTGACGGTTTCATACCCCTGTTCTTTCAGGTGATTGAACATCTCCACCAGGATAAAGTCCATTACACCATTGGGGGCATCGCATGTTTTGCGCAGCAGATCATAGGTAGCTTCATTCTTCACGTAATCCGGGATGATGTTCAAAAAGGCAACCACTTTCTCTTCAGAATTTTCGACCGTTAAAATGGTTTGCTGTTTCAGCTCCTCCCAATCGAACATCCCCTGTGAAAAGATAATTTCGCTTCTGTCGGTATCGAATAGCCATTCATCGGAAACAGATTTTACCTTTTGCAGCTGCCCATCCTTGATCGGGGCAAAATGAAAATAGATCTTGTATCCACGCTCCTTTACCTTGGAGATAGCGTTTCTGATGGATTTGCGAGCTCCACCCTCCAGCGAAAATTTATTCAGGTCCACAACGCCCTCCTGGCCAAGAAACATGGATTTCTTCTTCAGGCTCTTGTAAATATGCAACGATTCTTCGGGTACCCGGTAGTAAAAGCTTTTCAATCCGTTTTCGTAACAGAACCTGTCGAACAACCGGATGCACTCCCGCATGCACTCATCGTTGCAGGCAACAGGATTTTCCAGTACCACGGCAAAGTTTCCTGCGATCCGGTAGGAAATAAATGCCTCCACCCCTTCTGGCTCGAAAACCATTTTGTCCTGGTAGGTCTTGAAATAATCGAGACTGGATTTTCCATACTCCTTCAGCATTCGGTTTGGCCGTTCCAGTTCCTCTGCCGTAGGCGTATTTTTTAGAATATAGGGTCGAATCAGGGTATAAAACAAGAATGCCAGTGATAAAAACCCACTTACATTGATACTGAGCAAGAATTTGGAAGCAAATTTATCGACGGGAATCAGATCACTGCTGCCGACCAAAAAATAATTCTGAAGGGCATACCGGATGGATTGCCAGAGGCTAAAATCAATGTCAAAGTGTTTTTTATCCAGGTAATAGAAACCTATTACACTGTAAAACATGACCGCAACCATGCTGAGTACGGCGGTCTGAATTCCAACGGTCCGAAGTTTGGGATTGTTTTTGATGTAATAATCTTTCCGGGTGTAGATTAGGACGCCGAGGACAAAAAGGGCGGAGAGTGCCTCTTCATAATCGACGGCCTTGGTCAGATTTCCGAAGATGGAAATCACTGTGAGCACCACAGCGGTCCACCAGGCCGACCTGAGCCCCTTCAGCATGAAAGAGGCGGTCACAAGCAGGATTAATCCCAAAACAAGTACGAAATAATTGGAAGCAACCATCGTTTCGATCGGGATAAAGTGCCTCAGCCATTTTACCCTTTCGTGGATGGCGGGGGTCAGTACGGAGACAATGTTGATGATCCCAAGCGCAAAAAGCAAAAGCGCCGGTACGATGCGCATGATCAGCTTGTTGATTTTCAACAGGAAAGTCACCACACCGGCAAGCAGCGGTGTCCAGAATTCAAAGAACCTGTAAAGTAAAGTAATGGCAATCGCCTCCACATTGGAGAAGCCATATTTAGCCAGGACGAAAGTCATTGATACCTCAATCCAGCCAAGACCCCTCAGAAATGGGGAGATGATCAGGAAGATGACGGAGATAATGTAACCCAGCAAGGCGGCAAACAGGGAAGGTTGAAGATGAAGTGCCATCATCGCTACATAGAGATGGGCAATGCCAATGAGTTCGATGACCACGGAAACAGCAACCGTTTTGAATAGTTGACTTTTGACGAGTTCTGCATCCTGCAATTCTGCGATCAGTTCCTCGAGAGAGGGGAAAATACGGATTAACCCCCTGTAGACGGGACCCTTATTAAGAAAAGAACGAAATACCAGGTACACGAGTGCCAGCAAAAGGATGACGGCCAATAGTCCGAACCATTCGCCTTCACCAATGGTGCCATCTGCCAGGGCATAGGTAAATGCCGGTATGGCAACCAGTACGACTGAGAGTATTCCCACAAAACCATAGATCGTGGAAGCAAAGTGGATGTGCGACTTGGTAATTCCTCTTTTCTCGATGTCACCCGTAAAAAATGCCAGCGAGGAGACTCCTCCGGCCGGCAGAAAGACACTGATGAAATTTCGTTTCAAAAAGAGGACAATTCCAAGCTGCAAGGGCAATTTATGGCGGAAGGTGGCAAAAGAGGTCACATACATATACCCCTGCACCACGATATAAAAGGCCGTCAGGGACAAACCCAGCAAGACCAATTCCCATCCTGCAGAGCCAAGCAACAGATTGATCTGAACCAATTCCGTCTTTTGATTTTTGAAGAACCAGATTCCTATTCCAATGGATAGAATCGTAAAAATAGCCTGCAGTATCAGCTTGCCATTCTCTCCGATAAAGGAAACCGACAGACTCCAATCGGTCAGGAATTTTATACTTTTTCTGAAAGCCGATACAAAAAATCTTTTTAATCTATTCATCTTAAATTTTTTATACAAGATAAAATCATGAGTCATTTTGATTCTATCAGGTTTTGAACAGGCCACCGAAAAACGTGCAACCTTTTAGAAAGACTAACCGCGAGACTCCCCATTCCATTCCATCTCAAAGCGGGCAAGAAACTGTTCCATGAATGCATGCCTGTCGATGGCAAGGGCTTTCCCGGTAGGGGTATTCATCCTGTCTTTGAGCAACAACAGTTTTTCGTAAAAATGATTGATCGTGGGAGCGTCACTGTTTTTGTACTCTTCCTTGGTCATTTTTAGGTTGGGGTGAATATCCGGATGGTAAAGCAACCTGTTTTTGAAGCCACCGTAATGAAAGGCACGGGCAATGCCAATGGCACCCAGGGCATCCAGTCTGTCGGCATCCTGGACTACCTGCAACTCAGGGGAAGTATATCCCGGCAGGTTGTTACCTCCCTTGAAAGAGATGTTACGAACTATCAGCACCACCTGCCCGATCACGGAAGGATCCACTTCCATCGATCTCAAAAATGCTTCGGCTTTCATTGGACCGGCCTCTTCGTCCCCCCCGTTGAATTTGGAATCGGCAATATCGTGAAGTAATGCGGCCAGTTCGACCACGAATAGGTTGACAGGTTCCGTCTTGGCAATCAAAAGGGAAGTATTCCATACCCGCTGGATGTGCCACCAGTCGTGACCCTTTTCACCCTCCTTCAGTTCTGATCTGACATACTCGGCGCAGGCTTTTAAAATGATCTCCGGATCTGATTTCACTGCCATTTACTATTTTTGTTCATGAATTTCTGAAAGGCTTTATCAATTTTGCAAAATTTCCAGTCCCCCGATTTTCGGGGATGTAAAGTTATCAGTTTAAAAGATGAAAAGGGCAGGAAAAATCAATCAAAATTTTCTCCTTTTTCTGACACACTCATACCCTTCCACTTAGTCATCAAAAGATAACAATTTTCAGAAAGATACACAAAATTGGGATAAAAATTACCCGGACTACCTGACGAAGAGCCATAATTGCATACCATTTCAGGGAGCATCTGCTGGACGGGAGTCAGGTTAGGTGAGTTTATTATTCTTTGTTCATGATGCCAAATTTATCCAGAATCCAGAAAATCAGGGACAAGATCACACCCACGATGGCAGCAAAGGCCATTCCCTTCAACTGAACAGATCCGATGTTGATGGCGGCTCCACTCACTCCTACAACGAAGGTTACTGCTCCAAGCACCATGTTTCTGTTTTGGCTGAAATCGACCTTTTGTTCCACAAACATTCTAAATCCCTGAACCGCGATGACCCCATAAAGCAACATGGTAATTCCACCCATCACCGGAGTTGGTATGGTGGAGATGGCTGCAGAAATTTTCCCGATGCAGGAGAATCCGATGGCCAGTAGGGCTGCACCCCTGATCACCCACACGGAATAGACCCTCGTGATGGCCATTACCCCGATATTTTCGCCGTAGGTGGTATTGGGTGGAGATCCCGTAAAACCGGACAACACATTGCTGATCCCGTCACCGAGCAGCGAAAGGTGAAGTCCGGGCTTGGTCATCAGGTCTTTGCCTGTAATCTCACTGGTAACAATCAGGTGGCTGATGTGTTCTGCCAGCACCACGATGCAGGCCGGAGCAATGATGAGGATCGCTCCCTGATTGAAAATGGGTGCCTGAAACTTTGGCAATGCAATCCAGGGTGCATTGGAGATGGCTGCAACATCAACCATTCCCGTAAAAAAGGCAAGTAGATAGCCCGCCACCACGGCGAACAAGATCGGAATCACCTGCATAAAACCCTTGAATAGAACACTGCCGGCAATTCCAACGACCAGGGTAAACAAGGATACAATCATCACACTGGGTGAGGCATGAAAGGCAGGAACCATCTGTCCGGCTTCGGTAGGCCAGGGGGCAAGTCCGGCCTGCTGGGCAGCCACCGGAGCCAATTCAAGTCCGATGATGGCCACTACGGCACCCATTACGGCGGGAGGCATGATTACCTCAATCCATTTGATACCCCATTGTTTGACCACAAACGAAATGGCAATAAAAAACAGTCCAAAAAAGATAAAGCCGGATTGTGCATGTCCAAAATTTCCATAGGTACTCAGAATAAGCAGCGTCGGGGCAATAAAGGCAAAACTGGAGCCCAGGTAGGCAGGAATGCCTCCCCGGGTGATCCAGGAGTAAATCAAGGTACCGATGCCATTCATCAGCAGGGCAATGGCAGGATCAATCCCAAGCAGAATGGGTACGAGAATGGTCGCTCCAAACATGGCCGTCAGATGTTGAAAACTGAGCGGCAAACTCTCGAGAAAGGGAAGTTTCTCCCCAATACCAATAATTCGTCTGGTCATGATCCTGATTGTGTTTTGGTCCTACTTCTTATGCAGCTTATTCTATGTTATTTTTCTTCTATCAATGCATAGGGGATTACTCCTCCATCGTACTCAAATCACCGTCAGGAAGTCCCATTGCTCTGGATTTCAGCAATCTGCGCATAATTTTGCCACTTCTGGTTTTGGGAAGAAGTTCTGCAAACTGAATGGCTTCCGGTCGGGCGATTTTCCCAAGATGTTCTTCCATGTGAATCATCAACTCGTGCTCCAGTTCCTTGCTGGGTTTGTAATTGCTGCGGAGTACTGCCGTGATGTGAATCGCATTTCCCTTCAGGTGGTGAGGCAGAGCGATGGCCGCAGATTCGACAATGGCCGGATGACGTGCCATGACTCCTTCAATTTCGGCTGAACCAAGCCGGTAACCACTCACTTTGATGACATCGTCGTTGCGGCCGATGATCCAGTAATAGCCATCTTCGTCCTTCTTGGCAGAGTCGCCGGTATGGTACCAACCCTGCTTGCTGAATTTCTGCCAGTAGGTATCTATGAACCGCTGAGGATCATTGTAGACCGATTTGGCCATCCCCGGCCAGGGAGTCTTGATCACGAGTGTGCCTTCCTCCCCGGCAGCCACTTCTACCCCGGCATCGTCCACAATGGCCAGGTCATTCCCAAAGAATGGCTTGGTCGCAGAACCTGGCTTCAAGGGTGTAATGGGTAATGGGCAAATGACGAAACCTCCCGTTTCGGTTTGCCACCAGGTATCCATGATTGGACAATTCCCTCTTCCTACTACTTTGTGGAACCAATTCCAGGCCTCCGAATTGATGGGTTCCCCCACCGATCCGAGCAACCTGAGAGAGCTGATGTCGTTCCTGTTGGGCCATGAATCTCCGAAACGCATCAATCCACGAATGGCGGTTGGGGAGGTATAGAGGATGTTGATGCCATATTTTTCTACCATTTTCCACCATCTGTCAGGATAAGGATGGTTTGGCGCACCTTCGTACAACATGATGGTGGCACCATTGATCAGCGGACCGTAGACGATGTAGCTGTGACCTGTGATCCAACCCGGATCGGCTGCACACCAGTATCTGTCTTCCGGCTTGATGTCGAAAACCATCCGGTGGGTGGTGGAGGTATAGACACTATAACCTCCGTGGGTATGTACGAGTGCCTTGGGCCTTCCTGTTGAGCCGGAAGTATAGAGTAGAAACAACATGTCGGACGAATCCATTGCCTCAGTTTCACATTTGTAGGAGGCAATGGGCAGGGCTTTCAGGTCGTGGTACCAATAGTCCCTGTCGTTTTCCATGTAGACATCGATGCCGGTACGTTTGACCGTGATACAGATCTCCATGGTGGGAGACAACTCCATGGCTTTGTTGACCACGCTCTTCATCTCGACGACTTTTCCCCTTCGATAGCCTCCATCGGCTGTGATCACCACCCGACTGTTGGCATCGTTGATGCGATCGGCAAGTGCTTCATGGCTAAAACCACCGTAGACTACACTGTGAGCCGCCCCAATTTTGGCACAGGCTAGCATGGCAAAAAGTTGCTCCGGAATCTGTGGCATATAAATCGTGACCACATCGCCTTTTTTGACTCCCATGCTTTTCAAAATATTGGCGAATTGGCATACTTCGCGGTTCAGTGCGTGGTAGGAAAAAGTCTTGGAATCGCCAGGCTCACCTTCCCAGATCACTGCCAGCTTGTTTCTGCTTGCAGAGAGAAGATGCCTGTCGATGGCATTCAAAATAATGTTGGTTTTGCCTCCTTCAAACCAGTTGTAGAAGGGAGCATTACTTTTATTCAGCACTTTGTCCCACTTTTTGTACCACGACAACTGTTCGGCTTGTTCTGCCCAAAAGGCTTCGGGTTGTTCGAGCGAAAATTTGTACATCTGATCGTACTCCTTAACATTGGCTTGATCCACAACCTCCTGTGAAGGTGAAAACACCTTGTTTCCATCGCTTTTTTCCATTTGAAATCCTGGTTTAGTTGAATTTTATTTTGATAAATTTAATTGATCCTTTTTGATTTTCCGGGAAGCCAGTTCCAATCATTTGATTAGATTGTAAGTAAAAGTATGAAATCTATTGTACGTTAAGAAGTAAAATAGGTTAATATCTTAATATTTGTAATACATTTTGTCTGTTTTGGTAATGCACCCAATAATATCTTACTTTGTGTGATACGGAAGGTCACTGGTCGTCACGATTGGCCGTTAAGCGTAATCCGAAGGAGATCTTTCATCGTCCTGTGATCCAATTTCGCCATCAAAAAAACTAACTATGTTGGAATCAATAATCTACCGGGGCAGTTCGAACAAAAAATCCATCATCTCACAGCAAGGAGATTTTAGCTATCGCGAACTCTTGCAGCATATTCAGCAATATGCCCTGTTGTTTGAAGCCAAAGGATATACCAAAGTTGCCATCTATTCTGAGAACAGGGTGGAATGGTTTTTTGCTTTTTATGCTGCCCTTCAAAATAATTGTATCGCGATACCCTTCGATTTTATGGCTTCGCCGGAGGATGTAGCCTACATGCTGGACGATTGCCAGCCAGAGTTGATTTTTATCAGCGAAGGGATGAAGGAGTCGTTTGCCAAGGTGGAATCAAAAAGCAAACACCATCCCGAAACCATTTTTTTCGAGAATCATCCACCCATTCACGACCAGCCGGAGACCAGTTGGACGGGACCGGAGGATAACGAAACCACAGCCGTGATCATCTATACTTCGGGTACCACCGGCAGTCCCAAAGGGGTGATGCTCTCCTACACCAACCTTCTGGCCAACATGAAGGCGGTGATTGATGCCAAAATTTTCCACAACGAAAGTCAGGTGCTCGTCCTGCTTCCGCTGCACCATATCTTCCCGTTGCTGGGTTCCATGATGGTCACCTTTTATTCCGGTGGCACTACCGTCGTCTCTCCCTCCATGCAATCCTCCGATCTGATGAAAACACTTTCGGATAATTCCGTTACCGTTTTTATCGGAGTTCCAAGACTCTACGAACTGATTTACAGGGGACTGATGACCAAGATAAACAAGAGCCTGCTTGCAAAAACCTTCCTGAAACTGGTATATGCAACCAAAAGCAGGAGTTTGGGCAAGACCCTTTTCAAAAAGGTACACAAAGGATTGGGCGGACATCTGAAATACATGGTAGCCGGAGGAGCTGCCCTCAACAAAGAGGTAGGTACTTTTTTCTATGCGATTGGATTTGACATCCTGGAAGGTTTTGGAATGACAGAGGCGGCTCCTATGATCACTTTCCCTCGTCCCGGAAAGGTGAAAATCGGCTCCACCGGACAAGCCCTGCCCATGATGACAGTTGAAATCAGGGATGGGGAAATCGTTGCCAAAGGGCCCAATGTGATGAAAGGCTATTACAACCGGCCAGAGGAGACTGCTGAGGTGCTGAAAGATGGTTGGTTGTATACCGGTGACCTTGGTCGCTTCGACAAGGAGGGCTTTCTCTACATCACTGGCCGGAAGAAAGAGATCATCGTACTTCCCAACGGAAAAAATATCAATCCCGTTGAGATTGAGCACAAACTTGAATTTTACTCCAAAGGCATCAAGGAGGTGGGAGTCTTCATCCACAAGGAGATGTTGCATGCCGCCATCGTACCTGATTATAAATTTTTAACAGACAATGCAATATCTGATATCAACCGTTACTTTAGGGAGGATGTAATCTCGCCTTTCAATGCCGAGTTGAGCTCCTACAAGCGAATCATGCAGTTTACCCTGCTGAAAACAGATCTTCCCAGAACCAGGTTATCCAAATTGCAACGATTCAAGTTGGAGGAGATGATCGCTGATTCCGAAAACAAGAAAAGCAAAAGCGAACACCCCGATAGTGCGGAATACCTTGCGGTGAAGAGTTTTATCGAGAGCCAGGTGGATATGGATATCTCGCCCGACGACCATTTGGTCTTTGACATTGCGATGGACTCCCTAGGAAAGATGAGTCTGATCGATTTTATCGAGCAGACCTTCGGTATCAAAATAGAAGAGGAACAATTGTTAAAATTTCCTTCCATTGCCAATATTGCGGAGTACATCGGGGCAAACAAGCTGTTTCACAAGGAACATAGTGCCTCCTGGTCAGGAAACCTGAAGGACGAGCAACAGGTTGACCTGCCCAAATCCTCCTTCCTGCTGAAATCTATTGTGTCGGCAGTACGTGGATTTTTTAGTCTTTTCTTCAAATTTGAGGTCAAGGGGATCGAAAACATACCTGTCGGGCCCTGTTTTTTCGCACCCAACCACCAGACCAAACTGGATGCATTTCTGGTCCTCTCCTGCCTCGATAGGCAAACGCTCCAAAACACCTTTTCCTATGCAAAAAAAGAGCACGTGAAAAGTAAAGTCCGCCAATTTCTGGCCCGGAGAACCAACATCATCGTGATGGATCTCTCCAGGGATTTGAAGGAATCGATTCACAAAATGGCAGAGGTGGTCAAATTGGGCAAGAAAATTTTGATTTTCCCGGAAGGGACCCGCACTACCAACGGGAATCTGGGAGATTTCAAAAAGAC
>Ga0209697_10006798_pt1 | contig 13685 bp, 9 predicted proteins | sample AliMusrvi5mmetaG_FD_184115 | JGI IMG/M metagenome (GOLD analysis project Ga0209697, IMG submission 184115) | Freshwater lake bacterial and archeal communities from Alinen Mustajarvi, Finland, to study Microbial Dark Matter (Phase II) - Alinen... | ecosystem: Environmental > Aquatic > Freshwater...
CCCCCACCCGAACCCTGCACGAACGTCTCCGTCCGCTTCACCCCAGCATTGATTACATTCACGGAAAGCGAAGGCCGAATGTTGAGCTTCACCCGCTGGCTGACCTCATAGGCAACCTTAGGGCCCAGACTAAACTGATACAGGCTCTGGTCCACATCGAACGCAATTCGGTTCTGCGCTGTGTAAAACGCCGCTGACGTCGAAGCCAATCGCTCCGAAGGCAGGTTTGGGATGACCGGGCTCGGCAAAACCGGCGGGTGATCAAACGGGCCCTGATACGTCCCCTGAAAACCCTGAGCCGGGAATTGGGCCGACGGAATCCCCGAAACATCGTAGACATCTTTCACCGTCACCTGGCGCACGTCCTCTCGGTATGTCGTGGTCTCCATATCACTGTGAGCACCCCAAATCCCCTGGAAACCCAGCGCCAGATCAACGGACCAGCGGCCCGATTTGGTCAGCGTCAAGCCCGCCATAAGCTGGAGCCCCGCACCCAATAGCCTATCGTTCGCTCCGACCGAGCCGCTTGATAATGTGCTGTAGCCTAAGTCACCTTGCTTCTGGAAGGACAGCGTCTGGGCACCCGCGTTATACTGGGCCGGATTGGCAAAGCCCCAGTTCCAAGTCGTGTTTGGACCACCAATGCGATCTGCGTTGCCCGTGTCCAGATCCTGTTTCACATAACCGTTATCGTAAACGCGATCGGCATAACCATTAGGGGAGCCTATCCCTGTCGGGGAACTCAGCGGCCCGGTCGCGGCAGGCGAATGCAAGCCCAGGCCCTGCACATAGGACGATCCTTCCACGCTCACCTTCATCCCCCCCCGAAAAACCGGACCTCCCTCTATCCACCACTCCTGGGCTGTGCTTGTCATGGGGATAAAACCAGTGGCTAGTGCCAACGCGCCGAATGCCAACCAACAATATGTCGCTCTCATTCGTCTTTGCCCTTTCCGAGGTCTGAATTGCACTACACGCTTCTCGCCCGTCAATCATTCTTAACAAGAAACAACTCCCCCAATCAAGCATATTTGCTGGCCATGCCCAATTACAATATGCGCTTATTGCTTGTGTATGTATGCTGTAGCGCTCCTAACACAACTCTCAGGCGGGTCCGCGGCCGGTCGGGAGAAGTTCATCCAAGCACGTGTCGGCGGATGACCTCCCCAACGTCGGTGGACTCGATGATGCCCTTCGGCACGAGCTGAGGGCAGGGACTGAGAAGGACCGGCGACTCCTCGGCTCGCGTCGGAGGACGGCCATGGGAGCCTTTAACCAGCGAAGCATCCAGCGGGATCACGTCCATAACCATGCGCAGACCGAGCCGCTTCTGCAAGAGCCGCCAGGCGATCTTGGCCCGCACCAATGGAATCGCGGGATCCAGGAAGAGTTCGACGGGGTCGAATCCCGGCTTGCGGTGGATGTCCACGGTGCGGGCAAAGTCCGGAGCGCGGCGATCGTCTTGCCAATAATAGTAGGTGAACCACGCACGGTCCTGCGCCACGGCGATGAGATCGCCAGCTCGCGGATGGTTCAGGCCCCGGACACGCTTCTCGGCTGAACTCCAGACTTCGGCGATGCCAGGCTGCCTTTCCAACAATGCAACAACGGCGCTCTCAAGCGCCCGATCCGCACAGTAGATATGGGCCACCTGGTGGTCGACAACGGCAAACACCCGGCTCGCCCCGCAGTCGAGTATTTCCCGGCCAAGCTCCTCTTTGAGCGTGAGCCAGCCCTGCTCCCGAAAGAGCCGGTTCAGGTGGATGGGCCGGTCCACGGCGCTGATGCCATACTCTGAAAGCAACAGGACCTGCACGGACTGCTTTTCAAAGAAAGCAATCAAATCGCCTGCAATGGCATCAATCAGCCCAAGATCGGATGCAAGTCCGCTGTGTTGCGGCCCGAGCCGCTGCAAGTTGTAGTCCAGGTGCGGCAGATAGACGAGACTCAAGGAGGGCGCGTACTTGCATTCGATCCATTTAGCCGCCTCGGCAATCCACCGCGAGGCTGCGTCAGCCGGACCTTGTGGGTTGTCCACGCCCGCCGCCGGGCCCCAGAAGCACGGGAACGGGAATTCCCCTAGCTCGCGCTTGATCTCGGTGCGCACAGAATAGGGCCAGCTATAAATGTCGAACACCTTCCGGCCGTCAATCGGATACATCGGACGCGGAGTGATGGACCAATCCACGCTGGAATACATGTTGAACCACCAGAAAAGTTGCGCACAAGTGAACTGCGGGTCTGCCTCCCGCAGACGTTCCCAGAGCTTCCGACCTCCAACCAGGTGGTTCGACTGCTTCCAGAACTCGACTTCCGCCGACTCGCGGTTATACCAACCGTTGCCGACGATACCATGCTCCGCAGGCGTGAGGCCTGTGAGGTAGTTCGCTTGAGCGGTGCAGGTCACTGCCGGAAAAGCCGGCGCGATGCGGCAGAGCGCCCCACGCTCCCGGAACCGATTCAAGTGCGGTGTGTGCGGGCCGAGCAAGGACTCGGATAGCCCGACAACATTGATCACGGCAGTGCGGTTCAAGGCGCGAGGATTGAATCAGTGGCTTTCACCGGGTTTGACAGCGGAAGGAGCCCGCCGAGGCGTTTGACCAAGACCAAAGCGAGTCTGCAGCTCGTTGACGGCTTCTCTGACCCGGGACGGGATCATCTCGTGCACCTCAAAGCCGGAGCCTACGCCCCGAAGCAAAGTAATGGCCAGATTACCGCCCAGATGCTCCCGAAATTCATCCAGCCCGGTGATCAGGCACCACTCCTGACCACGGCCGACCAACGACAACTCGCGCGCGTACAGGGCAAAGCCAAGAGCCCGAAGCAAACCCAGAACGCGCTCGGCTTCGGTCATCTTCAGGTACCCGGCGAGCCGTGAATAGATAACATCCAGCGCGATGCCGATGGCTACCGCTTCGCCGTGGCACAACCGGAATCGGGAAAGCTGTTCCATCTTGTGCGCTGCCCAATGGCCGAAGTCCAAGGGCCGCGCGGAGCCCCACTCGAACGGGTCGCCACCGTCCGCGATGTGGTTGAGGTGCAACTCCGCGCAACGGTGGATGAGCCGCCTCATGGCCTCGGGGTCGAACTGGCGCAACGAAACGGCATCGCGCTCCAAGGCCTCAAAGAAGCAACCGTCACGGATGCAGGCGACTTTGACGGCCTCCGCGTATCCCGCGCGTTTATCGCGCGGCGGCAGTGTGCTCAGCAGTTGGAAATCGTTGATCACAGCCAGCGGAGGAGCGAAGGTGCCGATGAAGTTCTTCTTTCCAAATGCATTAATGCCGTTTTTGACGCCGACGCCGGCATCACATTGGCTGAGGGTTGTGGTCGGGATGCGGACATGTCGCACGCCCCGGTGAGCTGTGGCCGCGGCGAAGCCAGCCACATCCAGCAACGCACCACCCCCCACCGCCACGAGGCAAGAATGCCGGTCAAGGTGATGGCGATTGATGGCTCTATATAGCCTGAAGACTCCTAGCCAGGAATTCTTCGCCGGTTCGCCGCCGGGCTGAAGCATCGGCTTTCTTACAAGAGATAGTTGCTCCGAGTGCGCTGCGAAGTAGCTTGAAACTTCCGCAGCCAGATGGGGTTGGACTTTTACCAGCGAGTCGTCCAGCACGACCAGTGTTCTCCCTGGCCCGGATAGGCCATCGCCAGCGAGAATGTCTCTTAGCGTCGCGTTTGCCGGATCAAATACGTGGTCGGTGAAGAGCACACGATGCTGCCAGCTCACGCGGAGAGTTCGTTCAATAGCGTCCATCTGCAAACCGCACGAGCATCCCACGAGAGTTTGCGAGGAGCAAGAAAGGAGGGAGCAGTGCAAGCGACAGCCGCGAGACTACGCAAGGAAATGCTTATGCCGTCGAACATGCCGTGTTGACCAGAGCCCGCTCCGGTCGTCCCCTACGGCTCCTGGGCGAGATGTGCGGGCCAGCGCTGCCCCCTTCAGGTCGCCGGTGCCAGGCGTTGCGTAAGCTTCGCCAACAAGAAGAGACCGGCGAATACCAGCGACATCTCCTCCCCCGCACCAACCACCGCTAGCCAATCCACCAGCACGATGCCAGCCAACAAACCCGCAACGCCAGCACCGAAGTTCGGCTTCTCCTGCCAAAGCCCGCCCCGCAAAGACCAGAACACCCAGACAACAAACCCGACCGCAAGAATCCACACCGCGAGTCCGCTCTCTGCTCCAATGGCCAACGCCAGAACCACCGGCACAAAGAGCAGCGCCAGCGGCCAGCGCCCGACAGCACCGGGGGAACTCTCGACTCGCGCCAGACAGCTCAGGCCGGCCACGTATGCCGCCAGGGCCAAGGCGCGCCAGAGGACCAACCCGTTGACGCCGCTGTGGGCCGCGGACGCCGCCATGACGTAGAGCAAGAACCGGCATGCTGCCATCAGCACTGGAGACAGAAAGGTCCGCTTGTGGATCGCGTCGTAAGTCACAATCGTGATCAACAATCCCAAGGCCGAGACCGCCGACGCCGTCCCAAACGGAATCATGAGCACCCCCCCAAGACCGAGCAGGCCACTCCCGGAAGCCCACACGAGGCGGCGGCTGATCCCGCCGGAGGGGATGGGCCGTTCTGGCCGGTACTTGCAGTCGAACTGCACATCGAAGGCATCATTCAGAAACATCCCGCCCGTATAAAGCAGCGTCGCTCCGAGGCATACGACGGCGAACCGCTCCCAGGGGCCACCGCCGGCCAGCAACCAAGCCGCCAGGCAATTCGACCAAACGGTTGGCAGGTTGGAGACGCGGCCCAACACCAGCCACACGCGCAAGGAACTAGCAATTCTCATTCTGTCACGTTGGTAGGGCGCGTCACTCCGTGCGCGCCGGTCCTGGGGCGCATGCGAGCAAACGGCGCGCACGGAGTGACGCGCCCTACCCTACGACCAATCCCCATGATGAGAATCGCTGTCAGGGAGAGTGGCAGGATTGACCTCGAGTGCATAGACCACTGACGGCCTAGTGGCCGTCGGCGAGCCCGTATTCTGCCAACCGGCTCAGCGTCCAGCGATATTCCGCGACGATTTGTTCCGTCACGTCCCGCGTCTTGAACGGCTCCGGCAGCACGGCCCAAGTGTAGGTCTCCATTTCGAGATGAGAGCACAACCCCGGCTCGATCTGGAGCCGTTTCATGACGCCTGCCACGTGGTGTGTGGTAGTGTCGAACTCGCTCGTGGGTCGAGTATGAAGCGGGATGTGGAAATGCACACGCCATTCCGTGCCGGCCGAATTTGTTAGTGCCAGCGGGCTGGCCAGCGCGACGTCGAGGTCTTTGAACCTTACCAGGGAACCGTCGCTCAGCCGAACAACCACTTGGTGGAGGTAAACATCTTCGGCGAAGGCTGCCAACCGTCGGAGCGAGTCTGGGCTCGGCCGCAGGCTAAGGGCGCTGCTGAGGTGGATCTTGCTGAGGCGAATGCCATGCCGACGAAAGGACTCCAACGCCGTCTCCGGTTCCTCAAATTGAACCGCGAAATGGCAGGTATCATAGTTGACGCCCAGGTGCTCCTCCAGGCGGGCATCCCCGGGATGCTCGGCTCGCAGTTCCTCAAAGAAGCGGATCGTCTCGGCGCTGTTCTCCAGCAGTCCAAGCGGCTCGGGTTCCAGGCCCAGGTGGAGTCTGCAGCCCGTATCGGCACAAGTCTTCGCAATGTGCTCCACACAACGCCAAACGTTAGAACGAACGAGCCGCGCCTGCTCGGGAGTCCGAATGAACTCCTTAAAGGAGCCGGGCATCGTGCTCACGCTGCCCTCGACCTGGGGCGGCACCAATCGGGCCAACAACTGGAAGAGGCGCTGGGTGTATTCCAGCCGTTGCGGGTCAGTCCAGTCGGGCCGGTAAACACCCTCTTTGACCCGCGTGCCGTGAAATTGGCCGAAAGGGAAACCGTTGATGGTGAAAACGTAACAGTTGTGCTGGTCGAGCCACCGTTGAAAGGCAAGCAGTGTCCTTGGCTCTGACAAGTCGCGCGAGGCACGGTCGCTGAGCCGCAGGCCGATGGCGTATGGTCCGTCGGGACAGACTTGCGCCTTTACCGGGAGAGTCCAACGCTTCAGCGAATCAAGGGTTTCGGCCCAACTCTCGCCCGGATGGACGTTAGTGCAGTAGGCAAGGTGGAGGCCGCGAGGAAGGCGCATCAGGGTTTCGGGTCAGCAATGCTCATTATGGCCTTCCCGCCACCCCGCCGGGTGAGGGCACCCGGCCTGCAAGAGGGCGGCCTTGTGGAAGTGTAGGCCGGGTGCCCTCACCCGGCGGGCCGAAGCGGTCCATAACGAGAATTGCGGATTTCGGGTTTTGCATTCTTTCGTGGTGAGCTGCGCCCTCCGTTCGGCCCAGTCACCCTCTCCCTAGGCGGGTGTCTCCGGCAACACGAACTTCGAGCACTGGCTCAAGAATCGCATTGGATTATCATAGATGAGCCGATCGATCGCCGCGGCTCCGTGCCCACGCCGGCGCATTTCCAGGGCCGCATACGGCACAGCCAGCGGGATACTCACCCCCCAATCGCAAGCGCTGTTCATCCAGAGCCGGTCGGTGCCGTAAAGCTCAACTATATCAACCGCCCGGGCAGCGGTGCATTTGGACTCAGGATAGAGCGTCATGCCCGCCCAGAACCCCGCATCCAATACCATGCGGACGGTGTGCTCCTCTACATGATCAATGATGCAGCGTTCCGGACGGATACGCCGGTCGCTGCGCAGCACATCCAGGATGAGGCGCGTTCCTTTGTGCTTATCCTCCAGGTGTGGCGTGTGGACGAGGATAAGCTGGTCAAACCGGGCCGCCAGGTCCACATGCATTTCGAGCACCTTCAGCTCATTGCGGGAATTCTTGTTCAGGCCGATCTCGCCAATGCCGAGCACATTGGGCCGTTCCAGAAACTGCGGAATGAGCGCCACCACCTCGCTAGCCAGGGCGACATCTTCGGCTTCCTTCGGGTTGATGCACAGCCAGCAGAAGTGCGGCAGGCCGAACTTCGACGCACGCTGTGGCTCATATTGTGTCAATTGGCAGAAATAATCGTAAAAGCCCGCGGCCGCTTTGCGGTCAAACCCGGCCCAGAAAGCGGGCTCGCAAACCGCGACGCAACCGGCAGCAGTCATTGCCCGGTAATCATCTGTTACCCGGCTAACCATGTGGGCATGAGGTTCGATGTAGCGCATGGGGTTTGGCAAAAACGAATCAGTTTTCGCCCGGCCAAGCCCCGCAAGCGGCTTTGGTCGCCGCTGCTGCGACCGGTTCGGGTGTCGGATCGCTCAATTCCATGAGCACGCATTCGGCACGATTGGGAGCCCGACGGCTCACTTGAGCGACGGCCCGCATGAAGGCGGCCAAGCGAAAATCAGCTTCGCCCTCAGCCCGGTCCAACCGGTCCAGAAACGCAGCTATATCGATTAGCTTTGATCGGGCCTCGACAAAGTAGAGATCAAGCAATTGCTGGCTAGTCATGATTTCCGTTGTCTCCAGTCTAACGGGTCAGCCGCAGGGCACAACCGGATTTATTTCCGCAGCGCTATCCACCAGGGCTGGATCAAGCCCTCGGGCGGACCGCGAGCCGTCCCGGCTCGCAGCGCCCTGCGCATAAGAAGGCAGTACCCGTCAAGGCTTAGTCGGGCCGTCACTGTCCGGCGGATCCTCGGCGAATCCCTTCAGGAAAGCTTCCACTTGCTTGCCTCCCTCATTGAGCACCCGCACCTGAGTCCAATCTCTTCCCGGCACACCCTGGCAAACCTCGCGAAAAGTACCGGCAAGTGCTTTGCGGGACGCGGGCCACGGCCAGGTTGCGTTCTGTTCCCGACATTCCTTTCGCAGCGACTCCCAACGGCCAAGGCAAGCGTACCAAACCGGCAGGTGTCCGATACGGACCCGAATCAGCTTCTCGGGATCAGGGTCCAAGCTCGCGCTTTCTTCAGCCTGCTGCCACAGTCGTTCCGCCGCCGCCAGTGCCTGAAAACGAAGGTGCGGCGCGTCTTTGCGAAGGAAACAGGCCAGGTAGAAGCCCTTGGACGCGTCGTGCATCAGCTCCAGGTAACGCCCGATGATGTCCCCTGCCCCGCTGCCGTAATAGCCCTCCAGGAACTGCTTGGTCAGCGCCCGATCATCGAGTTGCGGGTTCCACAGCAGTTGCGCCAGCACCCAGGAGCGCAACTCGGCCATCTCCTCCCCGGGCCCTGCGTAAGCGCCCTCCTCGAAAATCCCCCGCACACCATAGTCACGGAAAATGCGGATGTTCGGCCCCAGCACAAACCAATTCGGGTGCGGCAGCACGTAGTTACTGAAATCCGTGACGTAATCCCACACGTAAAGGCGCTGGCACATCTTCGACCACGTCTTCAGGTCAGCGAGGAAGGCCTCATTGGACGGATGGTCCAGCGGTTCGCGGAAATTGCATTCGATCGAGCACAGCCGCACGATGACGTTGGGCCGCGGGTGAATCGTCTTCGGCGGGTGCCGCGTGTATTGGTAGGCAAAGGTATCCACCGCCACGTGCGGAAACTCCGGCTCGATCTTCTCCGCGATGTAGTTGACGAATGCCAGCATACTCCCGGAAGGGCTCCCCTCGGCGTCGTCAATGGCCTTGCAATTGGGACACTGGCACGCACCGTGCCAGTCGTTCTGGGTCACCGAAATTATCCCGGCATCCGGCGCCTCGCGCAACGATTCCTTCACCCGCTGCACGACGAAGTCACGCAGCTCCGGGTTGGACAGGCAGAGCTGCGCATTCTTGTGCGTGCGCTCGCCCTTGATGAGGCTGTACCACTCGGGATGGGTGGCAAAATGCTTCTCCGGCGGCACCAGCGGATAAAACGTGTGAGCGAAGCCCTTGTATTTGATGGAACCGCCCAGCGCCTCGGGAATGGAATGGTTTTCGCCATTGGCGCCGTTGTGGGCCTTCCACTGCGCGTCGAACCCGGCCCACCAGAACGGCTCACGATACTCAAACGCCGGCCGGCTCCGGACATCCAGCGCGGGAACGCGCAAGCTCGGACTACGGGGGATGCTCGTGGCCCATGGCGCCCACCAGCGCACCCCGCATTGATCCTGCAAGAAGCGATTCACCGCATAGACAGTGCCGCGTGGCCGCCCGCCCGCGAGCAACAGCCTCCCGCCTTTCACCCGCATCACCAACTCCTCGGAGCCGAGTTTATCCAGCGCCACCTCCGGGAACAGCGCGCGAGCAACCGGTCCCGGGCCAACGACAATCGCGTTCTTCGGCACCTTGGAATCCTTCGCCTCCTGGATTTGAAAGCTCGCACCGGTGATCTTCCCGAGCGTCTCCGCCAGTTCGTGGACCGCGTTGGACTCAGCCAGGGACGCCCCCGGCTGCTGCACGATCACGCAACGCGCTTTCCCTCCCTTGGCGATCATGAAATCCGCCCGGGCGGATAGGTTCATCGCCAGAAGGAGCATCGAAATGGAAGCAGGCGATACAAGACGTGCGACAATGGCTTTCTGATGAGGCATTTTCACGCGGCACAGACTCGCATTCCACGCCAAACCTGCAACTAAAATCACCCAGCAATCCACATCCCGGGGATTGGTCGTAAGGTAGGGCGCGTCACTCCGTGCGCGCCGTTCGCTCGCAGGCGCCCCAGGATCGGCGCGCACGGAGTGACGCGCCCTACCAACCTGACAGAAGGAGACTTTCTGCGAACCACCATAACACCTGAAACCTTGAATACCGGCCAAACCCAGGCAGTCAAATATGGACGACCGCTCGGTCGAGCCGCTGGGATATCCCCCAGTCCCGGCGCGAATAAGACGAGGAAAACAAGAGGAGAATAAGAGGAGAACAAGAGCAACACGAGAGGAACACGAGAGAGCACATCCCATGCTCCTGCCTTGCATCTGGCTTGCGCCTGGCTCCGACAGGGCTCTGGGCTGGCTTCCGGTGACATTCTTCATTCACCATTCTGCCTTCTTCCCTCGCCTCATGAACACCTGCCTACACGCGAAGCCCTGCATGAAATCCTCCGGCAGGCGCACGAAGCCGCCGTGGCGCACGGGTTCGCCAAAAAGACCCCCGCGGCTCTGGCCGAAACACCGCGACCCTATGGCACAGAGAAACCCTGAACAAAAGAGGGGTGTAGCAAACCGGCTTCACGCCAGAATGCCAGGCCGGTTTCACAGGGCTGCAACGTGCCGAGTTCCGAACTCACCGCCACGACAATCAAGTCATCGGACTCGTACGGGGGATGTGCGACCACGGCTGGCCGGACTTTGGCGTCTGATTGGTCCGAGAGCGGAAAGGGCAGCCACGCCACCACCCCACGACTATGCTATGTCGTACTCGGCATCGCGGGCGTTATCCCAGACCTTGGCGAAGGCCGGCTCCGAAAGGCGCAAGAACCACCGGTTCAGGTCATCGTCGGAAAACGTCTCCCCCTCTTCGGCGACAACCACCTTGATCTTCGTATGGGCCGTCAACTTGACTGGCTCCTTCAGCACGATCTGCTTCCCGTCAAAATGCGGGGCAACCGTCACCATGTCCCTGGCATTACCCGTTTCCCCGGAAGCACACAAGCACCGGCAAAAGCTCTTGTCGAGCAGCGTTCCGGCGGCAAGGAGGCCAAACGGCACTCATGACTCTGTTCGACCTGAAACAGGCACCTGCATCAACGAAAAGGTGCCAAGGCTGAGCATCAAGGACTCGCGAATGCGCCACCATCGAGCGGCTTAGCGTCGAGTTGCACGACGGCGTGAGGGTTTCGTTGCCCCTAACGACGCAAAGGTGCAGCGGCGCAACGGTTTCCGCCGCTGGGTCCTTCCGCCTGCTAAGGAATGTCGGACCCCGGGTCTTTTCCTCGTCCTCTCTCTGTCCCTTGCCTCTTTACGGTCTTTGCGGTTAACTCAACTGCCGAAGCGGCCTACTCCGCATACTTCAGCCGTTCCAGCGGATCTTCTCTGTAATTCTTAAGACGCGTGTTTTCGTGTAAACTATAGGTTACATCAGTCAACTTGCGATTTGGCAGATATCGGAACTTCGCAAGCGAAGGTCAGGTCTAGAATGCGCCAACCTCGGCCCTTGTCTCACGCGGCGATGTCCTCTTTATCGGCGAGGCGGTCCGTGACCAGCGTGAAGGCCGCTGCACGAAAAATTCGGGCATCAACTACGACGTTGGGTGGATGCCCGCCGGGCGCCCACACCCGGCGCCCCTATCTCGCCCATAATGAGAATTGCTGATCCTAGAAACTGCCCGTTGACATCCCGATCCTGCCTGCCAATATCCCGCCATATTCAGTGGAACTCGATAATTAATTCTCCCTTAACCGAGCAGCGTGGAGTACTGGCGGGCGCGCGAAAAGCGAATTCCTATTGTTTAGAAAAGTCAATCAGTTGGGCCGGCACTGCCGGCCGCGCGCCTGCTGCGGCTGTCGCAACTTGCTGGCGCCTCCGGCGGCGATCATGCTCTCTACGGATACTATTATGAAAAAACTCGCACTTCCTGGCCTGGCCGCGCTAGCCGCGCTGGTCACCGGCTGTCCCCACAACGATTACACGGTCGAGTTGACACCGCGCGGAGCTGTCATCGAACGTAAGCTGACCTTCTATCGACAGGACGGCGCAAACACCAATGGAACTCCTAATTATCAAAGCTTTCCGTCAAATGAGCTCGCGGCGATCACTGTGCTTTACCCGCGGGGTGGGGTGACGCACGAAGGCGAGCGGCACATCGCCCGGGCGGAGTTTGCCGGGGCACTGCCGTCGGACGTTGGCGGTGCCGGCTCCTACAAGCACTTCGTGAACAGCCTCGGCACGGGTGGCTTCTATTTGGAACGTTTTCGTGGCAACGACGACCTGGCCGCCCAGGCGACAAAACGCCTCGCGGCAGCGGACAAACTGGCTGACCTCACCCTTGGCTGGAGCCGGGCCGAGTTTCGGCAAGAACCCAAGTACCACAATCTCCGCCGCTTTTTCGACCAGAACTTCCGCCGCGATTTGAAGAACCTGTCTCTTTATCAATGGGCGGGGAACATCTCGTCTGCGTTCAAGCCGGAGGCGACCGAGGACTCCAGCCTGGGCTTCAAGCCGGAGGCGAGCGAGGAATTCATCGTGCGCTTCGAGCAATACCTGATCGAGCGTGGTTACTTGAAAGTCGAGGATGCTCCGGCCCTTGTTCAAGCCTTCTCAGGCGATGGCTCCGGACGAGCCTGCCTCCTGCTCCAAGCGTTCCTGGCGGAAAAACTGGGCGTGTCGCCAGCCGGCCCGATGCCGGAGTCACTGGCCTTTCTGGCCGACGCCGAGACCTTGGAGAAATCCTGGGAAACATTCCTCTCAGGCACACACGATTATCGTGCCCGGCTAAGGCACTGGGAAAAAGAAAGAAAGTCTGCGCCCAATGCACAAAAACCCAGCCCATCGGTAGTAGTGGGTGACTTGTTCGAGACCCTAGTTACTTCCGGCTCGACCGAAGAACACGCCAGTCTCACGGTACGGCTGTCATTGGCTTCCGCGCCCGACCACATGAACGGCGAATGGGACCAGAGCCGTAGTCAGGTCGTCTGGAAGACAAGGATCGAATCGAAGGAATCGACCGCACGTCTGCCCGCGTTCTGTTACGCGTGTTGGACGACTCCGGATGACAAGTTCCAAGTGGACCACTTTGGCCGGGCGTTTCTCCACGGCGACGAATTGCTGCAATATTGCGCTTGGCGCAGCGGCTTGGACGAGTTGCAGGCGGGCGAATGGGAAAAACTGCTTTCAGGCTTGCAGCCCGGCGCCGGGCTGACGAACGAGCTTGCGGCGTTTAGATTCTCCCGTACGCAGTCGCAGTCCTCCACCCTAGCCACTGTTGGAAAGGCTTTGCTCAAGCACGCCTTGGAACAAGAGCCCTAACGCGGGACAAGGCATTCGACGGCTGGTTTTGGTGGGCCGCAATACCGTCGGGTGTTGTAGGCTGATGCGTCTGGGCGTTATTGTTCTATCGCTCCAGCCGCGCAACCGAGCCTGCCGACGTGGTTTCACGGCAGTGCCGTTTGATGCTCAAAGGCAGCATCCTGGAACTGCTCATCGCGGTGCCGACGTACGTTGTGGCGCGCAGCCGGGATTATTGCTGCACCGGAGCCACGACATTCACTGGGCTCACCCTGGGTATCTCTGCGATGCTGTCTCCTTTGGGCCGGCGGTCTTTTTCCTGTGCGCAGAGCGCTGGCGGCGACTGCATCCGGCATCCGCGAGCGCGCCGGAGGAGCCGGCATGAAGCCGGTTGCTTTCGTTCTCGTGGTGGCCGCCCAGGCGCTGGCGCCGGTTTGTGGGGCGGCAGCAATTCGTCCCTGAAGTTGGGGTCGGCTTGTTCCACCGCAGTGAGCATTCGAGTGACGTCGTTCATTTGTTTCCGTCACCCGCTTTTGCGCCGCCCTCAATGAGCGCCTTGGCCTCGCGCAACAAGGTCTGGGCCATGATCCAATCGTACCAAGCTGGACCGAGATCGCCACTTTCAAGCCTGGGCAGTTTCGCCCCGGCGAGTTCGGTGGCTGTGCTCGAAGCCTCCCGGGCTTCGCTGGCCTGGTTTAACCGATGCAGGGCCATCGCCAGGACCGAGTAGGCTTGCACATCACGATTGTAGTCAGTCCCGGGTTGGCTCAAGGCTTTCCGGGTCCATTCGACTGCCTGGGCAAAGTTGGCTTGACGATATTCCGCCAAACCCTTGGCGAACTCGTAATACG
>Ga0209697_10006811_pt1 | contig 13664 bp, 15 predicted proteins | sample AliMusrvi5mmetaG_FD_184115 | JGI IMG/M metagenome (GOLD analysis project Ga0209697, IMG submission 184115) | Freshwater lake bacterial and archeal communities from Alinen Mustajarvi, Finland, to study Microbial Dark Matter (Phase II) - Alinen... | ecosystem: Environmental > Aquatic > Freshwater...
GACTATCAAACACCACGCGAAGCATTTACAAAAGAGCTCCAAAAACCAAGAAAACCACTTGTCCGTGGTATGATTATGGAGAAATTATTAGTTAACTAAAGTGTTCGGATTCGGGGGTATGGGTAGGATTGTTCTTCTGTGAACAGTATAGCATACCATATACTATTTGTCAATACCCAGACATCGCGACATCTGGTATAATAGGAATCACTAAATATATGCTTATCCAGAGCCATTACAACCAGCAAGGCATATTCGAGAGAATCGTCCGATCAAGAGACGGTCAACTTGTGCGCGTCTTCTTCGAAGTCTATGAAATCGGTGGCGAATTCAAGGGTCGCATCTTGCGAGCTGAACCGATATTGGCACTCGCTGGAGAATGTCAGCCGAATCGCGATTACATATTTGCTCTGTGCGCACCAGACGAGATAATATCTCCATATTTCTGGAACATCGAAAAGAAGATCACTTCACCATTTTCTACTCGCGACTTTTTAACTAGTATAAAGATAAGAGCGCCGGCGTTTTAAATATTTGCGCACTTTAGTCTATTAAAGTGCCTCTAAAAGTGAGTGTGCTCCTGCACACCTATATTTATTGAGTGACGTCAGAATTTGAAGCATTAAAACTAACCCCTTAACAAACTTAAAATCATGTCAAAAATCATAGGAATCGACCTTGGAACGACTTTCTCGGCAGTGGCCGTCATGGAAGCCGGAACACCGAAGGTCTTAGAAAATAGCGAAGGTCAGAGAACGACTCCGTCGATCGTGGCGCAGTCGAAAACTGGCGATCGCCTAGTCGGTCTTCTTGCGAAGCGTCAGGCCGTCACGAACCCGAAGAACACGATCTTCCAGATCAAGCGCTTCATGGGTCACAGCTTCGATGAGCCAAGTGTGCAGAAGGATATCAAGAATGTCTCATTTGAAGTACGCAAGTCCTCGACTGGAGGCATCGAAGTGAAATTCGGCGACAAATGGATCCGTCCAGAGGAAGTCTCGGCCATGATTCTCACGAAACTCAAGAACGACGCAGAGACTCGCCTTGGTGAGAAGATCACGCAAGCGGTTATAACCGTGCCAGCTTATTTCAATGACTCGCAGCGTCAAGCTACCAAAGATGCGGGTCAAATCGCTGGTCTCGAAGTTATGCGTATCATTAACGAACCGACAGCCGCAGCTCTCGCTTATGGCTTCAACAAAAAGAAAGATGAAAAGATAGCAGTGTTCGATTTCGGTGGAGGTACATTTGATATCTCCGTGCTGGAAGTCGGTGACGATGTGGTCGAAGTGAAGTCCACAGATGGTGACTCACACCTTGGTGGTCGTGATATCGACGCCAAGATTGTGAATTGGTTGGCCGATAAGTTCATGAAGGAAAATGCCATCGATCTGAAGAAAGATTCTCTCGCACTCCAGCGCTTGGACGAAGCCGCAGAGAAAGCCAAGATCGAACTCTCGACGGCTATGCAGACGGAGATAAATATACCGTTTATCACTTCTGGTTCAGATGGACCGAAGCACTTGCTGGTCACGATGACTCGCGCTCAACTCGAAGACCTCTGTGCGGAATTCATAGATCGCGCCATGATGATCACGAAGCGCGCCATGGATGCTTCGCCATTTAAAATAGGCGAGATCAATGAAGTTGTGCTAGTCGGTGGTCAAACACGCATGCCAGCTATGCAAGAGGCGGTGAAAAAAATGTTCGGTAGAGATCCTCACATGGGCGTAAATCCAGACGAGGTGGTTGCGGTGGGAGCAGCTATTCAAGGAGGTATCCTTGGTGGCGAAGTCCGCGATGTTCTGTTGCTTGATGTTATTCCATTGTCACTCGGCATAGAAACTTTGGGTGGCGTCGCGACGAAGTTGATCGAAAAAAATACGACCGTTCCTACTCAGCGAACTCAAGTATTCTCGACCGCGGCTGATAATCAAACTTCCGTAGAGATCCATATCACTCAAGGTGAACGCGCTATGGCGGCTGACAATAAGTCGCTTGGTCGTTTTATCCTCGATGGTATTCCACCAGCACCACGCGGTATGCCTCAAGTTGAAGTCAGCTTCGACATCGATGCAAATGGTATTCTAAATGTCACCGCGAAAGACAAGGCTTCCGGCAAGGCGAACTCGATCAAGATAACGGCTTCATCAGGGCTTTCGAAAGAAGAAGTCGAGAAAATGAAAAAAGACGCGGCTGCTCATGAGGCTGAAGATAAAACTAAACGCGAGGGCGTTGAAGCGAAGAATATTGCCGAGCAACTCGTCTTCACTTCTGAAAAAGCTCTGAAAGATGCTGGCGATAAAGTGCCTGCGGATTTGCGAAAGTCTATAGAAGATAAGGTTTCTGATTTGAAGCGTGCAAAGGATGCTACACCTGTTGACTTCGCGGCTGTGAAGACAGCGACGGAGGCTTTGAGTGGCGAGATTCAGAAGATAGGGCAGTATATGAGTCAGTCTGCCCCGGGCGGCCAGCAAGGCACGGGTGGCACAGGTGAAAAGGCGCAAGGGGAAGGTGGTGCGAATGGCGACAATGTGAAGGATGCAGAGTTCAAGGAGAAGAAGTAGTTAACTTGACAATTCATGGTGACTTGTTAGAGTGATGGTACAAATGCCTTCGGGCCTGCCCTCGAAAGAGGGAGAAAAGACAAGCCATCAGAGAAGACCTTTGATGGCTTGTCTCGTACTATCAAATGTTACTTGGTCTAGAAATCCTATACGATTGATAAATCGTTTGGTGTCTATCGGACGCATTTGAGATATCATCGCTGATGCTGGTTCATTGTCGATAAGGCCAATAGGCATGTAGTATGGGTTACTCTTACTGGAAGTAGAAAGAGGTACCGCCCAACATAATTGTCTATTGAATGCTTTGACAATGAGAACCGGCCTCTCAGCTTGAAAGCCCTTACCATCTTCTTCGAAACCTATATTGACTCCAAGCGAACACCACCAGATCTCTCGTTCATGGTAAAAACAATTGATACCTTCATCATGTAAATGCTTCTTGAGTGAGTTCCAATTATCAAAATCTTTATGCATCGGCAGAATTATATCAACTATTAAAATGAAAGACTACTACAAAACCCTCGGCGTCGAGAAAAATGCCTCGAAAGATGACATCAAGAAGGCATTTCGTAAACTCGCGCACGAACATCATCCAGATAAGACAAAAGGCGACGCAGCTTCTTCGCAGAAATTCAAGGAGGCCAGCGAAGCGTATTCAGTGTTGTCGGATGATTCGAAGCGCTCGCAATACGACCGCTTCGGTTCAGCTGGACCAAGTATGGGCGGCGCAGGCCAATATGGCGCCGGGGGTTTCGGTGGTCAGGGTGGCTTCGGCGGCTTCAATGCGCAAGATTTCGGAGGATTTGATTTCTCCGGATTCACGCAAGGCGGCGCAAATGGTCAAGGTGGTGTAGAATTCGATCTTGGTGATATATTTGGTGACTTCTTCGGTGGTGGTCGCGGACGAAGCGGCGCAAGTGGAGGCAGTCCTCAACGCGGCCGCCAGAAAAGAGGTCATGATGTTTCTGTGGACATTCAAATGACTTTTGAGGAATCGATCTTCGGTGTAGAACGCGAGATTCATGTAACCAAGACATCGAACTGTGTAACATGTAGTGGAACTGGCGCTAAACCAGGCACTGGTATGAAAACTTGTGACACTTGTGCTGGAAAAGGTCAGGTAAATGAAACGCGACGCTCATTCCTCGGTACATTTAACACGACGCGCATCTGCGATATCTGTCATGGCAAAGGCCAAGTTCCAAAGGAAAAATGTCCAACTTGTCATGGTGAAGGCGTGCTAGATCGTCAACAGGAAATCATTGCCAAAATTCCAGCTGGTATAGAAGACGGCGAGATGGTTCGCTTGAGTGGAATGGGTGAAGCTGTAGCCGGCGGTATCGCTGGAGATATGTACGTGAAAGTTCATGTGAAGACGCACCAGTTTATACAACGTGATGGTTACAACCTCGCGACAGAACTCCGTATCAAACTTACAACTGCCATAACAGGTGGTGAACAAACTGTGAAGACTCTCGATGGCGACTTAGTCCTGAAGATTCCAGAAGGTTCCAACAATGGCGACACCCTCCGCATTCGCGGCAAAGGTGTACCAAATGATCGCGGCCATCGCGGTGACTTCCTCGTGAAGCTCTCCGTCGAAATGCCTCGCAAACTTTCTCGAACCGCTCGCGAGGCTATTGAAAAACTGAAAGGGGAGGGAGTGTAGAAAAGGCGGCATATTTCTGCTATTATTATGACCATGTTCAATAACCTCGGCGCCAAAAGCGCCTCCAACAAAAAGATCTTACTATCAGGCGTCAAGCCGACCGGTCAAGCTCATATCGGTAATTATTTCGGAGCGATGAAGCAATTCGTCGATCTGCAAAATTCCGGAAATTATGAATGCTACTTATTTATCGCGGACTATCATGCATTGAACCTTATACAAAATGCCGCAGAGATGCGCAAGCTTACACAAGAATTGGTGCTAGATTTCCTCGCTATCGGGCTCGATCCGAAGAAGTCGATCATATTCAAACAGTCGGATGTTTCGGCACACACGGAGCTGGCGTGGATATTTGACACGATCGTGACTATGCCTTACCTCATGCGCGCGCACGCTTACAAGGACGCGGAGGCGAAGAACAAGGAGCTCAATGTCGGCACATTCAATTATCCAGTTCTCATGGCGGCAGATATCTTGCTCTACAATACAGACGTTGTTCCAGTTGGCGCAGATCAGAAACAGCACGTCGAATACGCCCGCGATATTTCCGAGAAGTTCAACCATACTTTTGGAAATGAAACCTTCAAACTTCCAGAGCCGCTCATCCTTCCAAATGTCGCAACAGTTCCAGGTATCGATGGTCGCAAGATGTCGAAGAGTTACAACAATACAATTCCTCTTTTCGCCACGCGCGAGGAAATAACAAAGGCGGTTATGAGTATTGTGACAGATTCCGGTGGTCCAGAAAATGGCGGCATCCCACAAAATGTCTACGCTATTCACAAACTTTTCAAGAGTGAGGCCGAACTCAAGCCACTTTACGATGCGAACAAAGGGAAGTACAAGGCACTCAAAGACTCTCTTGTAGAAGATATCGATGCATTTATAAAGCCGTTGCGCGAGAAGCGCGCCGAGCTGGCCAAGAAATCTGAAAAGGTTGTAGCAAAAGCTTTGGAATATGGCGCAAAAAGAGCGAATAAGGTGGCCGCACAAAAACTAGAAGAGGTTAAGAAGGTGATTGGGGTTAATTAACCCAGATTTATCCATAAAAGAATTCCGGCGGCCATTGCTGGTCGCCGGGGAGATCTCTGATAACTTGTTTTGTTTGAAGGTGTTATCGTCTAACCCTCATTTTCTAGTGCCCGTCGTTTTTCGCGTGCACGCTCATCTTCTTCTACAAGGCGATCCAGGACCTTGTCCCGTACCCATCCCATGACCTCTGCCTCGGATAGGTTCCAACAATCAAATGAACACCAACGAATTCGTACGTTACCGTTCTTTTCCTTGATTGTTATCGCGTTGTCCCCTTTGTGGATACGTTGACGACAACCCCTGTGTGCGCACCTTGCGCGCTGAACAGTTACGACTTCGTTGACTAGCTTGTTACCCCTGTCGTAGATTGAACCATTGCGATTCTTTGCCATTTTTAATCACCTCCTTTCAGGTTGATTCTGATTAAAGAGTAGCACACTTACCACCCCTCTGTCAAGCATCGCTATAAACATCCATTTTAAGCCATATTTTTGTTATCATTGATGGATGCCATTCACCGTAAAAACCACATCATTCGAAGGCCCACTAGACCTGCTTCTGGACCTCATTGAGAAGCGTAAACTTTTTATAAATGACGTTTCATTGGCGAAAGTGACTGACGACTTCATTGCGCATGTGAAGCAATTCGACAATATGCCAATGGGAGAATCTGCTCATTTCATCTTGGTGGCTTCGACGCTCCTCCTCATAAAGTCGAAGTCGCTTTTGCCGGATCTGAATATCACTGAAGAAGAAAAAGGCGACATGAATGACCTCGAGACTCGCTTGAAGATATATCAGCGAATGAAAGAAGCCAGCAAGCGCGTGAACGAACTTTTCGGCGGCGATCAGATGATCTTCGAACAATCGCAGTCGGCGCATTCTAGATCGCGATTTGCTACACCGGTCTTCGTGCCAAATCCGGAATTCACACTAGAGAAGGCTCGCATGACGCTTGCCGATCTCATAAATCGTCTGCCGAAGAAAGAGAAATTGCCACAAGTTATGGTGCAAAAGGTTATAAGCTTGGAGGAGACTATTGCTACATTGACCACGCGCATAACTAGTCACTTGCGTATGAGCTTCAAGGAGTTCACGAAAGATCACAAGGAAAATCGTGTGAATGTTATCGTGAGCTTCCTCGCCATGCTCGAACTTGTGAAGCAGGGAATAATGCATGTCACGCAAGAATCGACTTATGGAGATATCAATATGGAGACGAAGGATGTAGCGTTGCCGAGGTATTAATATCTAATCATCTGCTATAATACCGCCATGAACCCTTCATTGCAAAACCTTTCCCAACAACTAGAAGCCATCCTTTTCTGGAAAGCTGAACCGATCGCTATAAAAAAGCTGGCGACTTTATTAGGCGAAGGCGTCACGATAGAAAATGTCAAAGCGGCCATCACCGACCTCGAACTCGCACTACAAACTCGCGGAAGTGGCCTCACCCTCGTTCAGACCGATGAAGAAGTAACCCTCGGCACTGCAAAAGAGCTCTCACCACTCATTGAAAAACTGACGAAAGACGAACTCTCACGCGACCTCGGAAAAGCTGGCCTTGAAACTCTTTCCATAGTGCTCTATCAAGGCCCGATCTCGCGCGCTGATATCGACTATATCCGTGGTGTGAACTCTCAATTCATCCTTCGCGCACTTATGATCCGCGGCCTAGTCGAGAGGATAGACAATCCGAAAGACGCACGCAGCTTCCTCTATAAACCAACATTGCAGCTCCTCGCACATATGGGTGTTTCCAAGATCGCTGACTTACCGGACTACGAGCAGGTTCGTAGCGACATCGATTCATTCAAAGAATCATATAAACAATGCACACCAGCGGAAGAAAAATAGACGGTTTTTTCTTGACTATGGTCGGATTACTCACGATATTCGGTTTCGTGATTTTCTTATCGGCATCTCTAGGTCTTCTAGGACAAAGTGGTGTCAGTTTCGGATCTATCGCATTGAAACAATCCATAAGTTTAGTGATCGGCATCATCGCTTTTTTCTTTTTTGCCAAGATAGATAACTCTTGGGTAAGACGCTCAGCTCTTTTCGTCTTTATCGGATCGATCGCTGTGAACCTACTCCTTTTCATACCAAAGTTTTCAATATACCACGGTGGAGCCGCACGCTGGTTGATTTTAGGTCCTGTATCTTTCCAGCCATCGGAACTTCTGAAAATTGCTTTTATAATATATCTAGCCGCATGGATATACTTCGCAAAAGATAAGATAAAAACCTTCAAATTCGGTTTATTGCCATACATCTTGATAATGATCGTCTTGAGCATCTTATTATTGGCACAATCAGACACAGATACTCTCGTTATAATAGGCGGCACCGGCATCGTGATGTTATTCGTAGCTGGAGTACCATTACGACATATCATCACCGCTCTTTTGTTAATGGCCGTTTTGGTCGCCGGTGTCATATACATGCGTCCATACGCACTCAAGCGTGTGGAGACATTTTGGAATAGAGCCAGCGACACTCAAGGTGCTGGTTATCAGATAAACCAATCCTTGATCGCCATCGGCTCCGGTCAAATCTCTGGTCGTGGCTTTGGTCAAAGCATCCAAAAATTCGGTTATTTACCACAACCGACTGACGACTCGATATTTGCGGTAGCGGCGGAAGAATTCGGTTTCTTCGGCGGAATTGGACTGATTCTCGCATATCTTCTGCTAGCTTCTAGTATATTTCGTATCAGTATGCGCGCCTCGGATTCTTTTGGATCTTTTGTGGCTATAGGTGTTGGTATACTCATTATTACTGAATCATTCTTGAATATGGCGGCTATGCTTGGAATAATGCCCCTCTCTGGTGTGCCTCTATTGTTTATAAGCCATGGTGGAACAGCCTTGATCATCGCCTTAGCAGCAACCGGCATCGTAGCCAATGTTTCTAAGGTTTCTAAGCGCACGAAATGATGTTAAAATGAACGGCGATATAACAACATAAAATCATGAAGATATTATTTACAGGAGGAGAAACAGGTGGTCATTTCTATCCAATCATAGCTATAGCAGAAAGCATCCGAGAACGAGCAAAGGAGCGCAAAATCCTTATGCCATCGCTCTTCTACATGGCGCCAACAAAATACAACCCTCGAGCTCTTTTTGACAATGAAATCAGCTACATATATGTTCCAGCAGGGAAGATTAGGCGATATTTCTCTCTTCTGAATATCACCGATATGTTCAAGACTGCCATCGGCTGTATCACTGCTATCATAAAACTTTTCTCTATATATCCAGATGTAGTTTTCGGTAAAGGTGGTTTTGGTAGCTTTCCGGCTCTATTTGCAGCCAGAGTGCTCGGCATACCGGTCATCATCCACGAATCCGATAGTCATCCAGGCAGAGTTAACGCTTGGGCTGGTAAATTCGCAAAGAAGATAGCCGTCTCATATGAAAGCGCCAGTGGATATTTCAAGACCGCTAAGAGCAAAATCGCTTTCACTGGAAATCCTATACGCAAAGAGATTGCTCAATCATTGACAAATGGCGCTTATGAGTTTTTGCAGCTCGAACAAAATACTCCGACGATTCTGGTGCTAGGCGGCTCACAAGGTTCACAAAATATAAATGATGTGATGATTCAAGCTTTACCGGAACTTCTAAATCGTTACCAGATCATCCATCAATCTGGAAAGAAAAACTTGGCCGAACTTAAATCCACTTCATCGGTAATCTTAAAAGACCATCCTTATGCGAGCCGATATCATCCGTTTGATTATCTAAATGAACTGGCTTTGCGTATGTCGGCTGGAGTTGCAGATGTTATCGTCTCTCGTGCGGGTTCAACAATCTTCGAAATAGCTGCTTGGGGAAAACCATCCATCATCATTCCACTGCCAAATTCCATAAGCCACGACCAGACTGCCAATGCTTTTGCTTACGCTGAGACTGGTGCCGCCTCGGTTATCGAAGAAAATAACCTATCAGCTCATATCTTGATAGAAGAAATAGACCGTATTTATAACAATATCTCAATAAAGCGTACTATGGCTCAGAAGGCTAAAGATTTTTCTCGTCTGGACAGCGCGCAAGTTATCGCCGATGCTATATTGGAATTGGCATTGACCCATGAAAAATAGAGATTTGATATAGAGCAGAAAAATGCTATAATCAAAGCTTACAAGCAATAATCAGTGATTAATAATCTAACAATATAAAATATGGAAAACGAAACTCAAAATGCTCAAAACGGTATAAGAACTTGGCAGTGGGTTGTAACGGTTATCGTCATAATTATCCTTGTTGTCATCGGTATTATGGTATTCAGTAAGAAAGGCGTTGAAACTCCAGCCACGACAACAGAGACCGCTTCCACACAGACAAATACCAATGCGATCAATCGCATCATCATGGCTGATCAATATCCTGGCAATGTCGTCTATGTCTCATCTGTTCAGTTAGCAAATCCTGGCTATGTGGTTATAAACAAAGATTCCGCTGGTCAACCTGGCGCTATTATAGGATATGCATCAGCTCCTTCAGGTATAAATCCTCTGAAGATCACTTTGACGCAACCGATGATCGATGGTGGAACATATTATGCTGTACTTTATTCAGATAACAGCAATGGAAAATTTGACGTCAATGTCGATAAGCCACTCACAGATTCTAATGGAAATATTATTATGAAAGTTTTCAAGGCTTCCGCTTCAGCTAACGCCGAGATAAAAGGATAACCGAAAGAGGCATGATTAATGCCAAGATTATAACTCGATTTGCTCCATCACCGACCGGATATTTTCATTCCGGTAGTTATCGCACAGCTCTTTTTTCCTGCATATTCGCCAGACAAAATGAAGGTAAGTTCATATTACGCATAGAAGATACGGATAAGGTTCGTTCGAAAAAAGAATATGAGGAAAATATTATGGAAAGTTTGGAATGGATCGGCCTCAAATACGATGCCTTCTATAGACAATCAGACCGCACGGAAATATACAAAAAGTATATACAGAGATTGATAGATTCTGGTCACGCTTACATTTCCAAGGAAACACCTGTAGAAGGTGAAGGGCGCAAGGCGCAAGTGGAAAGTAAAGGCGCACGAACGGAGGTCATCCGCTTTAAAAATCCAAACAAGAAAGTAGCTTTCGACGATCTTATACGCGGAAGAGTCGAATTTGATACCACAGAGCTCGGTGATTTTGTCATAGCAAAGAGTATGGATGAGCCGGTATTTCATCTGGTAGTTGTCGTAGATGACATGGAAATGGGCATCACGCATATCATCCGTGGAGAAGATCATATATCCAACACTCCTCGTCAGATGCTTATTTTCGAGGCTCTTGGAGCAAATCCACCGATATATGCGCATATTCCATTGCTTCTAGGAAAAGATCGTTCGAAACTATCAAAAAGAAAAGGGGCTGTACCTATAACCGAATATCGTCGTAGAGGATATTTACCTCAAGCGGTCGTAAACTATCTGGCTCTGCTTGGCTGGCACCCGGCTGATGATAAGGAATTGTTCACATTTGAAGAACTACTACAGAAATTCGATCTAAAACGCGTACAAAAAGGTGGTGCCATATTCGACGAAGAAAAACTGGCCTGGTTCAACAGACAATATATACTCAAGTTAAGCGACAAAGAATTCGTCGACTTAGCCGCACCGTTCATGCCAGAATGGTTGTCCGGTGGAAGCGATCTGACCAAGCGCCTCATCCCGATTCTAAAAGAAAAGATTATCTCTTTCGGCGATATAGCTGGACTTTTTGGTGTCACCGGCGAGCTCGGATTTGTAAAAGATATACCTGACTATTCAGCCGATATGTTACTCTGGAAAAAAGATCCAGATGCAAAATCTTCCGCGGTTCATCTCAAAAAAGCTTTAGAGATAATGACAAACTTAGAAGAATTTACCGCCCCAGCCATAAAAGTGGCACTCTGGTCATACGCTGAAACAGTTGGAAAAGGAAATCTTCTTTGGCCGCTTCGAGTCGCACTAACTGGACAAGATAGATCGCCAGATCCATTCGTATCCGCTTTTATACTTGGCAGGGAAGAGTCATTAAAGCGTATGAAAAATGCCATCTCGAAGCTCTCATAAAAATTCAGCTGGTCCGACAATCCTGATAACCACTTTGTCTTTGACTTTGGTATCGATTTTTTTATGTCATCAAGCCTCCGCACAAACATATACACAGACATATCTAGATAACCTGAACAAAGAAATCGCTAGCTATCAAAACCAAATAGATGCTCTGTCTGGTCAAGCGGATTCACTTTCTTCTACGATAAAATCATTGCAGCTGACACGAAAAAAACTAGCTGATGATATTAAACTAACTGACAACAAGATATCCGGACGCACCTTGGAGATACAAGGACTTTCTTCAAATATAGATTTAAGCCAGCAAAACATAGACAATGATAAACGCATAATCGCCAAGGCTTTCTCTACGATCAGTGAAAGCGACAGTAACTCCTTGGTCGAGATAATCCTCGGAAATGACTCTATATCTGGAGTATTGGATTCATTGACCAAGATCGGTACTATTCAAGGCCAACTCCTCGATCGTATAAGCTCATTCAAGAAGAATAAAGCCACTTTGGAATCAACGAAAAAGGCCACGGAAAAAGCTCGCGCTGATCTACAGTCTCTAAATAGACAAAAGAAAGATCAACAAGCCATCATCGCAGCTACAGCGGCTCAACAAAACTCTATACTCAAGGATACCAAGCAATCTGAAGCTGCCTACCAGAAAACTTTAGCCGAGAAACTCCAGCTCAAAAATGCTTTCGAGCAAGAGATGCTCACTTATCAATCGCAACTCACGACAAAAGTCGATGAGACGAGAATACCAACAACTGGTGCAGGTGTCTTGGCTTGGCCGCTCGATGATATCCACATCACGCAATATTTCGGTAACACTTCTTTCTCAACCGCCAATCCGCAGATATACAACGGCCATGGACACACTGGTGTTGATTTTCGTGCATCTATCGGTACTCCGATCAAGGCGGCTCTCTCTGGAATCGTTTTAGCGACAGGGAATACGGATATAGTTCCCGGATGTTACTCGTATGGAAAATGGGTTATGGTCAAACACTACAATGGCTTATCGACTCTCTATGCTCATCTATCATTACCTATAGTTTCAGCTGGAACAGCGGTCGCAACTGGACAAATCATCGGATATAGCGGTAACACTGGCTACACAACCGGCCCTCATCTACATTTCGGCGTCTATGCCAGTCAAGGAGTGACTATACAGGCTCTAAGCTCGAGCAAGAATTGTCACAACGCCATCATGCCTATAGCTCCATTTTCAGCTTATCTTAATCCACTTTCTTATTTGCCATAAACTTTTACTTGTTATAAAATAGACTTATGCTTTTCTCAAAAACACCTACAAATAGGGGATTCATCAATATGATCATCCTCCTTATCATAGTGCTACTCGTTTTGAGTTACTTCGGATACAATCTACGCTCCATAATAAATTCTCCCAACACCCAAGATAACTTCTCTTATGTTGGTGGATCTATCGTTGATATCTGGAACAACTACCTGAAGGTACCAGCAACCTACGCTTATAACTTGTTTATCGATCTGATCTGGAATCCAGCCATAACAAATCTGACAGCCATAAAGAACAATCAGCCCACCAATATACAGCAGCTAACTCCGATGCTTCCTACATACTCGGCACATTGATCCGTATAGTCACAGCGGAAAAGATATATTGTGCGACATACAATAGACCCAGAGTGTTGAGGGGCTAGAGCCTCGAAGTAAGGCTTCCCTACGACATTAAAGGTCGTTTATAAACAAAACAGAATCGTCCGGTGATATTTCCCTGATTGGGAGATCACGGGCGATTTTCTAATACAAACGCTACATGCAAACAATAAAATTGTCATTGGTTGAATTTAACGAGGGTGAATATAAAGGTGTTCTGTACTCCAATATTCAGGCTCGTTACAACGGCAAAATTTTGAAGTTCAAGCTGGATCGCGCCAAGGTTGGCAATATCTCTAATCTGCTCGACCAAGAAGTCGAAGCTGATATAGATATCGTCTCCGGAGCGAACAGGCTTGCATCTCTCAAGATCATAGCTGTTAGACCCCTCTAGTCAGTACCTGTTCCCTTTCTGCATGAGTTTCCAAGCTACTTCCTTGGGGATTCATGTCATACATCAGCAACATCGTAACAAAAAATAAAATAATATCGTGAACAAAAAAATATATATCAAAGTGAACAACAAATCACTTGCAATCAATAAAAACGTCGTACCTGTACTTCCCCCCTTTCGTCAGACACTAACCTTGTCTCCTGTATTGTACGCCGCCGCTAGTTTTTGAGCAAACTGCATAGGCGGCATTTTCAATGCCGTGTGTATTCTAGTGTTGTTGTACTGCCAG
>Ga0209697_10006813_pt1 | contig 13660 bp, 9 predicted proteins | sample AliMusrvi5mmetaG_FD_184115 | JGI IMG/M metagenome (GOLD analysis project Ga0209697, IMG submission 184115) | Freshwater lake bacterial and archeal communities from Alinen Mustajarvi, Finland, to study Microbial Dark Matter (Phase II) - Alinen... | ecosystem: Environmental > Aquatic > Freshwater...
ACGACCAATGTTCCTCGATAGGTGCCCGCTTTGTCTGCCTGGAAATCGAGGATGAGGTTCCGCTTGTCGGAATGGGCATTTACGAGCCGAAGCCCGGGGATTTCATCGGCAAGCTGGGCCGTAAAAGTGGCGGGTACACCGGCGGCATCCTTGATCTCCACGGAAAGCTGGCAATGGAACGGGCCGATCTTGCCGGAGACGCAGAGTGGGGTGGGCGTGACCGAAAGCGAGAACGCCTTCTGGACAAGAACGGTCTGGTCGTCGCTGGCCGTGAACCCGTGTCCCTCGTCGGTCTTGACGGATGTCGTGGAGCGAATCGTGAGCGGCCCGGACTGGTCGGGGATTTGCAACTGGGCCTGGTACTCGCCCTGATTGGCGGTGGGCTTGGCGACGGCCTGGCCGAGAGTTTTTTGGGCCGGATCGAGCAGTTGAACCTCGGCAGACAAGTTTTCGGACGAAGGGATAGGCGCACCCTGACGATCGGTGAAGCGAATGGTGGTCTTCAGGCGGTCCCCGGCGGCCACGCGGCCCTTGTTGGTGGCAACCGTGGTGCGGGCCTGGGGCAGGTCGTTGCGGTGAATGTCGCCAAGACGGGCACGCGGGGCGTGCTTGTCGGTGAGCAGGACCGTGATGTCGGCCGGCTGCTGGAGATCAATCGCCGCAAGATCGACATTCTGGTCCGGCAGGTCAGCGTGATGGCGATAAACGGATCCTGTCGGGCCATTGTCGCCACGGACATCTGGGATGCCGTCGTAGCCGAAGGCCAGGATCCTGCCGGTAGTGGCCCTAAAGTGAATGGTATCCTGGCGGGGCCGATAGCTGCGGTACTGGCCGGCACGGACCACCAGTTCGACCATTCTTCGCACCAGTGCCTCGGAATCGTTCTCGACCCTGGTGTAGCCGCCGCCGGTGATCGCTGCCATCTGCGTCAAAAGGCCCTCGGCCGGCGAACCGGCCGGGCAGCCGACTGATACGGTGTGGAGTCGGCCCTTGACATGCTTCTTCACTGCCTCAAATACCGCGGAGGTCGGTCCTCCGGTATTGTGTTCGCCATCCGAGACAAACAAGCCCTGGGCCTTGGCCGGGATGTCGGCCGACTGGATCGCCGCAATATAGTTGGTGGAGCCGTCGATGCGGAAGGAATCCACCCACTTCAGGGCTGCCTCCCGGTCGCGGCCCATGGTGAAACGCCCGACAACGGCCGACTCGTTGAAAGGCACGACGACGAACTCGGTCGATTCCTCGGCCATGGCCATCATCAACTTGGCTCCTTCTTTGGCCGCAGTCGCTTTCTTGCCTTGCATGGACCCGGAGCAGTCCACGAAGACGTAAACGGTCTCGGCATGGGCGAGCCGGACAAGCAAGATCGCGGCAACAAAGAGGCCCCCCAACATGGCCGGCAGTCGCGCGAGGATGAGCGAAGATATTCCCCAAAGACCGAGGGTCGTGGTTGCCGCCCGAAGATGGCCGGGAAGAGGTTTGTTGGGTTGTTCGCTTCGGGTGGATTCCAGCGAGCGAACCGAATCAACCCTGGCGAGGGAAAACTCCATGGCCCGCTGTTCGGAGAGGCGGGGCAAATTTTTGAGTTGGAGGGCGCTGGGCGAGCGAGCGGCCTCGCGGCTGATCTTGAAGGATTCACTGGTCATGAACATGTCCTTTCAATTACGATGGTGGGAGGGTGAGTGTCGTAGTCTTGGTCAATTGCAGTGCCGCGTGTCGCGAACCTCTGCGGTACATGTACGGTATTCGGCAACGTGATTTCGCGACATTGTCAGTTCCGGCCGAACAGCAGGAGGTCCCCGCCGATCTCTTCGAGTCGTTCCCGGAGCGAGAAACGACTGTTTCGGCTGGACGGTACAACTTGGCGAGCGCCCGCAGTCACTCGATTGTGAAGGTCGAAAACAAGCCAGGGTGTTGCTTCGCCATGGTCCCCCGGTTCGAGTTCGCGGACGTGCGTCTGGACACGAACGCGATCCTCGGTTGCAATGCCGAGGATTCGATCGGCCTGTTCGCCGGAATGGAGGGCATAATTCATGCGGCGAAAGAGATGAACGAACTCTCGCTGGAGAATCTGCCGATCGCGGATGCCATCATAGATGGCGATTGTGGCGGGAAGTGTGCCTTGGAGAAGTTCCAGCGTTTTCTTGCGAAAGGCGTTGAGTTTCGTGGTTTCGTGCATCCTCCGGTCTGTGCTCCACCATACGGTGCCGAGCGAGTCAGGCATGACGGCTCCGTTGGAACAAACGAGCCGTTCCGTGAACGCGGTGACTTTCGCATATCGTCCGCCTGTTTCGCTATTGGTCACCCGGATTCCCACGCGAATTGTGTCGCCCGGTTTTGGCTCGACAACTCCGGTCGGGTGGAGGAAGTTGATCGAGATGCCCTCGTCGGAGAGCGAAATGTTCTTGAATTGCCAGACGCTTTCCTCGACGTTGAGCATATCGAGGATTTTGAGGTTGGGGGCACGGAGGTTCTCATAGTTCGCGGGTGCTGTGTTGACTATGGCACCGCGGACAATGCAGAGCGTGAGGCCGCAAGAGCACGCCGCCTTGCGGCGATGGAAGTTCTCCCGGAAAAGGTTGAAGTAGATGTCGTAGGCGTAATTGAGCGGCATGCGGATATGCTTTGCCAGGGATTCCAGAAAACCTTGTGTGAATGGAAGGCGGTTGGCCTTCCCATTCAGCGGGATGTACTCGACGGTGGCGTCGTCATGCAGCGTCATGTCGTTCAGGGTGGTGGTCTCGTAAGTGGTGGGGTACTGTTGTTCCAGAAGGTCTCGCGCAGTGCGGATGTCCGCGGTTTGATCTTCACGCGTCGGCACCAAATTCTGTGGAAGCATTGGGTCGTCTCCTAGTCCTTGTGTTTGGGTTCCGGAAAATGTCGTGTGTTCGGCTATTGCTTGTCGTTGACACAGTTTCTTGTGGGACCTTGCAAGCGGCAGCGTTTTTCGAAGCAAGCAAGTGACTTTCCCTAGGCTGGCTAGGCCGCGGTCCAGCAGAGAAGTGATCAGGACGGGCACAGTGGGTCGGGTTCATTCTCTCGGTTCGGCGGGAGCCGGGGTTGGTCGTTTGGATTGCCAAGTCGTGACATGTCGTGCCAAACACTTTGTCGCAGGTAGAGAGCGAAATGGGCAAGAAATCTCGCGGTACGGGACTTTACGCTTCCCGGTAGGGTAACCTGGATTCCAGAAGAATTGGCGTGGCTGGACAATCGTTGGTCTTTTGCACGAAAGCTTCTGGATTGCTGATCGCGAAAGACGGCCGGAAAACGGCCGCCTGACTTCTTGAGAACATGCTGATCTGCGGGCGGCGGCGATATCGCGAGCCCAAACATCATGCACGATCATGTTCTTTTGCTTGGGGGTGCCAGGAGGTCGGCCAATTCGTGTCACGTCCTGCCAAATGCTTTGTCGACGGCAAACGGAGTTATGGGCACCGAAGTGCCGAGGCATACCGCGGCCGGACGGGACGATCGGCAACGAGCCTTCGGACGTCTTGTGGCGGCCGGCCGCCGAAGCACCTGCGAAGATTGAGGTCGGCAGCACACGAGGCGATACGGTTGCTCCCAAAGTGGATTAAGACGATAATAAATCTAGGAGAGCCATTGAGACCGGAGCCGAGCGGGCAAGTACCGGTTGACGTGCTTGCCCCGGCCGGAATACGCTATCGCTCAGACTATGACCGCGGAAACAGGTCGGCGAGAAGGCGGCCAGAACGAGGAGGACGGACGACGGACGACGCTTGAGGATTTCATCAAATCGACGCGGGCGCGGCTACAGATAGGTGGACCGCCGGTTTCGCACAGTTGCCTATATGCCTACATTGCGGGCGAGACGGAGGGGGAAGATCGTAGCGTCGTCGAGCGACTGATTGCAACCTATCGGGCATGGCACGATATGTACTGGCGTATCATAAGTGAGATGGAGCCCTGCGACGGGTAAGGAACCGGCTGTCCGGAAGGGAGCTAATAGACGCAGACGATGGAGAGAGAGGACATTGCAGGACTGGTTGAACTAGTGCTTGCCGGAGACAAGCTGGCTGAAGAGTCCCTTGTAAAATGGGTCTCCGGCGAAGTGCATGCACTGATCTACGCGCGTCTTCGGGATGGGCACGCAACCCAGGATGTGGTCCAGGAGGTAATGATGGCCGTGTTCGGAGCTAGGGAGTGTCTTCGGCAACTGGCATCGGCAAACAGTCCAGGTGCATGGATACGAGCCATCGCACACCATAAGGCCGTTGACTGGTTTCGGAGGAACAAACAGCGTGGACGAGTGATCTGTGAAACCGATCTTCTGCGAATGCATGCTGACAAGGATGGGATCTCGCTGTCGGAAGTGCCTAAGGACGGTTGCCGCGGACCGAGTGAGATGCTGGAATCCCAGGAACTTGTCCGGCGCTTGCGGAAGGCATTGACCGGGCTGGAGATTCAGATTGTAAGTTTGAAGATGGCTGACCGGACCTACGAAGAAATTGCATCCACTCTTGGGATGTCGCGGCGATCGTTAAGAAGGATTTGCGTCGGAATTCAAAGCAAAGTGAGAGAGTTTTTGGAGTGAATAAGACGCCGTAGCGTTGCAATATCACGGCGTTATGAAATTGAGGGAGAACCATGAGCGGATCTTCGCAACAGTCAGACGACAGGACCTGGGAAGGTCTTGTGGACCAGGCTCGGGCACGCCTCAAGGAGGGTGGACCAGCGTTAGTGTACCCGTCGCTATATGCGTATATCGCAGAATCGCTGGACGGGCCAGATCACAGTCTGGTCGAAAGTCTCATCGCGACCTATCGAAATTGGCACGATGCATATTGGACGCTCATGGCGGAAATGGAGAACGCCACTCCGGGCGAAGTTACGGACGCGGAAACGCAAAGAACCGAGAGAAGCGCTGACGAGAACCGGAGCGCGACGATCGTTGATCCTGGAATCACCGACTTGGCAGCGGAAGAGGACTGGGGAGAAATTGAGAGAGCGCTGCGGCCCTTGGCGCCTGTGGTACTGGAGTACGTTGGGCTGGACGAAAGCCTTTGCACCGAATTCCTGGGGTATCTACTTGGCAGGTCGCACAGCCTAGCAGGCCGGCGTTTTCGCGAATGCCTGCCGGCGTGGATCGAGGATTTCGCCACCGAACATCGGCAGGAACTGCGTCATCATATCTCAGAGGCGGACTACTTGCCGATCGTCGAACGGGCAGTGCTCCGCAGGGTGATGGATGACACTGAGCAAGCTGATTCTCCAGACGAACGAGAATGGGCGAAATGGATTCGTCATACGGGCCGAGCGGTCACTTCGTGGCGATGGCTTCGTGACGCCCAACCGCCCGAGAGCTTCTCTCGGGAAGCTGGGTTCGCGCATTTCTTACAGGATATATTCGATCATGCCGAGCGCGAGGATCGAAAGTTCAAGCGGGTCTTCGACCTGAACTGATCGCATGGAACCACGCGCTGTCGGGTTGGAAGTTGTCGGAAAGTTGTTGGGCGCTGTGGCAGATGTCAGAGGAAATGGCAATGGGAGCAGAATCCGATCGGTCGGCAGGAGGGCAACGGGCTCAGGCGTTTGCGACGTGGAAGCCCGGAGACGTGCTCATGGATCTGTATGAGGTACAAGAAGTCCATGAAGGTGGGATGGGATTGGTCTATCGAGTGCATCACCGTGAATGGGATATGGATCTCGCGATGAAGAGTCCTCGTTCCTCCCTGTTTCGCAATGACAGAGATAAGGAGAATTTCGAGCGCGAGGCCGAGACCTGGGTTCGGCTTGGGTTGCATCCCCATACGGCCAGTTGTTTTTATGTGCGTCGGATTGCCGGTGTTCCCCACATTTTCGCCGAATACGTGGATGGCGGAACCCTATCGGATTGGATCAGGGATCGACGGCTTTACGAGGGCGGCGAGAAACTGGTACTTGAACGCCTGCTGGATGTGGCAATTCAGTTTGCCTGGGGGCTTCATTTTGCGCATGAACAGGGGCTGGTTCACCGGGACGTCAAACCGTCTAATGTGTTGATGACTAGAAACGGCATGGTGAAGGTCACCGATTTCGGACTTGCTCGTTTACGCCCCCGGGACACAATCAGCACGGCCGGAGCTGCATCTTCAACGAGTACCTCCGGACAAGGTGCAGGCTGGATGACGCCAGCCTATGCGTCTCCAGAGCAGGAGGCCGGTCGCCGATTGACCCGAAGAACCGACATCTGGAGTTGGGCGGCAAGTGTCCTGGAGATGTTCTATGGCGGACTTTTCTGGGTACGTGGGCCAATTGTTAACGAGTCTCTTGATGACTACCTTGAGCACGGCCCCAGTCCCGATGTTGATATGATCCCGAGGATGCCCGCGGGGATTAGTGACTTGCTTCACCGCTGCTTTCGCAGGCGCGAAGACGAGCGCCCTCGTGACATGATGGAAATTGCTACCAACTTACAACAGGTGTTCTTGAGTGTAACGAACACCCGTTACCAGCGCGAGATGCCGGACGCGGCGACGTTGCTGCCGGATGGATTAAACAATCAAGCGGTGTCCTTGTGGGACCTCGGGAAGCACCGCGAAGCGGAGCAGGCATGGAAGAGAGCTCTGGAGATTCAACCCGGTCATCCAGAGTCGACCTACAACCACGGTCTAGTGGAATGGCGGGCAGCACGGATCAATGACGACCGACTGCTTGCGGCGCTCGTTCCCTTGCTAAAATCGCATCCGGATCAGCAACTTGCCAAGCGTCTTGTCGGAAATGTTCACATCGAGCGGGGCGATTCGGCCGCGGCCGCGGCACTTTTGCGCAACGACCGACATGACCTGAAGCTCACCGACGGCATACCAGAGCCGCAGGGGTCCCGTCGAGCAGTCCGACGACGTGTGCGGTGCATAAGAACCGGGCTGGATTTAGCAAAGAGCTGTCTCGCGCGCAACGGCTGTATCGTGCTGCTGGCCGGTCACGATTGGCAACGCCGGGCTGTTCTTGAACGCTGGGATACGCGATTGCACGAATGCAAAGGTGTCGTTAAGCCGTGGATCAAGGAGATATCCTGCTTAAACGCGAGCCATGACGGTAACACCGCGCTCATAGGAGGCAAAGATGGAAGGGTCGAGGTATGGCGATTCGGTTTGGTCAATGGAGGGACCCAAGAGTTCTCACATGTTACCGGCAGAACGTCGCTGGACAAGTGGAACGAAGTCGCGAAAGCACATCGTTTGGTGGGGCTTCGCATCGAGAAGCCCGAGTTCGAAATGGTGCCCGCGAGACTTCCAGCCGTAGCCGGCCTTAAGATATTGGAAGTTCTCAATGTTGAAGTCCCGCTTGGTGAACTGATTGAGATTCCGGGTTTGAAGAAACTCATTTCGTTGCGTGCTGACGGGGTCACGGTGGCCTCACAGACGCTGCGGGATTTGGCGGAATTGCGGTGCCTTCGATTCCTGGGCATTACACACTCCGGCTTCACCGACCATGACTTGGAATACCTTCGCAATCTCGATGCAGTCATCGAGCTAGATCTGACTGGAACAAGAGTGACAGATGCCGGCCTTGCATCCATCGCCCATCTTTCTTGCCTGCGACGACTGATTCTCGATGAGACGGCCATCACAGGGTCGGGGCTTGATGAACTACGCCGCCTGTCATCGCTGGAGGAACTCTCGTTGGTTGGCTGCCCGCTTCAATATGACGAAGTCCTCCGACTTGATGACCTGGCTTCGCTGAAGATCCTCATTCAGAACGCAATTCCCAATGAGCACTTTTACCAAAATCCAGACGGCAAGAACGCATCGTCGCGACTCAACGGAGCACAATACGCAGGTTTCCGAGGACACGCGCAGCGGTTGGATCTTGGGGTCTGGACTGGTAGCCGGCAGTGGGAGTCCTCGCAGCTCAAGGAAGAGATTACTGCCTCCGCGTTTTCGCCTTCGGGAAGACTCTGCGCTGTTAGCGACGCAAAGGGAAATGTAGCAGTATGGAAATGGGAAGATGGGATATGCGTAGGCACATTGAACGCCGGCTCTGGCGAGGTCATGGCGATCGGATTCTGCGGCAATGAAACATGCTTGGTTGCGGCCATGAGAGATGATAGCAGTACGTCATTTCGCGGGGGCTTTCGGATTTGGGACGTAGAATCAGGACGACTTCTTCGTCACCTTCCGGAGGACGGCACCGAATTCTACCGCGGAGCCTCGGCGTTTTCACCAGATGGCGACGTCGCAATCACTTGGCTTGAGACGTTTTCGGAGAATCATAGCGAGCGGAGCGCTACGGATACATGGGACTTGCAGTCAGGCGAAAGACGCGGGGTGAGATTGTGTGGACATGGCGTCTCACCGGAGCATCTTTCGCTTTCGCAGCGAGGTACGTATGCAATGACGATGGCGACCGAGATTGGGTATCCACCCGAGGCGAAGCTATGGGATACAAGTACCGGACGCTGTCTATTCTCGCTGGAGTGCGAGGAGGACAGCGGACGCTCGGTCTCGTTGTCGGGAGACGCAGCAACAGCATCGGTGGGGGGGTGGCGCAACGTCGATGTCTGGGAAATGAACGCGGAGATGCCAGCCCAAATGGCTCCGTTCGCAATCTGTCGAGCGCGCGCGGTCGAAACACTCACCGGCGATCGGGTGCGATTCGAAATGGCTCTAAAGGAATCTGAACGTGCCTCTTTGGCGGGTGATATGAAGCTCGCCGTTGCGTCTTTGCAAGAGGCGCGTGGAGTTGACGGTTTTGATCGCAACAACGATGCAATTGGGCACTGGGGCAAGCTTTACCGCCGATTGCCCCGTAGCGGCTTGAGAGCATGTTGGAAGCTGACGATGGGGACGTTGGAGAAGCCGGAAGGATCACGCTGGACAACAATGATGAGCGTGGAACGCATGGCGATCAGCGCGAATGGCGAACGGATGGTTTCGGCAAGCAGCCAGGGGTGTGTTCACCTGTGGAATGTGAATACAGGCGAGTGCATTGGGATCACGGAGCCTTTTGCCGAGACGAGCGGTGGCATTTCTTCCTTGGCGGTGGATTACACTGGCCGGCGGTGCTTGGTGGTGGGCCATCCGTTTAAGGGCCCGTCTGAACTGAGGCTGTGCGAGTCCTTGTCGGGTGAATGCATCCGCCGATTTCATGGCAATTTAGGCAGGATTGAGTCCGTGGCGTGGTCACGGAACGGCCTATTCGCAGCAACTGGCGGACCCCCAGTTCGCTACAAGCCTGAATTACTACTTTGGGATGTGGGAACGGGCGGGATCATCCGAAAACTGAGTGGTCATGAGGATGAGGTGGAACGAGTGGCTTTCAGTCCTGATGATAGGCGTGTGCTCTCGGCGACCGGGTCGGGCGAAGCATCGTTGAAGCTCTGGGATGTTGCAACAGGTGAATGCCTTAGCACGTTCAAGGGCCACCAAGGGCGGATAACGTCGGCGGGATTTACGGGCGACGGCAAGTTGGTCTTTTCAAGCTGCAAAGGTGATCATAGCGTGAGGATGTGGAACCCGGACACAGGCGATTGCGTTCAGGTTCTGCGGCATCCCACAGAAGTGTGGACAGCTTGCATGGCTGGGGATAACAGGCACTTGATTTCAGGCGGTGGGGACCATGCGGTCCGAATCTGGGACGTCCATACCGGAGAGTGTTTGCTTGTCATCAAGGAACATCAGGACATGATTCACGATGTCTGCGTCACGCCAGATGGCCGCTATCTGTTTACTGCTGGAAATGACCATACAATTCGCCGGTGGTTCCTGGATTGGGAACTGGGGCTCCGAGAGCCGGGAGATTGGCATCCAGATGCACTGGCGGTGGTACTGAGCCTTGTTTCCTCTATCATGATTATTCCGAGTGGAACTGAGTGGGGGTTGGGCCAGGGAGCCCGCATCGTCGATGCGGCGATGGAGAAGGGGAGCACTTATCAGCAGTTGCTGAATAGTCTTGAATGTTCGGGCTTCGGATGGTTGAAAGCGGATGGCGTCCGTGCGAAGTTGGAGGAAGTTCTGGCGAGCTGGCCAGGGCCTACGGTAGTTGCATCAGCAGTAGATCCAGGCTCACCGAGCGAGGGTGCCGAACAGGCAGATATGGATAGTGCTCGCGAAGAGGAACAAGGCGACTCGGCGACGCAAGCGGACTGGGAGCCCGCAGGCAAAGCGTCAGAATCGGGCGGGGATAGTGGGTGCGACGAGGGACGCGTACGAGATATCATGGATGCCGTCCTGAAAGAATGGATACTCTGTGACTGTCCAAAGGACGAGGAAGCGATCGAGGTCTTGATTAGCTCGGCGATTGAAAACGAATTTGGATTCTTACGAAAGGATCTCATCGCGGAGGTGAATCTGCTATTCAAGGCGCACTTGAAGAATCGGGGAACTGAAGTTGGGGCGGAGGAATCGAGAAAAGACGGAGGAACGCCGTCGATTGTGGCCGACGGGTGTGAAAGTGAGAGTCTTTCTATGCAGTCGACGGTATCGTGGTTGGACGTGGTTCTGCTTTCGCGGTCATCGGATCTTGCTCAAATCGACGTTGAACGCTGGCAGGCCGCCCTGCCCGAGTATTCAAGGGAACTACAACAGGCATTTCGGGAGGCAGGCGAGTCTGGAGGTGAGCAGACCTTTCGTAGGAACTTCTGCATTGCGGATCTGGAATGTGTCGTCGCCATTGTCCAGGCTGCAAAAGCGACTGCGGTTGCGGAGGAGGACTTTACGACCGCAGCCGCAGCCAGAGACCTTGAGAGACACCTCCGCGAGTTGAAGAAGACCCTGGACCAATAGCACATGTCGTTGCCAAGAGCCAAAACGAGCCATGAGCACTTCACAACCACTGGATCATATAGGTCAATACGTCTTGCTGAAGAAACTCGGGCGCGGCGCCATGGCGACAGTATTTCTGGCGCGCAGCCAGGTAAACGGCGAGGAAGTCGCGCTGAAGTTATTCAACGACGAGCTAAGAACGTCCTCTCGGCCAAGGGAGCTTTTCTTGCGAGAGATCGAGGTGATGATGGCTCTGAGTCATCCGCACGTGGTAAGACTCCTGGATCGTATATGGACAGGCGAGTCATTCTTGTTGACGATGGAGTATTGTAATCAGGGAAATGTTGAAACACTTGTGAAACAGAACTGCGGACGGGTTCCCCTTCGCCAAGCCGTCGAGATCATTGTTCAAGTTCTCGATGGACTGGAATACGCGCATACCGCGGAGCTTCACTCGGTCAAGATGGCTAGGGGTGGCTTCGCACCAGCGCGAGGTGTCGTCCATCGCGATATTAAGCCGAGCAATATCCTTCTTTGCGGTGAATCGGAAGCGGAAGAGATCGTCGCGAAAATTGGGGACTTTGGATTGGCCAAGGCGTACGAGTTGGCGGGGCTGACCGGCCAAACGCGGACCGGGATGACCGGCGGCACACCGATGTTTGCGCCCCGACAGCAAGCGATCAATTTTAGGCGAATCGGTCCGGAAGTTGATGTTTGGGCAACGGCGGCGACTCTCTACTTCATGCTCACTGGCAGACCGCCACGGGATTTTCCGCCGTCAATGACAGGCTGGCAAGTTGTAACCGAGACTTCGCCTGTTCCCATCAGGCAACGCGTTACCGAAGTGCCGGATTCGTTGGCCGAGGTAATTGACGACGCTCTGGACGACAGTGCGAAGGAACTGCATTTCAAGTCGGCGGCCAAATTCCGTTCGGCGCTCTTAGAGGCTACTGGGATTCACGGCTAGACCGCTCGGGTGGTTTGTTGCCGAAATGCAGTTTGGAGGTAGGCCCGAGAGATTTTGCCAATGTCGAAACCCCCTCCACCGATGGTGGAGGGGGAGTGCTGCTCCTTCGATGACGATTAGAACGATCCGTTCTCTTGGACATCCTTGGTTCCATTCTGCTGCATCTCCTTGATGCGGTCGAACACGACTTGCATTCCGTGGGCCAGGACCAGAAGGTCCGTGGGCCAGAAGATGCCCGTGTTCTCGTATCCGCCCTCCTGCTTCCGGTACGACCGTTGGCAGGTGACGGAGTAGACGACACGTTCGCCGTTGTCGGTCGAGACGGTCTTGTCCCAAACGGCGATCTCAATCCGCCCCGATCCGGTGGGATGCGACCAGTGAAACACTGGCGCCCGCTTGTCGGACGGCCCATCCGGGACCGTGGGCGATTGAGCTTCTGACTGCGCCGGGGACGGTTGCCGCGGCTGCGATCGTGTTGAAGACGACATGATGACTCCTTAGGTAACAAGTGTGAGGAGTTGGGCTGCCTCCTGGTCGGAAGCGGTTCGATCGCCCGCAAAGCGACTCGACTGCGAGAGCTTCGTGAGCGCATCGACGACCGACCAGACGGTAAAGCGGCCCTTCTCCTGTGCCAGGGTAACGGCTTCCTTTGCCACGCTACGTGCGATTCCGTTCTTGCAGAGTTCCTTGAAGGCATCCTCTGCGTCGTTGCCGAGCTTCGTTTCCATCGCCTTGCGGATGACGGTAGCGAAGCCGTCTTTGCGGGCGTCGCGCTTGGCGACGATCGCTTCGATCATGGCCCGGATTTCTCCAAGGCCCTCGTTCACCCGTGCGGTGTGCTTGCGGGTGTACTCCGTGATGTCCGTCGCGTCCCAGACGATGTGATTCTGGCACACGGCCTGGAACCAGAAAGTCTGGCAGCCGAGAGCCCGGCGGCCGACCTCGGAGTTCCAGACGAAGAATCCCGGAGCGTAGTTTTCGCCCTCGATCTCGATCCAGCCCAGCGGGTCGATCAGGAACACGAAGAGGTCCTGTTCGCCGGCGTAGAGGCCGGTGCCGCTGGTGACGGCCTGCTGAGGCGGTTGGAAATCGGTGGCGAACTCTCGAATCATCGAGAGAAGGTCCACGTTCCACAGGCGAGTGTAACTCGCGCCATGGAGGGAACGAACGCGATCCTCATGGGTAAGGATCTGGAACGGCTTGTTGCCCGCAGGCAACGTCTCGGCCAGCACGGTGCTGGCCGTGGCGGGGGAAAGACGGTTCACCGTGTCCTTGCTCACATCGGCCAGGCGGCAGAGTTGCGAGAAGGACCAGTCGTTCAAAGAGAACGCGCCGTCGTTGCCCATCGCCAGGACCAAGGTGTGATTGTCCACCCTGGTCGATAGAGCGCTGGGGGCGTGCCACCGGTCAGCGGATTGCTCCTTCTGTCGGTAGCAGTGGTCCCAAAGCGCCTGCATCGTCGGAAAGGTCTCATCGGGACCGCGGCGATACAGTTCGTCGTGGGCTTTCGTGAGATTGGTCACGATTCAGGTCTCCGTGGCAAAGGGGGTTTCTCGAAAATGTGAAAGAGCAGCGAATCGTGACAGTAGGAGAGACCCGGGGGCCGTGCAACAAGTTGAGAACAGCCACAAGGCTGTCGGGCCTCACGCGGTATGGATAACGCGAGGCGTGCGCTCGTTGTGGGCCGCAAAGAGGCTGCCGCCATGATGATGCGGCTTCAGCCGGCCATGAGTGCCAGAAAAGGCAAACCGCCAGAGGAACGGCGAAGAGAGAAGCGGGCACGGGCACCGTTGGCTCGGAGCGGGGGGGCGTCTGGTCGCGGGAAGCGACGGGACACCTGCGGCACTCGGGCGGACGGCGTGCGTGCAATGCCGGGCTTCACCGGCTACGGATTACTTGGTCCGCGGCTTGGCCGTGGACGTCGGCTTGGACTGCTGGCCGCTCTTGACGGCCTTGGAAGTCTTCGCCTCGGCACCCGCGGGTGCCG
>Ga0209697_10006825_pt1 | contig 13642 bp, 7 predicted proteins | sample AliMusrvi5mmetaG_FD_184115 | JGI IMG/M metagenome (GOLD analysis project Ga0209697, IMG submission 184115) | Freshwater lake bacterial and archeal communities from Alinen Mustajarvi, Finland, to study Microbial Dark Matter (Phase II) - Alinen... | ecosystem: Environmental > Aquatic > Freshwater...
TTTGATTTCAATTATAACTGCATACATAAACCAATGAATTTTAATTATTTAATTAACAAAAATGTCTAACATGAAAAAAATGATCACATGCTATCTGCGGGGTGTCCTTTGGGGCATCGTATTTCTTTGCCTGCCATTTATGGTTTTGGCGCAAGAAATTTCTGTGAAAGGATCCGTAAAAGATGCTACAAACGGGGAATTGCTTACCGGAGTAACAATCTTGGTGGAAGGTACGACAAACGGTACAACATCCAATATTGATGGTACTTTCCAAATTAAAGTACCATCAAAGAATAGTGTATTAGTTTGTTCCTATTTGGGGTATAATTCTCAGAAATTCAACATCCAGGGAAGGAGTGAAATCAAAGTTCAATTGGTTCAGACTCTGGCACAACTGGATCAAGTGGTAGTTACAGGTTATCAGAGTCAGAAGAAGGCCGACTTAACAGGTGCTGTTTCTGTTGTTTCAATGAAAGAGCTACAGAAGATGCCAAATAATAACCCTATCCAGGCTTTACAGGGTATGGTTCCCGGGATGGTTATAACAACCGACGGATCACCCAGTGGCAGCAATGTAAATATAAATATTCGGGGTATAGGTTCAATTAACGGGACAAATCCCTTGTATGTTATTGACGGAGTCTCAACCACTGCTGGAATGCATGAATTGAATCCGAATGATATTGAATCAATTCAGGTTCTTAAAGATGCTTCTGCCTCATCTATTTATGGATCAAGAGCTTCAAACGGTGTAATTATTATTACCACAAAAAAAGCAAAAAAAGGAGTATTGCAAATTAATGCATCAGCTCACGGAGGCTATTCATTCTATAATACAAAGATGAGTGTTCTTGATGCACAAGGCTATGGAAAAGCAGTTTGGCAGGCGAGTGCAAATGATGGGACTCCATTGAGCCATTATCTCGATTACGGCTTTAATACAGGTTATGACAGTAAAGGAAATCCGGTACTTAATAAAATTACTTTGCCAACTTATGTTGATACCACCAAACAAACAATGAAGACTGCAAATACTGATTGGTTTAAAGCAATCTCTCAGGTGGCCATTTCACAAAATTATGATGTCTCGGTATTACATGGCACAGACAAGGGTAATTCGATGTTCTCTCTTGATTATACAGATAATAAAGGAATTGTAAAGACAACTGAGTTTAAACGTATTACAGCTCGTTTAAATACTGATTATAAGTTATTGAATAATAAATTATTAGTTGGTGAAAATTTCACTATGAGTACCACTTCCGAGGTCCAGGATCCAGGGGTTCTGAATGCTGCTTTACAAGCTTTACCAATTATTCCAGTACATACAATTGACGGAATTGGATGGGGAGGCCCATTCGGCGGAATGAACGATCGTCAGAATCCGGTTAGAATTCTTCAGGACAACAAACAGAACCATTACAATTATCTAAGATTGTTCGGAAATGCCTTTGCGGATCTTGAGGTTATTAAGAATCTTCATTTGAAAACGAGTTTAGGTGTTGATTATGGTGATTATTATAAACGGGATATGCAACTCTCCTATGTTTCAGGATATCTGAATAATCCGATAAGCAGTGTTCAGGACAATACCTTTCATACTTTGAAACTGACATGGACCAATACTTTGAATTATCAGTTGCAATGGGGTAAAAATGTTCTGGATGCAGTCGCAGGAACTGAAATATATAAAGAAACATCCGAAAATTTTTGGGCAAGGCGACAAGTTTTCGCAAGCCAGGATCCCAATTATATGTACCTTGATGCAGGTACCGGATTAAAGGATAATGGAGGTTCCGCGGTTGAATATAGACTATTATCCTATTTTGGAAAAGTTAATTACGTGTTTGATCAAAAATATCTGGCCTCAGCGACATTTAGATATGACGGTTCTTCAAGGTTTGGTGCAAATAATAAATTTGGATTCTTTCCTGCATTTAACCTGGGCTGGAGACTAAACAAAGAAAATTTCATTAAGGATAATATCAATTTTCTTTCAGATCTTAAATTGAGATACGGATGGGGTAGGACAGGTAGTCAGGATTACATTAATGCAACTGCAAGCAAGCAACTTTATCAGACCAATTATTCCGGAGGTGATCCTACGTGGCGTTCTCCCGATGGAACAGCTTACGATATTTCAGGTTCCAAAACCGGAACTCTTCCGTCAGGTTACCAAATTACACAAAGAAGTAATGATGATCTTAAATGGGAAGCAACAACGCAGTCAAATTTCGGGCTGGACTTTGGATTGTTTGACCAGAAAATATATGGATCACTTGATTACTTTACTAAAACTACTACCGGTATGCTTGTGCAGCCAGCCTACCTTGCTGTTATTGGAGAAGGTGGTTATAGGTGGACAAACGGTGCAAGCATGGAAAACAAAGGGACTGAATTTATAATAGGATATCGGGGTAAAATAGGGGCTGATTTGTCTTTCGATTTCACAGGTAATATCGCAACTTACAGAAATAAAATCACCTCTCTACCTTCATCTGTTGTTAATACTTATGGCGGAAATGGAACAACAGATAATATTTTGGGACATCCATGGGGGTCAGGATATGGCTATGTAGCCGATGGACTCTTTAAAACCAGGGATGAAGTGGCTAATTCAGCGGAACAATTAGGCAAGGGACTAGGCCGAATCCGGTACAAAGACCTGAATGGGGATGGGATTATTGATTCAAGAGATCAAACCTGGATTCTTAATCCTACTCCTGATTATACTTATGGTCTTAATTTGAATTTCGAATATAAAGGATTTGATTTGACAATCTTCTTTCAGGGTGTTGGTCATATCGATGAGAATGTTTATGGAGTTAAATCCATGACTGATTTCTGGAGTATTAACGAAACCGGATCTAATAAGGGTACACGTTTAATGGATGCATGGACTCCAACAAATTCAAAATCCACAATTCCATCATTGACAAGCACAGACAGGAACAATGAAACCAGGTTCTCAACCTATTTTATTGAGAATGGTTCCTATGCCAAATTGCGTAACCTGCAGATTGGTTATACAATTCCAAAGCGATTTACGGACAAAATCTCACTGAGCAATCTCTATATTTATATAAGCGGCCAAAATCTACTGACCATAAAAAGCAAAAGCTTTACCGGAGTAGATCCTGAAATACCAACTTATGGCTATCCTATCCCTACCATGTTAACAGCAGGAGTCAAGGTAGCATTTTAGTTGAACAGGTTAATTCTAAAATCACATTAAGTTAAAAATAAAGATTATGAAAAATATATTATTACTCATCCTTTCCATTGCAGTGTTAAGCTCCTGCAATAAGGATTTCCTAAATGTTTCACCGAAGGCTCAATTGAGTGAGGCACAGGTCTCAACTGGGCCAGAACAATTGGTCTATGCCGCTTATGCAGAGTTGGGGAACGATCATTATATGACTCCTAACAGTCTGTGGCCATATGGAAATGTGAGGTCAGGAGATGCCTATAAAGGTGGACGTGACGAAGCCGACATCCAGGAATTCTATTTCATGGAAATCTTTAAAAGTGTCAGAAGTGATATCGGTCAATATGATGGTCAATGGTTTCAGTACTATGTTGCGCTATCGCGAATAAATGCAGCGCTTACAAACCTGAATAAATTATCCGATACCGATTTCCCGCTAAAGAAGGTCAGACAGGGCGAAATGCGCTTTCTGCGTGGCCATTTCTATTTCCAGCTAAAAATAATGTTTAAGAATATTCCATATATTGATGAGACGGTTAACACAAATGATTATCCGAAAATTTCGAACGTAGTACTTAAAAATGATGAATTATGGGAAAAAATTGCTGCAGATTTTCAATTTGGACTTGATAATCTTCCTCCATCCCAATCTCAGATCGGAAGAGCCAACAAGATTGCTGCTGCAGCATATTTAGCAAAAGTAAGACTGTATCAGGCCTATGAACAGGATGATAAAAACAATGTAACAACAGTTAACCAAACAAAATTAACTCAGGTTGTAACCCTTGCAGATCAGGTTATTGGCTCCTCTTATCATCTTGCTCCCGATTTTGCAGATAACTTTATCCCTGGCTCAACAGAAAATGGACCGGAATCAATCTTTGCCATTCAATTCTCAAAAGATGATGGCACAATGTTTGGCAGGCTCAATTTTGGAGACGTTCTAGGTACTCCTCAGGGGATTGGTTGCTGTGATTTTCATAAACCAAGTCAAAACCTTGCAAATGCATTCAAAACTGGCTCTGACGGACTACCAATGTTTAGTGATTTTAACAATTCAGACCTGGACCTGAATTCAAATACTGTAGACCCCCGGTTGGATCATACAATTGCTATCCCTGGACATCCTTATAAATACGATCCTTCTACGATCTACCAGGTAAACTGGAATAGAACTCCAGATGTTTACGGCGTTTTTGCTTCATTGAAGGAAAATGTTCAGAAAGGTGCCTATACACAGGTAGGTCCATTTTACGCAAACACGAAAAATAAAATCGTATTACGATATGCAGATGTATTACTCTGGAAAGCTGAGGCTTTGATTGAATTGGGCCGTCAGGCTGAAGCATTACCTCTGATTAATCAAATTCGGACCAGAGCTGGAAATAGTACAGGCCTTCTTAAAATGGGAGGGGGGCAGTCCGTTTCAAATTATCATATTTCGACCTATGAAGACGGCGTAAATTGTAACTGGACACAGGATTTTGCCCGCAATGCCTTACGTTGGGAACGCCGGCTTGAATTCGCGATGGAAGGGAATAGATTCTTTGATTTAGTAAGATGGGGAATTGCCGATTCTTACCTGAATTCCTATTTCGCGACAGAAAAAACAAAGCGGAAATATCTTAAAGACGGTCTTTTCACTAAAAACAGGGATGAGTATTGTCCGATTCCTCTCAACCAGATTAGATTCAGCCATGACCTGTATAAACAAAACTATGGATACGTCCAGTAATGGGTTCAATTTGTCAGATAACTTTTAAATGGTTTATTATAAAACAAGAAACAATGAAAAACAGATATAATTATATCATATTATTGGGTTTTTTTATCTCGATAATAAGTTGCCAGAAGCGCGATATTGTAAGCATTCCTACCAAACTGGCAGCAATATCCAATCTCCAATATTCGTTAGCAGGGGACACTGTTACACTCACATGGAGTTTGCCACCAGTGAAGGACACCTTGAACGTAACAGTGAATGATGGTGTTACATCAATACCTTTAAACATAAAATCAACATCATTTAAATATGGGATTGTTGAGACAAATAAAGAATATGGTTTTACAATTAAGGTGAGTGATAACAATGGAAATACTTCACTCGGCCAATCACTGCGGTTTACACGTGATGGAGCCTCCCCAGTTAAAAATGTGAGCGCCATTCAAAATGACAATGGTGTATTAATTTCATGGAGTGTTCCTGATCAGCCTGTTACCAAAATTGAGGTAAAAATCGGTGACAAGACAATCGACCTTGGACCCACCATAACTTCGTGCCAGGTCAATGATCTACAGGCTGCAAAGTATATGATCAGCATTGTGACGACCAACAGTGCCAACAAAGTCTCAAATACGGTTTATCTGCCATTCAAAGTTGGGGCAACAATGGTCGGTTACTTAGGTGTTTACGCTGACTCAACAGCCTTTCTTGCAAATGGTGACGATGATGAGATTGCCGGAGGAAAATGGCTTTTCAAAAATTATCCTAAATCAAGGTACATTTCATTTGATCAGATTAAAAATGGTTCTGTCGATTTAACCCAAATTCGTGTAATCTGGTGGAACTTTGATGTCGTGGCAGGACATGCTTTACCTGCTATAACTACTGACCCTACTGTTGTATCAAAGATGACCCAATATTATAAAAACGGAGGTAACTTACTTCTTAACCAATACGCAATCCAGTATTTCTGGACCTTAGGCCGAATTACGCAAAACTATTTTATGGGTTTTGATGAAGGTCCCGGAGGTTTTAATCCAGATGTATGGGGTATCGGTGTTAATATTCACCAGAAACATGACCAAAGTGGCCACCCACTGTACAAGGGTATAACAATGACAACGCAACCTGATGGTAGAATTACATTCCCTGTAATCGGATCAGGATGGAAGGAAAATCATAACGCAGTAATAATTAGAATTCCTGAGTTTGAGGGTGGATTACCCAATGACAGTGAAACGGCCTATACGAAGTTTGTAAACGACAACAATGCAGTCTGGCTTGGAATGTGGGATGGCATCGGAGATTATTGGATGGCCGGAGTACTCGAATTTAAGCCAAAGGATGATTTCCAGGGTTCTGGAATTTTTATCGGAATCGGCGGAATTGAGTGGCATCAAAATACTGGAAATGCATATCAGGCGAATATTGAACTGATGTATAAGAACGCCATTGATTACTTGAAAACAAAATAAATTTTTAAGAGTCTTCCGGGGAACATCTTCGGAAGACTCTTATTTAAATATCCGGTAAATGTCGAAATTGACCCTTTTTCTTATTTTTATCTCACTCGGATTGGCTTCCTGCAAGAAGAATGGTGAGAGTACCGATCAGAATATTCTGGTAATAACAACTGATTCGGTAAAGAATGTGTTGCTTTCTGAAACTGACTACAGACCATTCTACCATTTTACTCCCCCCATAAACTGGATGAATGATCCAAACGGATTAGTCTTTTATAAAGGACAATATCATCTGTTTTATCAGTATAATCCAAATGGAAACGTTTGGGGGCCAATGAACTGGGGACATGCTACAAGTACCGATCTTTGTAATTGGCAGGATCTTCCAATTGCTTTAACTCCTGATAATTTAGGCACAATCTTTTCGGGAAGCGCTGTCATCGATGTCAACAATACTGCCGGGTTTAAAAGTGGTACGGAAGATCCGATGGTTGCAATTTTCACACATAATGGTCAACAGCAATACCAAAGTATTGCTTACAGTAATAATAAAGGGGTAAGCTGGACTAAATACACTGGTAACCCTGTGCTGGCTAATCCAGGTATCTCAGATTTCAGAGATCCCAAAGTATTTTGGTATTCTTCCGGACAAAAATGGGTTATGGTTTTGGCCGCCGGGAATAAGGTGAATTTATATGCCTCTGCTGATTTGAAAAGCTGGCAGTTTTTAAGCGATTTTGGTGCGGATCTGGGAGCTCATGGTGGCGTTTGGGAATGTCCTGACTTATTTGAGCTACCAGTTGAAGGATCAAATTCCAAAAAATGGGTTTTATTCGTGAGCTGTAACGGAGGCCCTAATGGCGGTACTGCAACCCAATATTTTATCGGGAATTTTGATGGCACAACCTATACCACAGAGTCTACTAACATCTCATGGATTGACTATGGCGCAGATAATTATGCGGGTGCAACCTATAATAATATTCCCGCTATTGACGGCAGAAGAATAATGATTGGATGGATGAGCAACTGGTCCTATGCAGATAAAGTGCCTACAACCAAATGGAGAAGTACAATGACTGTTCCAAGAGTTCTTTCTCTGACAAATGCAGGACAGGGATTAACTTTAAAAACACTTCCTGTGAGTGAATTTAAAAACTATGAAACTAGTCCAGTAGATACAATTATCCAATCTCCTGTAAGTGCAGTTCAATTATCAGATAATAAAACAATTATAACCGGAAGTTATGAGGTAAACTTTACAGTTGATTTTAATAAATCAGCTAACTTCATTCTTACACTGGGCGATTCAAAGGAGAAGTTAACCGTAAGTCTGGATAAAGTTGCCGGACAAGTTTCAATTGACAGAAGTGCATCCGGGCAGGTTGATTTTAATGGCCAGTTCAAACAAAAAATATCCTGCCCATTTTCTCCACAAACAAACCAACTTGTTGATATCCAAATTTTAATTGATAAAACCTCTATTGAGGTATTTCTGGATCATGGGAATAAAGTAATGACTGCTTTATTCTTCCCTGTTTACCAGTACAATATCTTAAAATTACAAGGTGCGAATAATGTTCCTCAGATCAGCAACTTTAGCCTGAAAAAGATCTCCAAAAGTTTGTTAAGATAGATAATAAAAGAAATGGGAAGCCTAAAATTTACGTTAGTATTTTTTATTGTTTTATGGCAGGGTTTATGCCTGTCGACTAATATTTTCGCTCAAAAACCGGCAGAAACTATTCCCCATTTCAGTTTTACTAAACTTGATAATACTCCATTTACAACTAAAAACCTTGCAGTTGGAAAAGATATGCTTTTTGTTTTCTTCGATGTTACCTGTGATCATTGCAAAGAGACCATTAGTTCATTAAGTAAACGCCTAAAAGAGTGCAATCGTGTTGCAATTTATCTGATTACGTTGGATGATAAACCTCAGATATCCACATTTCTGACTCAGCATGGACCGAATCTGTCAAAAGAGAAGAATGTAACTATTTTAAGAGATAAAAAGGACCAGTTTATTACACTTTTTGGACCCCGAAAATACCCATCGGTGTTTTTATATTCCAGGGAAAAGAAATTATTACTCTATGATGATCAGGACTTAAAGCTTGAAAAATTCTTTCACATAATTCTTTCAACGAAATGATTAAGACTGAAAATAATATTCGGCAATTAAATGGTATTCTCCTTTTAATTTTGCTTTTATTTTCACAATGTGTTATAGCCCAGGATATCGCCAGATTTGATTTTGAAGATTTAAACGCCTCTTCGATAACTACTGAAAAAATATCAGGAGCTGTTTTTTCAGTATATAATCATTTCAATCACCCTGAAAGGATTTCGGGAATTCACGGTAACGCACTTCGATTAGATGGGTATTCAACATGGGCGGTTAACTCCACTTTGCAATTATCCGGCATTACGAACAAGATTACAGTTTCAGCCTGGTATGCAACAGAAGCTTTCAACAAAGAAACCGGAGCAATAATAAGTCAGATTGATGGATTATCGGGCTTTGCTTTAGAGGTAGGATCCTATGGAAATATTGGATTGACCTATTTCATCGACGGGATAAAGAAAAATCTGCAATCTGTTCAAAAAATTGAGAAGTATACGTGGAATTACATCGTGGCAAGAATTGACCTTGAGAATTCAAAGGCACAATTATTTGTTAACGGTGTTGAATGGGCTTCCAATAATTATGTCGTCGGGAATAAAATAACCCTTGGTTCTGCCGCTTTATACTTGGGAAGACATAATAATGACATCAGAAATGACGGTTTTTTGTTAACCGCATTGAATGGAGCAATCGATGACGTGGTTATTTCAAAAGATATCCTCAGCAATTCTCAGATATTAAGCAACTTTCAGCAAAATAATACCCTCGTTCCCAATCTCACCATTAATCCGGACCTACGGTATGCAGGAGATTATTTCAGACCTCAATATCATGCAATTCCAAATTCAAGCTGGACAAACGAGCCATACGGCCTGATTTTTTATAACGGGAAATACCATCTTTTTTTTCAAAAAAATCCGAATAGCCCCACATTGTATTTCATGCACTGGGGACATTTAACAAGCAGCGACCTGGTTAACTGGACGGAAGAAAAAATAGTTCTCGCTCCCTCTTCCGGCTTTGATAGTTTTGGTATTTGGTCCGGATCTACTATTCTTGGACCAAACAATACCCCAAAGATAATCTTCACAGGTGTTGATGGTGTTAAAGCCGGAATCGGAACCGCTGATCCTTTGGATGAGCAATTACAAGGGTGGGAAAAGAATAGTTTAAATCCAATAATTCCCAATGCGCCTGCCAGCTCTCCGAATATGGATTTCAGAGACCCTTTTGTCTGGAAATCGGGGGATTATTATTACATGATTGTTGGTTCCGGTATTAAAAACAACCTGGGAGGCATCCTGTTTACCTTCAAATCGAAAGATCTTGTTCAATGGACGGAAATTAGTCCGGTTTATTACAGTTCATCTGTCAACGATTCCGGGATCTTTTGGGAAATGCCATTCTTTATCCCAATGAGCAGTTCGAATGAATATATGTTAGGAGTTACACCGGTACCAACTCCAGGCTTTCCTGCCCAAACAATCTATTGGATTGGCAAATGGGAAAATGAGACATTTACTCCGTCTTTTTCAATTCCCAAAAATCTAGAACTTATTAATGGTCACTTGCTGTCACCAGCATTCAATTTTGATACTTCAGGAAGGGCAACTTATCTTGGAATCATCCCCGAAGAGAGAGATGCTGCATCTCAAATTCAGGGTGAATGGCGTCATTTATTTAGTTTACCCCGTGCCATCCGCTTACTGAATGACTCCTCAATAGGTCAGGTTCCACATCCCAATCTATGCCGGTTAAGGGATACGCCTGTCTCAATTTCCAAAAGAGTGATTACCCCAGGAACAGGGAATAACATTCCTGAAATCCAGGGAGTACAGTCGGAGTTTTCATTTCAGATAAAGGCCGATGAATCCTCGAAATTTTCAATTCAGGTCTATAAAAATACATCTGGTTCTGAGTTCACCACCTTGTTCTTTGACCTTGCAAATAATAAAATTGCGTTGGACCGAACTCAGTCTTCATTACTATCAGGACCTGCTAAAGACTATAAATCAAGTGATTATATTTTCAATTATAAGGATACACTATTTGTTGATGTTTTTCTTGATCATTCTACCCTTGAGGTGTTTGTGGATAAAATAACCGTTTTTTCATGCAGGGTCTATCCTTCAGCAAAAGAAAGCAACAATGTCGATTTGATAGTAAACAGCGGTAAAGCTGAAATAATTTGGCTGGATGCCTGGAATATGAAGAAAATGGGGGATGTATCTACTCAAGATATATGTGAGCAGCCAAATTTACCTTCTCAATTCAGGAAAGTTGAGATTACAACCGGTATTCCAGATATCGTTGACAATAGATTAGAAATGAGATTGTATCCTAATCCAGCCAAGCAAAAAATCAACCTTGAATTCGATCAGAATCAATCTGGTAAGATCCAAATTATGGTTTGTGACATACTGGGAAGGGCGGTCTTGAACAAAACAATAAATTTCCTGGAGAATTCCCTGTATACACTTGATATCTCAATGCTTAATGCTGGAATATATGTTTTAAAAGCCGATGGTGAAAAACAGTATAAACCTCTCAGAATCGTTAAATCAAATTAAATCTAACATATTAAAATTCAAAAGATTATGAATAGATGTATGCTTTTTTATTTAATATTTTTGTCTATTATTACTCTTTCATGTAATACCTCAAATTCTACTGAGAAACTTTTTAATGAACGACATAGACCTCAGGTGCATTTTTCGCCAGCTGGAAATTGGATGAATGATCCCAATGGCCTTGTATTTTTTGAAGGTGAGTATCATCTTTTCTATCAGTATTATCCGGATGCGAAGGTTTGGGGTCCCATGCATTGGGGACATGCAATAAGTACCGATCTGGTTCATTGGCAACATCTTCCAATTGCCTTGTATCCTGATAGTTTAGGATATATTTTTTCAGGAAGCGCTGTAATCGATTATAAGAATACATCGGGATTGGGAAAACCCGAGAAACCGGCAATGATTGCAATCTATTGTTACCATTCGCCAGTTCTTGAAAAAGCGGGAAAAAATAATTTTCAAACCCAGGGGATGGCCTTTAGTCTTGACAAAGGGAGGACATGGACCAAATATTCCGGAAATCCGATTGTGCCGAATCTGGGAATTAGAGATTTCCGAGATCCTAAAGTATCATGGAACGGAGAAATCAACAAATGGATTATGACCCTTGCTGCAGGCGATTGTGTCCGTTTCTATTCATCAGATGATTTGAAGAAATGGTCATTCGAAAGTGAATTTGGTAAGACATTCGGTGCACATGGAGGAGTGTGGGAATGCCCTGACCTAATAAAGATGCCTGTAAAGGGGAGTAATGGGGAATCAAAATGGGTATTATTGGTCAGTATTAATCCTGGTGGCCCAAATGGGGGTTCTGCAACACAATATTTCACCGGCAATTTTGACGGACATCAGTTTACAGTGGATAACGAAAAGATCCGGTGGATTGATACTGGCAAGGATAATTATGCAGGGGTAACCTTTTCCGGTATTCCCGAAAATGATGGGAGATTCATCCTGATTGGGTGGATGAGCAACTGGCAATATGCGACCAATGTTCCTACTTCTCCCTGGCGTAGTGCAATGACATTCCCCCGGCAGATGACCTTAGTCCGGGAGGAAGGAGAATATGCGCTGATTTCTAATCCAGTTGAGGAGATTGAACAACTTAGAGAAAGAAAAGTTACAATAAGCCAATTTATTGCATCAAAAAAGAAGGATCTCACCAAAGAGGTTCCATTCGGATTAGCTACTATTGAAATTATAGCCGACTTTTCACTTCCTCAGTCAGGCACAACAAGTGAATTTGGATTTAATCTTTCAAACTCTAAAGGGGAGAACATAGAAATCGGGTACAATTGCCAGACAAAAAAATTCCTTATAAATAGAATAAATACAGGGGATTCTGAATTCTCAAGGGATTTTAAAGGAATTCACTATTCTGATGAAGCGGTACCTGGAAAGACGATCTCAATGCATCTGATTGTAGACGTTGCTTCTGTTGAATTATTCGGTCAATCTGGTAAAATTGTGATGACCGATATCTTTTTCCCCAATGAGGTCTTTAATAATTTAAGTGTCTATAGTAAAGTGGGATCCGTGGAATGTAAAAGTGTTACGCTCTACAAACTCAATAACATCTGGAACCATTAAAAACCTTCCTTTTAGGTAGAAAGTATCCTTGCTGATTCCGGTTTGGACTTCAAAAAATGGCTGACACTGAGAGACCAATGTCAGCCATTTTTATGGGTATTATTTTGTATAAATTCACTGGGAGAGATCTTCAGATAATCCTTAAAACTTTTCGAGAAATAGGAAGGGCTTGAAAAGCCGGTTTCGTAGGCTACTTCGGCAATTGATTTCCCACTCTCCTTCAACAATACAGTAGCTTTATTAAGCTTGATATTCCGGATGAATTCACTGACAGTAAGGCCGGTCAGGTGTTTTATTTTCCGGTAAACGTGGACGCGTGACAGACCTATTTCAACACTTAATTCCTCCACTCCATATTCCGGATTCTGGATATTTCGTTCTATTGCCTTGATACACCGTTTCAGGAATGAATTATCCAGTTGTGACATTTTATTTTCTGAGCCACCTGGCAGTAACATGCTCTCCTGATAGTGTTTACGAATCTTTTGCCGGATTTCGATAAGCTTTCTGACTCTCACAAGCAAGTGGTTGCTATTGAATGGTTTTGGCATGTAAGAATCAGCTCCGGTTTCCAATCCTTCGATCTTCTCTTCCTGAGATGAACGAGCAGTAAGTAGGATTACAGGAATATGACAAATCTGGATATCTGATTTTAGCTTTTGGGTAAATTCCAGGCCATCCATAACAGGCATCATTACATCGCAAATGATCAGGTCAGGTTCCTCCTGGTCAATTTTCTCAAGCGCCTCTTTCCCGTTTCCAGCCTCAATGATCCGATAATCATTTAATAATGAATTTTTAATAAATTCCCGCACATCAGAATTGTCTTCTACAATTAATATGGTTAATTGCTCTTCAAAATTATTGTTGATCCGCGTAGTTTTCTCCTGCCCGGGTTTATCTGTTTTTACGGGCTCGTAAATTGTTTCAATTTGTCGTTCAACCCTATCATACTCC
>Ga0209697_10006830_pt1 | contig 13636 bp, 9 predicted proteins | sample AliMusrvi5mmetaG_FD_184115 | JGI IMG/M metagenome (GOLD analysis project Ga0209697, IMG submission 184115) | Freshwater lake bacterial and archeal communities from Alinen Mustajarvi, Finland, to study Microbial Dark Matter (Phase II) - Alinen... | ecosystem: Environmental > Aquatic > Freshwater...
TGAAGGAGGCCGGTTATGAATATGTGGTGATCGACGGCGGTTGGCGAAACAAGGATCTCGGACCTGACAACGAACTCCTCCCGGATCCTGACAGGTTTCCGCACGGCATTAAGGCGCTGGCGGATCGCGCCCACTCGCGCGGGCTCAAGCTCGGCTTGCACACCGTGCCGGGAACGCACGACTGCGGCGGCGACAAGGTCGGCGGCTACGGTCACGAGCAGGCTCACGTGCGGCAGTTCGTCGCTTGGGGTGTGGACTTCATCAAACTCGACCAATGCACACTCCAAATCGCAGGAAGCTGGAACGAGGAACTGACGCAAAATGTCTATGACAATTGGCACCGGTTGTTGGGCGAATGCGGCTGTGACATCGTGCTGAGCATTTCGGCATACCGGTTTCGCGCTTGGTATCCGTCCGTGTGTCGCATGGCCCGCACGACGCCCGACATCAGTTGTCGCAAATACCGCGGTGCCAATTTCGACCGGACACCACAGGGGTTCATGCCGATCGCCATGTTGAATGACAAATCCGCCGCCGCAGCGGGTAAGGGTTATTGGAACGACCCGGACATCCTCGTGGTGGGCGAACAGGGGTTGAATCCCGCGGAACAGCAAACGCATTTCGCCCTGTGGTGCATCATGACCGCACCGCTCATGCTGGGCAATGATCCGCGGAACATGCTCCCCTATGAAAAAGCAATCCTGCTGAACCGCGAATGCATCGCCGTCGATCAGGACCCGACCGAGCAAGGCCGGCGCGTCAAAGTGGATGGCGACATCGAGATCTGGGCCAAGCATCTCGCCAGCGGACGCCTGGCCGCGCTGCTCATCAACCGCCACGCCACCGCAGCCAAAACGGCAAGCGTGACTTGGCGGGATCTTGGCCTCGCCGGGACGATCCGGGTCAGGGATATCTATCTGAACAAGGACCTTGGAACATTCGGGGAGTCATTGCAGACGGAAATCGCGCCTCACGGATGCGCGTTTCTGTTGCTCGCCTCTGATTCTGTCAGACAATGACCGGCGGGAAGTCGTAATGACGAATGGTGAATTTCCAGATTTCCTTGGTCAATCGCCGGTCGGCACCGGAGCAGGGACTCCCCACAACCGCTCGAGCAATTTGCATGTCTCCGTGTCATGCCGCTTCAATTCGGCGCGGTTGAACGGAAAGAAATCGTTGCGGCTGAACAAGGCCTCGGTGTTTTCGGCAAAGAACTCCTGGGGATTCGTCAGCGCGTACGCGCGCTCGAAGGTATTGGCCTCGCCGTTGCCATGCCAGCACTCCACCCGGTCGTATTTGCCGCTGGCCTTGGCTCGCTCGTAGGTCGCCTTGATTTCCGGATTGTCAGGTCCGTTTGGGAGCACGAGGTTGTGATAGGCGTGGGCCAATTCGTGCAACGCGAAGTTCGGCATGCGGTTCATCTCCCGTTCGAAAATGCGGATGTTGGTAAATTCGACACTTTTTGCCATTGCCGGGTCACGGCCATGATCGCGCAGCCACCCGCCATTGGGGTGGAATTCCGCGCGCGGTGGTATGCCGGGGTATTCCGGTGAGAAGTAGAGCGGCACCCTGCGCAACTCCGCCAGCGCTGGTGCCGGAACGACGCGGACGATTTCAGCGAGTTGCTTGGTGAGCAATTCGAGTGCGCGGTTGGTAAGTTCGGGTTTTTGCGCGAAAAGCTCCCGCCGGATGTGCAGCGTCCAACCCGCAATGGAGCGGGTTTGATACCGGGTGCCGGGGGCAGCGCGCGAGTCATCCGAGACCGGCGAACCAGCACCCGGAGTGCGGGTGGGCACGCGACGCATCGTGTCCGCATTCATCCGGGACGGATTCTGTGGCTGGGACTCGGGAGGCGCAATCGCCTTGAAGACCGCCTGCGCCATGATCGCACAGCCGGCCGCGTTCGGGTGGACGCCGTCGACATACATCTCCGGCTTGCCATCGAGCGCCGCGTGAATGTCGATCAAAGGCAATTTCTTCTCGGCGGCGACGGCACGGATGAGGGGCAGAATCTCGCCGGCAAGCACCTCCTCGTCGTGCCCGCCGGGGTAGTGTTTGGCGACCCATGCCGGCGTGCAGATCCAGATCTTCGGCTTGGCCGGCAGTCCGGCGAATCGATCGAGCAAAGCGGCGAGATCCTGCTTGAAGCGCCCCTTGTGTTTCCACTCGTCCGGTTTGCTGTCGTTGGTGCCGAGCATGAAAATCACGATGTCCGGATTGAAGTCGGTGGCCTCCTTGAACTCGGCGCAGGCAGCATACGGCCGGTCGTTGACGTTCATCACGGTGCCGCCGAGGAAGCCGAAGTTGCGCACCTGGCAGCGTTCCCCTAACAGCCGTCCCAGCACCGCCGGATAATTGTCCTCGCCGCGGACGTGGACGCCCTGCGTGATGCTGTCGCCCACGCAGGCCACGCGGATCGGGCCGGCCGGGGTTTCCTTGTTCGGCTGTCCGCCGACGGCTTGGGCCGAGGCATGCGAGAGCAATCCGCCGCCATGCCCGAGCCACAGGCTGACCAGAAGTGCGAACAAATACGAGCGTCGGGTGGAATTACGCGTAGTCATGGGCGGTGTCGGTTGTCGGGGGCATCATGCTTGACACTACAGCTCCGGAGCGGTCCAGTCGGAGATTCCCTGTGCCGACTTCTGTTTCTTGTAGGCGGCGGGGTACGGTTGTTCTTTGGCCAGCGGGGCGTCCTCGTTGACCATGAACGGGCGGACCTCGTCCCACCACTTGTCGTAGGCGGCCATCATCTTTCCGGCGACCTCCGGGTGCTGTTTGATGACATTGTTGTTCTCGCCGGGGTCCTTGGGGATCTCGTAGAGTTCGTCGCCGTTGACGAGGCGCCAGTTCTCGTCGCGTACCGCGAACAACTGGTGTTTGGCTTCGTCAGGGTTGCAGGTCTTGATGTTGCGCCAGCCCTCGACCCCTTCCTTGCCCCAGCGGCCGAGATGGAAGAAGGTGTAGCGCGGCGGCCAGTCGACCGCTTGCCCCGTCAGCAGCGGGACGAGACTGCGGCCGTCGACCTCGACCCCATATTTGGCGCCCGCCAACTCGGCGAAGGTCGGGAAGATGTCGATGTGGCGGGTCAGGACATCGATGTCGCGACCGGCCGGGATGCGGCCGGGCAGGCGGAAGAACGCGGGCACCCGCGAGCCTCCCTCGTGCAGCGTCGCCTTGGTGCCGCGCATGCCGGCGTTGAAATCGCCGACGGCGGTGCCGTTGTCGGTCATGAACACCAGTAGGGTGTTGTCGGCGAGCTTCCATTCGTCGAGCTTGCGCATCAGGAGCCCGACGTTGTCGTCGATGTTGGTGATCATGCCGTAGAAGGCGGCGCGGGGCTTGTAGTTCACCTTATCCTCATAGGGCTTCTGATATGCCTCCGGGCAGATATAGGGTTCGTGCGGGGCATTGGTCGAGATATAGGCGAAGAAGGGCTTGTCGCGGTTGCTCTTGATCCACCCGAGGGCCTGTTGGAAGAAGACGTCGGTGCAGTAGCCGCGGGTCTTGACGAAGGTGCCGTTGTGCCGGATCATCGGGTCGAAGTACTTGTTGCCGGGCGCGTCGGCGCAACTTCCCGGGAAACTTTGGCCGATGCCGCCGGCACCGTGGATGAAAACCTCGTCGAAGCCACGCCGGTTGGGTTGGTAGGCGTCTTCGTCGCCGAGGTGCCATTTCCCAAAGATTCCGGTCGTGTAACCGGCGGACTTGAGCACCTGGGCGATGGTGGTCGCCTTCAGCGTCATCCGCTCGCGTTCGAGGATGGTGTGGGTGACGCCGTTCTTGAACGGCGCGCGGCCAGTCATCAGTGCCGCGCGGGTCGGCGCGCAGGTCGGGCTGACGTGGTAGTCGGTGAGGCGTGTGCTTTGCGCGTACAGCCGGTCGAGGTTCGGGGTCTTGACGTACGGATGCCCGTGGCAGCCGAGGTCGCCGTAACCCTGGTCGTCGGTCAACACCAGGATGATGTTCGGTTTGGTCGGGGCGGCAGCCGTGGCAGCCTCCCCGGCCGTGGCCACCGACATGCCGGTGGCCACGGCGAGGAGGGGCAGGATGGTCGGATATCTCATGAGTGATGTTTGTTGTTATCTATTTCGACTTGATGGCATACGCGGATGGGTCCTTCGTGACCGACTTGTCCGGTCCCTCGGGAACGGCGGACAGGTGAGAGCCGAAGACGTCGACGCCGCCACTTGTGACACGGATCTCGAGAGCGCGGGACCAGTCCTGATGCATCCGGGGCGGCGGGGTTCGGTTCAGCGGGGAGCGGGCCGGGTCAGCCACTCGAGATTGAAGCGGGCCAGGCGGATGGTCCCCGCAGGGTTCTTCTCCCCGCCTTCATAGAGACAGAGAATGGTGCCGTCGCCCAACTGGCCGAGGCAGGAATAAGCTGCGGGCCCTTGGTGCAGCAGGCGGGCCACGGGCCAGGTCTTGCCATCGTCGGGGCTCAGGCGCACCGTTAGATTGAGCCGTTTGCCCTCCGGTTTGCCGTCGGCCTGGGCACCCGGATCCGGATTGCTGAAAAGCAGTTGCGTTTCACTGAAGCGCAGCAGACTGCCTTGGCACTTGGGACAAGGAAGCTGACGCTCCTGCAGGATAGGCGACCACGTCGCACCGCCGAAACCCATCCACAAGCAGGTTAAAAACAAGCCCGGGCTGGTGTGCCAGGTAAAATCACGTTTGGTCATTTTTGATGTTTCTTGTTTGGCAAGCGCATGCCGCTTCACACGCCTTGTGGCCTCATATCTCATCTGCGCGGATTCTTCCTCATCTTCTCATTGCTGGTCCTCTGGTAGCGGCGGAATGCCGATCGCGGACTCCCAGGTCGGCACGGGACGGAAGTTAGGGTGGTTCTTTTCCTGCAAATTACGACGTCCATAGTAGGATCCGTAATACTGCGCGTTAGTGTCCACCCAGTTGGAGATCTTGAGCAGTTCAGCGGGCTCGAGACGAATGTCCTTGTGGGTCTTCGCCAGCTTTGCCAAGCGCCCGAGGCGGGCCGGATCGCCCTCGAGCCGCACCTTGTCGGGTGCCAGCATGGCGATGAGCAGGCTGTTGTGCGAGCCGAGGCTCCTGGCGGGCAGGTACTCGATATTACCGGTCTTGGGATGATTCTCGCCGATGGTCGGGACTAGCCCCGGATCCCGGCGGTCCTTGCGGCCGTCGCGACGCTCGCTTAGCAGGTTTTCGTAGGACGCCGAAAAGAATTGCGTCGGACGTCCTGTCAAGTCAAGGCCGCCCTTCAGGTCCTTCTCATTGTGGCATTTGATGCAGTGGCGGTCGAGGACCGGTTGCACGTCGGTCGGATAGTGCAGCGGGCGACGTCCGCTCGTCTCGCCGGGCTGCGGACCCGGCAATGACGGCTCGCGGCCGAGGGCCAGCGGTGGAGCGGACGGATGGGGCGGCACATCGCCCGGGGTTTCGTGACAACCGACGCAGGAACGGGTTTCGCCGGGCATGTAGTTGACGAACGTGCGCTCGGTTTGCACGGCGAGGTAGTTTTGATCCAGCGCCTGGAAGAAGATGTTGGCGTTGGCCGGCACCAGGAAGTGGGCGCTGCCGTCTTTTTCCACGGGCACGACGCCGTGCTGCACCTTCAGACCCAACGCGGTATCCTTCGAGACTACAGCGTGCTGCTGATCGTATTCGTCGGCGTTCATGCGGCCAAAGCGGCGCGCGCTCCACGGCCGTGCCACTTGTTCGAGGATGCGCAGATAGCGGATTGATCCGCGCCCGACACCCTCCAGCCCATGATAGACGTCGGTCACCACGCAACGGGCCAGCTTGCGGCCGCCCAATTGCGGGTCGCTCGCCGACGGCAGCACCGGTGGCCGTTCGCGCGCCTTGAGCGGCAGCGGTTGCCAGCACGAAATCGCCGCATCCCGATAGAACGGCTCGACCCGCCCGCCCGCATCCAACAGATAGAGGCCGTAGCCGTTCGGGGCGTAACACCCGCCGCAGCCGCGGGGTTTGTGGGCGACGAGGAAGTGATCCTCGTCGCTCGGCCACGGGTCGCGGAACAACGGGCCGTTGCCGTCCCCATCCTGATTCATCTTGCCCGACGCAGGGTCGAGAAAATGCCAGCCGCCCTCGGCCAGGATCTTGACCTGCGGGGTGATGCTGGTCATCGGCTCCTCGGTGCGGATCGGCTTGCTCATGTCGAGACGCACGACGGTGCCCAAGGCGTTCTGCGGGTAATGGGGACAACCGAGGAAGACATACTTGTTAGAAGCGCCGGGAATCGCGCGCGCCTGGATCATGGTGGTGGGAAAGGCAATGTCGTTGCCGTAGATCTCGGACGAATCGGTACCGTCGGGCCGCATCGCCCAGAGGCACTTGGCCCCCACCGCGCCCTTGTCCACGTACTCCCAGCGGGCGTACATGATGCGGCCGTTGGGCAGGACGGTCGGCGTGAACTCGCTCAACGCGCCGAAACTCAACTGCCGGAGGTTTGTGCCATCGGCGTCCACCCGGTGGAGCACGCAGGTGGTGAAGGCGTCCCCGCCATGGCACAGCGTGCTGGTCTGGCAACGCGTCGAGACAAAGGCGATGCCGCCATCCGGCAGGTAGCACGGATGCATGTCATCGGTGCCGTTGTGATATTCGTAATGGTATTTGGCGACCAGCTCAGCCTCGTTGTCCGGGGCCTTGAGGATCTGCCGGAGCCCATGGCCGTCGATGCCGATCTCGTAGATCCGGTAACCCTCGCCTGCGGAACGTTTCCAATCGAATACCACCTTGCGGGCGTCGAAGGACAAGTCCATGCGTCCGAACACGCCGCCCGAAAGTTCCGCGGCCAATTGGCGCGTCGAACCGTCCTTGAGGGAGAGCACGAAGATGCCGCCGCCGGGCTTCCATTGCGAGTTGAGAAATTCGGTGTAGTAGTGGTTTGAGGTGTAGGTGAAGCGTTTGATGAAGAGGATCTCGCCGGTGCCTGACAACTCCAGCAGGCGGGTGCGCGCGGCGGTCATGTTCGGTGCCGGAATTGCGGCTTGCGGTTCCCCGGCGGTGATTGCCGCACCGGACCAGCCTGCCGTGAGGAGCAGGGCGAGCAACAGACGGAATCCGGACGCTCTCGAACTCACCCTTTTCATCCACGGGCGAGCCGCCCGTGCCCCCCTTGTGTGCGGCCCCACCGCGCTAACTCGCGTCATTGCTGTTGGTCCTGTGTTCATTTTGGTTCACTGTCATGGCCGTCCGCACAACGCTGTGATCGGCAACCAAACTGGTAAAGACGGGCACTCAATACAATGCCTATTGTGGTTCATATTCGGTATCCGGGAGGCGCAAAATCGGACCTTGCCAAGACCCGGCACCGCTCCGGACCATCGGCACACTGGGAGTCGTGTTGCCCAGGTCACCAGATGCTTTTGAGCTTCCACACCTCGACCGCGCATGATTTGTCCGTAAATGCCTCGATCCCCAAATCGTGGGCCGGGGCAACCATCACGCGAGCAACCGTCTGCCTGCCACCGTTGACGAAGACTTCGATGATCGATTTGTCGAGGAAGACATGCAGGGAAACCGTCTTCCTCTCGCCTTCGAAAACAACGGGGACCCGGGTGCCGAAAACATCGAGCCCGCCGCCACCGCAGCGAATCTCAAATGCACGCAAGCCGTCGTCCGAGCGCCTCACCCGCAAGCCGCACGTTCCTTTGTCCGCATTCTCAAACACGGCTTGAATCTCGATCATGTCGCCCTTGATATCCAACACCTTCGTGCCGGCAAACCCCTTGACACCGACACCTTCGCCGCGGAGTTTCCGCAGTTCCGGCACGGGCACCTGAACCGGTTGTCCGTCTTCACCAAGGGTGATAACCCGCGGCAACGCGAAGCAGTTGGCCCAGCCGTTTCCCTTCGTGGGATGAATCCATGAATAGATAATGTGTCGTCCGCGATCATCCGTGGCGAAACTAACAGTCTTGTATTCCGCCGACCGGTCGAGCCGACCACCGCTCTCCCCGGTGAACTTCGCGGATGTAGGATCGAAGGTGCCCACAAACCACTGCGGCGCGGGGTCGTGAGTCATGACATACATCCACTTGTTCCCGAACGGAATCATCTGCGGGCAATCCCATACGCAGTCCGTCATCCTGCCGCGATAGTCCCACTCGGTGAGCGCCGTGTTCCGTGCTTCGTAAATCGGCGCGACGTTGCCGCCGACACTGTCGGTGCCGGTGATACCCAACAACATGAAGGTGCGGCCGCCAGCCTTGAAAAACGACGGATCGCGCAGGTAGTTGTCCCACGCGTAGCCGTCGATGTTGTTAGACAAGGTCGGTTTCCTCACCGGATCATCGGTGGTCTTGCCCCACTTGATGAAGTCCTTGTCCATCGGCCTCAACATCACCTGCCCGTTGAACCTTGCGGGAACCGAGAAATCAGGGCCGGCTCCCGAGACGGAGGTGTACCACAACTGCCAGTTGCCATTGCCGTCCTGCACGGCGCTGCCGGAAAAACAATGGTGTTCGCCCTTCGCTGTGTCCGGCCAAATCGCCACCGGCAGGCGTTCCCAAGTGACGTTGTCCCGGCTCCGCGCGTGCCCCCAGTGCATGTGACCCCACTGGTTGCCGTACGGGTTGAGCTGATAGAAAACATGATACCACCCGTCGGCGAAAAACGCGCCGTTGGGATCATTCATCCAGCGCGCCTCGGGCAGGAAATGATAGACCGGCCTGTTCGGATCGGCGGCGGCGACGGCAGCCTCGGATTTCACTCCCTCTCCCGCCTTGGAAATTGCCCCGGCGTCATGAGACAGCGGTTCTCCGCTGCCACGTGCCGCGACGGCAAAGACTGCGATCAGGATTCCTCGCAGGACTGGGTTCATGTGCCCATTCGGATGCTCTGTCATTTGGTTCATTGCGGGGCATCCGTTTGTTTATTGCTTGGCGGCTCCATCAACAGCCGTCAGCCCGGCCACGGGCTTGTCGAAGACCAGTTCGATGATGGTGTCCACGGGATCCTGTTGAGCGCGGGGAAGGGTGACGGATAAGGTCTCCGCGGATTGCTCGAACGAAACGGATTCGCCGCCGGGCAGGCGTGCCGACTTCACCGTGCGCCCGAGAATGGCCGGCAAACGCAGCGTTTCACCCGGCCACTTGGTGATATGCAGCCAGGCGGCATTGTCGCGGCGGGTCGAGCCACCCCACGTGGCCGGTTTCCACGGGCCGCCGCGCGTCTGATAGATGGCTTTCGCGTTTTTCTGCACCCACGCGCCCATTTCGAGTTGTGCCTTGATCTGCGCCGCGTCGAACGCACCGTCCCAATGCGGTCCCCACGACATCAGGGTGTTGCCGTCGCCGCAAATGTTGTTGACGAGGATATGGATCCGTTCGGCCAACGGCTTGACCGGCGCGCCGGAGTATGCCCAGCCGCCGTCGGCTTGGATCGGCATGCAGGTTTCCCAGGCACGCCAATCCTCCCATGAGCCGAGCCGTTGTTCTGGCGTATCGTAGTCGCCCGGCACCGAACAACGGTTGTTCATGACGATGCGCGGCTGCAACTCGCGGACCATCCGGCACAGTTTCTCGGCGTCCCACATCTCCGCGGTGAACATGCCGTTGAGTGAGACGGCATCCCACCACCAGAAATCGATCCGGCCGTATTTCGTGCACAGTTCCCGGCAAACGTTGAATTGGTAATCGATATACTTCTTGTGGCGTGGCCCCAGCGGGCTCGTCTCGCCCGGCTTGAGCTTCCACCAATACTGGCCGACCGTTTCCGTTTTGGCATGATCGACCGGTTGGTAATCGGGATGATAGAAATCGCGCTGCGAGTAATAGAAGCCGATGGGCATCTTCGCGGCGTGACAGGCATCCGTCAGTTCCTTCAGGTAGTCGCGCCCGAACGGCGTATTGGTGATCTTGAAGCCGGAGAACGCCGTATCCCACATGTGGAAACCCTCATGGTGCTTCACGGTGACGACGATATACTGGTATCCACACTTCCGCGCGATATCCACCCATTCCCTGGCGTCGAATTTCTCCAGTTTCATGTCCTTCGCCCAGGTAGTCCACTCGCTGGTTGGAACGGATCCGTTGGTCATGGCGTGTCCTTGGTCCGGTGACCGCTGGTCGCTCCCCGGAATCGATCCCCACGACAGGTCGCGGTGCGCTTTGCAGGTGACCCCGAAGTGGATGAACATCCCGTAGCGCAAGCTGCGGAACCGTGCGACCTCCTGTGCAGGAGCGAAGTTGCTCGAGTCCCACTGCGCCTTGGTGAACTCCTCGACCAATTCGCCCTTGTCCGCCGGCGGGGGGTCGCCTTCCCGATGTGCCCATTGCCCCGAAGCGGTAGCTGCTGTTGCGGCGATGATCAATGCAATGCGTGTCATGTCCCGCAAATGATGGTTCTTTTTCGGCATTCAGGAAGGGAAATCACATGGCTGGCGACGGATTGCCGGAAGTCAGGCACCACCGTCACGAGCCGTCACCACCCGCCCCTAAGCGCCGCTGGATTTCCTCCAGCGACGCGCCTTTGGTTTCGGGCAGGTAGATCCAAACCAGGATGAACTGTAGCACCATCATGCCGGCAAAAAACAGGAAGGGAGTGGCGGGCGATTTTCCCGCCAGCACGGGAAACGACCAACTGACCACGGCGCACAGCGCCCACATGCTGAAGCAGGCAGCGGCCCCGCCCGAAGCACGGATCGAGTTGGGCAGAATCTCGTTGATATACACCCACACCACCGCGCCTTGGGAGTAGGCGTGCGATCCGACCACGCCCATCATCGCGGCAATCACGATCCAGCCTTGGACATGCGCGTGAAAGACCCATGCCGCCAGCAAGTGCGAGAAAACAAAGGTCACCGATCCCATCAGCAGGAGCGCCTTGCGTCCCACCCGGTCGATCACCGCCATCGCCACCACGGTCATCACAAGGTTGGTCGCTCCCACAATCACCGATTGCAGTAGCGCGCTGGTCTTCGATGCGCCCGCCATGCGGAATATGTCCGCAGTGTAATAGATCACCGCATTGATGCCGTCGAGTTGATTGAAAACCGCAATCATGAACGCCAGCAGGAATGGCTTCAGATGTTTCTTCTGCCAGAGCCCCGATGCCCCGGTCGCAGAGTCCGGCCGCAGCGAGGCGGCGATTTCGGCGATCTCCTCGGTGATCCGTTCATGGCCGAACCGCACCAGTACCTTTTCCGCATCCGCCGTGCGCCCCCGCTTCACCAACCAGCGCGGGCTTTCCGGAATGGCGAGCACCGCCAGCAGGAACGCGAGCGACGGCACCACCATCACCCCAAACATCCAGCGCCAGCCCACAGCGGTTTCGGGACCAAGCGTTGCAGCCACCAGATAATTCGAGAAATAGGCAGCCAGGATGCCGAGCACGATGTTCAACTGGCTGATCCCCACCAGCACCCCGCGCCGGCGTGGCGGTGCGATCTCCGTGATATACATCGGTGAAACCACCGAGGTACCGCCGACCGCCACGCCGCCAAGCCAACGGAAAAACAGCAGCGAGTGCCAGTTCCACGCGAAGGCACAACCCACCGAGGACACCACAAACAACAAGGCCAACACCGCCAGCACCGGGCGGCGCCCCCACCAATCAGCCGGGCGTCCCACCAGCAACGCGCCAAACAGCGTGCCGATCAAGGCGATCGAAACAGTAAATCCTAACAGATTGTCATTCAGTCCGAAAACCGCACGCAGGGATTCGGTGGTCCCGGAAATCACTGCAGTGTCAAAGCCAAAGAGCAGGGATCCCAACGCGGCGACAACCGCGCTGATGATCAACATGGTGCTGGTGCCGCCTGCCGTGCGGGCCGCCGGATTCTCCTGTTGATTGATTTCCATGAGTTAATGTGGCTGTGGATTCGGATTGTGGGGTGCAACTCTGACTAAATTACTAACGGACAAACGCCTTCATGGTGGCGCATTCATGCCCTTCGCCCGGACCATGCGGCCGGATCGTGTAATCCCCTACTGCCGCCGGCACAATGAACGTCTCAGCATAGTGAATGACAAAGGGTGCGAAGACTCCTTCAGGACTCTCAACCACCGCCTCTTCACCCTCGACAAGGTTCAGCACGTTGACGCCGCCACAGGTGGAGTGCCGCGTGGTTCCGGTAAACCAATGCCGCCGGGTCTCGATAAATTCCAGCCCGTGCAAGCCGGTACGCTCCTCGCGCCAGCCGTCGCCACTCGCCAGCGGTTCAAACCGATTCACCAGATTCCGACTTGTCCACTCGGTGACGCGATCCCACTGCACGTTGGCCAGCGCGTGCCGCAGATGAATTGGACGCGGTCTGCCGTCCAACCCCAAGCGCTCCCAATCCCACATCTTGAAGGTGAATATGTAAGGTGTGGCACTGATCTCCAATACCATTGAATTCGCGCCGCTGCAATGCACCGTGCCGGCTGGGATCAGGAAGTGGTCGTGCTTCTTCGCCGGAAAGCGATTCGCATATTGCCCCGCCGGAAACGGCGCTCCGCCCGCTTGGGCGAGTTCCAGATCCCGCGCCATTGCCGCGCGGTTCACATCTTCCCGCAAGCCGAGATACACTGCGGCATCAGCTCCTGCGTCGAGCATGTAATAACTTTCGTCCTGCGTGTAATGCATCCCGAAGTGCTGTTGGATGTACTCCGTGAGGGGATGTACTTGAAACGACAGATTGCCCCCGCCCATCGTGTCGAGAAAGTCGAAACGAATCGGAAATTCGTCGCCAAACCGCGCATGTACCGCGTCACCCAACAAGGCCCGTGGTTGATCGAATACGAGGTTGATCGAAGGTATCTCAAACCGCGTGACACCAAGCCCTAACAACAGGCTGTTTTCCTCAGGCACACAGTCGAAACACCAGCCATAGTTCGGCGCGGTCCGGTCCAGATCGCAAATATCCTTCATCCATTGACCGCCCCACGGTGCCGGATCGAACAAAGGCACAACCCGGAACGGCCGCGTTACGGCCTGGCGCAAACCACGCCGCACGGCCTCGCCGTCGGCCAACTTCGGCTCGCACCGGTTGTGGGTATCGAGGACGAAATCCCACCGCGCGATCAGCGGGCGTTTCCAGCGGTCGCACACTCGCCAATCCACAAAGAAGGCTCGCTTGTATTGCAGGCTAGCAACCAGCATTGGGTTCTTCACGCCCAGGTTTCCCACCTCGTTGCGGCGAAACCGCAACTGCGCCTCCCACCGTGCCAAGTCGGCATACACCAGGATATCACAATCGGCAACCAACGAGGCACCGCAACCGACGACCAACACAAGCCCCTCCGCCACCCGCTCAACATCCCGGCGCATTTGTGCCAATTTCTCGGCTTCGAAAAACTGCGGCAACATCAAGCCGCTCAAAAAACCAAAGACGGGATCGTCCCCACCGAGAAAAGGCGCGACCAGTCCGTCAATGTCTTCCGACGACCGCATGGCCCTGGCTGCATGCCGCGCGAGAACAGGCCGCAAACGAGACTGCAATTCGCCCAGAACTGCAATTTCGTCTACCCCTGCATAGCATTCCACGATGACAACGGTTCTACGCGCAACACGCCGCTCTACGGCTTGACATAACCGTTCACAGATCGCCTCCCAGCCGGTAACGCAAGCTCCGCCGCTGTCAGGGATTTCCACGCATGGAGATTTGTCGTAATTTGAAGTTCTCATTTAGGTTCATCGAACAAGCTGGCCACCC
>Ga0209697_10006832_pt1 | contig 13634 bp, 13 predicted proteins | sample AliMusrvi5mmetaG_FD_184115 | JGI IMG/M metagenome (GOLD analysis project Ga0209697, IMG submission 184115) | Freshwater lake bacterial and archeal communities from Alinen Mustajarvi, Finland, to study Microbial Dark Matter (Phase II) - Alinen... | ecosystem: Environmental > Aquatic > Freshwater...
GGTTGCATATCAAAATCTCTCAGAAAGTTTCCTCATCAATAACGTTTTTCGAGAGATTTGGTGCACACCATTCATGCAAGAAAGCTAGTGTTCATGCGGGCTACAGAGGTTTTGCAGGGCCGACTAAGTAAGCAGCCGATTCTTTTACAGAACAACACAAATTCTTCTTGCTATCCGGGAGGCATCCATATAAGTCCGCAATGACAGCCTGTTTTCAATTCAATCGACAAAGAAATCGGGTATCAGGTTCTTCGTGCCCGGCGTGACCGAATAATGGTCGAGGTCCGTCACGCCATGCTCGGCCAGCAGCGTGTCGTCGATGTGGAAATTGCCGCTGCTGAAGACGGAGTTGGTCAGGATCAGGTACGCCGCGTCCGACAGGATATCGGGCTTGCGGCACAAGGCCACGTCAACGCCCGGAATCATCTGCATCGCGGCAGTGGCGATCGCCGTGCGCGGCCACAGGCTGTTGACGGCGATGCCGTATTTCTTGAACTCGCCGGCGTGACCGAGCGTGCACATGCTCATGCCGTACTTGGCCATGCTGTAGGCCGTGTGCGCCGAGAACCAGTGCGTCTTCATCGACAGCGGCGGCGACATGGTGAGCACCTGCGGATTGCGACCGGCCTTGGCCGACTTCTTCAGCTCGGCCAGGCAGGCCATGGTGCACAGGTAGGTGCCGCGCGCGTTGATGCCGTTCATCAGGTCGAAGCGCTTCATCGGCGTCGCCTCGGTGTTGGTCAGGCTGATGGCGCTGGCGTTGTTGATCAGGATGTCGATGCCGCCGAAGGTCTGCACCGCCTTCGCAACCGCGGCAAAGACCGCCTCGTCGTCGCGGATGTCAACGGCCAGCGGCAAGGCCTGGCCGCCGGCCACCTCGACCTCCCTGGCCGCGCTGTAGATCGTGCCCGGCAGTTTGGGATTGGGCTCGCTGGTCTTGGCGACGATGACGATGTTGGCGCCGTCGGCAGCGGCCCGCGTGGCAATGGCCAGACCGATGCCGCGGGAAGCGCCGGTGATGAAAAGCGTCTTGCCTTTGAGGCTGCGTTGCTCGGTGTTCTGCGTCATCTGTGATGCTCCGTTAGTGATCTTGACTCGGACTAGGACTTCGAAACGTCGTGCTTGTGCTTGTGCATGAAAGCGCCAAAGGCCTGCTGCGCCGCCGGCTCGCCCAGCAGGCGGCCGAAACTCACGCCTTCTTCGGTCATGCGCTCGGCGACGATGGCGACCTGGCCCTTCTTCATCAGGCGCTTGGTCTCCACCACGGATGCCTGCGGCTTGGCGGCGAGCTTACGGGCCTGGCGCTGCGCCATCGCCGCGGCCTCGCCGGGCGGCACGATGCGACTGATGAAGCCCATCTCCAGCGCGGTCTCGGCCAGGAAGGGCTCGCCGAGCAGCAAGGCCTCGGCGGCACGGCCATAGCCCATCAACTGCGGCGCGAGGTAGCTCGATGCGGCCTCCGGGCACAGGCCCAGATTGACGAACGGCATGGAGAAGGCGGCGTTGTCACCGGCATAGACCAGATCGCAATGGAACAGCATGGTGGTGCCGATGCCAACGGCCGGACCGCAGACCGCCGCCACCAGCGGCTTGGGGAAGGTGCTGATGGCGCGCAGGAAGCGAAACGCCGGCCGCTCCGCCGTGTCCAGCGACGGGTTCATGAAGTCTCCGATGTCGTTGCCGGCGCTGAAGATTGTTTCATGGCCTTGCAGCACGACGACTCGGATGGCGTCGTCGGTTGCCGCGGCCGTCAAAGCGTCGGCCATGGCCGCGTACATGGCGATCGTGATGGAGTTCTTCTTTTCCACCCGGTTCAGGGTGATGGTCAGCACCGCGTCGCTGCGGTCTATCAGGATGTCGGTCATGTTCAGTCTTTTCAGTTTGCCAGTGCTTCGCGCACGAAATCGAGCCGGTCCTGGCCCCAGAACATCTGCTCACCCACGAAGAAGGTCGGCGCACCGAAGACACCGCGCGCCACCGCTTCCTCGGTCTGCGCTTTCAGGCGGTCCTTGACCGCCTGCTCGGCCGCCAGCGCGAGCAGCGCCGGCGCGTCGAAGCCTGCCGCCTGAAGCACAGCGGCCACGGTGGCCGGATCGTTCATGTTCTGCGCGTCGACCCAGATGGCGCGGAACATGGCGCTGCAGTAATCGGCGAAACGCGGGGCTTCGCGCATTTGCAGACCGGTGGCGATGCGCATCAGGGTGATGGTGTTGATCGGGAAGAACGGATTAGTCTTGAGCGGCACGCCGTAGCGCTTGGCAAAGCGCGCGAAGTCGCGAAAGATGTACTTTCCCTTGGCCGGCACGCTGGCCGGCGAGGCATTGCCGGTGGCAACAAAAACGCCGCCGAGCAGCATCGGGCGCCACAGCACGGCAGCGCCGGTCTGCGCCGAGAGCGCGGGCAGCTGGGTCGAGGCCAGGTAGGCGGCGGGGCTGCCAAAGTCGAAGTAATACTCCACGGTCTTGCTCATGCTTGTCTCCAGTTCCATCGTGTTGTTCAAAACTTTTCCAGCCAGGGGCGCAGGTCGAGTTCGTGCGTCCACGCATCGCGCGGCTGGCAGTGCAGCATCCAGTACTGATCGGCAATGTGCTCCGGGTTCAGGATGCCGTCTTGCGCCTTGAGCGCGTAGCGGTCGGGGAAATTATCACGGATGAAGGCGGTGTCGATGGCGCCGTCCACAACCACATGGGCGACGTGAATGCCGCGCGGCCCCAATTCACGCGCCATGCTCTGGGCCAGCGCGCGCAGGGCGTGCTTGGCGCCGGCAAAGGCGGCGAAGTTGGCGGCGCCGCGAAGCGAGGCCGTGGCGCCGGTGAAGAGGATGGTTTGGCGCCGTTCGGGGCTGGCCCGCCCGACCATGCGCCGCGCCACTTCGCGGCCATTGAGAAAGCCGCCGAAGCAGGCCATCTCCCAGATCTTGAAGTACTTGCGCGCGCTCTCGTCGAGGATGCTGCTCGGCGCGTTGGCGCCGATGTTGAACACCAGCACCTCGATCGGGCCGATGGTGGACTCGATCTGCTCGACCAGCGCCACCACCTCTTCTTCCTTGCGCGCATCGCTGGCAAAGCCGTGCGCCGCACCGCCGTCGGCGGCGATCTGTTCCAGCAGGGGCTGCATCTTGTCCAGGCTGCGCCGCGTCACGCAGGCCGTGTAGCCCTCGCGCGCAAAGCGCTGCGCGATGGCGCCGCCGGTGGCGTCTCCGGCGCCGATGACCAGGGCCACCCGCTTCATGCGATCGCCTCGTCAGGCTGCGTCGTGCTCATATTCGTCATTCCTTGAAATAGACAATCTGATTAGTCGTGGCCAGCAGCTGGCCCGCTTCGTTCCACAGCTGCGAACTCTGGTCGAAGAAGCCGTTGCGAAAGACCTGCGCGCGCGCCTGGCCCAGCAGATAGCCGCTGCCCGATTCCGCCAGTTGCGCGCCGTCGGCATGGAAGTAGACCGTCAGCGCCACCGTGCCGGCCGGAACGCGCAGGGCGCGGCGCAGGTAGATGCGCGGGAAGAAGATGTCGGCCATGGATGCCAGCGCGCAGAAGTCGAGGCCGCGCGCCGGCGCATCGCGCATCCAGAGCTGCGACAGGCTGGCCTCGCCCTGACCGTTCCACACAGTCGGAAATGCGCCCTCGATGAAGCGCATGTCGTAGCGTTGGATCCACTCGACACCAGTCATCGGCTTTTCCTCCGGCAGTCCCTCCGGACGCGGCACGACCGGCATTGGGACCTCGGCGCTGCTCCAGGTGCTGCGCCGCACGGCCGTGACCGCGGTACCGGTCAGCATCACTTCGGCCAGGCCGGCCTGATCGATCTGCGTGAGCTCGATGACCCAGTGCTGGGTCGAACGGTTTGTGCGCCGGGGTGTGGCCGAAACGGTGAAGGCGCCGGCCACGATCGGCCCCGCGAAATTGACGGTCAGCGCAATCGGCTGGCCGAGCAGCGCCAGATGCTGCAGCACGGCCTTGAGCGCAATGGCGGCCGTGATGCCGCCAAAGGGACCGACCATGTTCCAGTAGGCGGCCGACGTGCTGCCGTGGTAGACACCGGGCGCTTCCGTCGGCGTCAAGGCCAGCGCCTGGTCAAACGGATGATTGTTCATGCCGCCAGTATGCCGCGAACGCCGGTCCGCGGCAGTCCGGTGCGTGACGCCGGCTGCTGCCCGTGCGAACTAGACGCGCTCGAAGATGCCGGCCGCGCCCTGCCCCATGCCGACACACATGGTGACCATGGCGTACTTCAGCTGGTTGCGCTGCAGGGCATGGATGGCGGTGGCGGAGCGGATGGCGCCGGTGGCGCCCAGCGGATGGCCGAGCGCAATCGCGCCGCCCATCGGATTGACGCGCGCTGGGTTCAGGCCCAGCGTGTTGATGACGGCCAGCGACTGCGCGGCAAAGGCCTCGTTGAGCTCGAACCAGTCGATGTCGTCAAGCTTGAGGCCTGCATAGCGCAGCGCCGCGGGAATCGCCTCGATCGGGCCGATCCCCATGATGTGCGGCGGCACGCCCTTGGCAGCGAAGCTGACGAAGCGCGCCAGCGGCGTCAGGCCGTACTGCTTGAGCGCCTTTTCGCTAACCAGGATCAGGGCGCCGGCGCCGTCCGAGGTCTGCGAGCTGTTGCCCGCCGTGACCGAACCGCGCGCGGCAAACGGCGTCTTGAGCTTGGCCAGCCCTTCGAGCGAGGTGTCGGCGCGCGCGCCTTCATCGAGGCTGACCACGCGGCGGGTCTCAATTACTTCGCCGCTTTGCAGATCGGGCGCGCGGTTGATCACTTCGATCGGCGTGATCTCCTGGCTGAAGTGGCCGGCCGCCATGGCCGCCAATGCCTTCTGATGCGAGGCCAGTGCAAATTCGTCCTGCGCCTGACGGCTGATCTTCCACTGGGTGGCGACCTTCTCGGCCGTCAGGCCCATGCCGTAGGCAATGCCGATGTTCTCGTCATTGTCGAAGATGGCCGGCGACATCGAAGGCGCGTTGCCACCCATCGGCACCATGCTCATGCTCTCAACGCCGGCGGCTATCATCACGTCGGCCTCGCCCACGCGGATGCGGTCGGCCGCCATCTGAACCGCCGACAGGCCGGAGGCGCAAAAGCGGTTCACCGTGATGCCGCCGACGCCGGTCGGCAAGCCGGCCAGCACGGCGCCCAGGCGCGCGATGTTGAGACCCTGCTGGCCTTCGGGCATGGCACAGCCGCAGATCACGTCTTCGATCATCTTCTGGTCGAGCGAGGGCACCTGCGCCAGCGCTGACTGCAGGACCTTGACCAGCAGATCGTCCGGCCGCGTGTTGCGGAAATAACCGCGGTGCGAGCGCCCGATCGGCGAGCGTGTGGCCGCGACGATATAGGCTTCTTGAATTTGTTTCATAAAGATCCTTTCAACAGATCACCAAAAATCTTCTTCCGAATTCTTCTGCGAGAGCCACGATGTTCGTGATTGAGCAAGCGTAGCGAGCGGGCCTCAAGCTAGGCGGACAGAGCGCAGCAACCGGAACGTACTTCCTGTACGTGAGGATTGCGAGCACCGCCCAACGACGCATGAGGTTCGCGCAGTAGCTTGATCAATTACGAACCGGTTTGCCGGTGGACATCATTCCCATAATGCGTTCCTGGGTTTTGGGATGCGTGATCAGCGCACAGAACGCCTTGCGCTCCAGCGTCATCACATATTCCTCGCTCACCAGCGTGCCGGCATCGACGTCGCCGCCGCACACCACGTTGGCAATCAGGCTGGCAATGTGGAAGTCGTGCGCGCTGATGAAGCCGCCGTCGCGCATATTCAGCAGCGAGCCCTTGATCGTGGCGACTCCGCTGCGCCCGGCCACCGCGAACAGCCGCTTGTGCGGCGCGCGGTAACCGGAGTCGAACAAGGCCTTGGCCTGCGCGATGGCAACAAACAGCAGCTCGTCCTTGTGCGGCACGATGATGTCGCTCTCGAGCAGGTAGCCAAGCTTGCGCGACTCCAGCGCGCTGGTTCCGACCTTGGCCATGGCGGCCGCCGTGAAGCCTTCGGTCAGGAAGGGCAGCAAGTCCTTGCCGGTCGATGTCGCGGCGTTCTCGGCCGCGCGCCGCGCAATGTAAGTCAGGCCACCGGCGCCGGGCACCAGGCCGACGCCGACTTCCACCAGGCCCATGTAGCTCTCCATGGCAACGACGCGCCTGGCCGAGTAGGCCGCGAGTTCGCAACCACCTCCGAGCGCGAGACCGCGCACGGCCGACACGACCGGCACATTGGCGTAGCGCAGCCTCAGCATGGCCTGCTGCATCTCGGCTTCAGCGCCATCGATGGCCTTGACACCGCCCATGACGAAACCCGGCAGCATGGCCTGCAGATCAGCGCCGGCCGAGAACATCTCGCCCGGCGACCAGACCACCAGGCCCTTGTAACCGGCCTCGGCCAGTTCCAGGCCTTGCATCAGGCCTTCGACCACACCGGGGCCGATGGCGTGCATCTTGGTCTTGATGCTGGCGATCAACACCTCGTCGTTCAGCGTCCACAGGCGGATGGCCTCGTCTTCGTGCAAGGTCTTGCCGGCGGCTTCGGCCTTCGGGGCATTGGCGCCGAGCACGCTTTCGGGAAAGTGCTGGCGCGCGTACACCGGCAATTGGCGCGGCAACACGAACTGGCCCGTGCTCGGGTTCCACGAACCCTGCGGCGTGTGCACGCCGCCGGCATCGGCCACCGGGCCCTTGAACACCCAGTCCGGCAGCGGTGCCTTGCACAGCGCCTTGCCGGCGTCGATATCTTCCTTGATCATGTTGGCCACTTCCAGCCAGCCGGCTTCCTGCCAGAGCTCGAACGGCCCCTGCTTCATGCCGAAGCCCCAGCGCATGCAGAAGTCGACATCGCGCGCGTTGTCGGCAATCGATGCCAGGTGCACGGCCGCGTAGTGGAAGCTGTTGCGCAGGATGGCCCAGAGGAACCTGCCCTGCGCGCCTTCGCTGCCACGCAACAGCTTGAGGCGCTCGACCGCGGGCTTCTTGAGCATGCGGGCGTAGACCTCATCGGCCTTCTGGCCGGCCGCCACATAGTCCTTGGCCACCGGGTCAAAGCGCAGGATGTCGCGCCCGGCCTTCTTGAAGAAGCCTGCCTTGCTCTTCTGCCCCAGGAAGCCCTTCTCGAGCAGGGTCTTGAGCACGTCGGGCGTGGCAAAGCTGGCGTAGAACGGGTCGGTCTCCAGGCTCAGCGTGTCCTGCAGCGTCTTGATGACGTGGGCCATGGTGTCCAGACCGACGACGTCGGCGGTGCGGAAAGTGCCGGAGCTGGCGCGCCCGAGCTTCTTGCCGGTCAGGTCGTCCACCACGTCGTAGGAGAGGCCGAAGTTTTCGACCTCCTTCATGGTCGCGAGCATGCCGGCGATGCCGATGCGGTTGGCGATGAAGTTGGGCGAGTCTTTGGCCCGCACCACGCCCTTGCCGAGGTTGCTCGTGACGAAGGCTTCGAGTTCGTCAAGGACTTGCGGCTCGGTGGCCGGCGTGTTGATCAGCTCCACCAGCATCATGTAGCGCGGCGGGTTGAAGAAGTGGATGCCGCAGAAGCGCGGCTTGATCGCCTGCGGCAACACGTCGCTGAGCTTGGTGATCGACAGCCCCGATGTGTTGGATGCGACGATGGCATGCGGCGCCAGGAAAGGCGCAATCTTCTGGTACAGGTCGAGCTTCCAGTCCATGCGCTCGGCGATCGCCTCGATCACCAGATCGCAGTCCTTGAGCAATTCCAGATGCTCCTCGTAATTGGCGGCCTGGATCAGTTCGGCGTCCTGCGCCACGCCCAGCGGCGCGGGCTTGAGCTTCTTCAGGCCCTCGATGGCGCGGGTCACGATGCCATTCTTCGGCCCCTCCTTGGCAGGCAGGTCAAACAGGACGACCGGCACCTTGACATTGACGAGATGGGCGGCGATTTGCGCACCCATCACACCGGCGCCGAGGACGGCGACTTTTCGGACTTGGAATCGACTCACAAATTACTCCTGAATTGTTTTGCACACACCGCAACCGGCGTGTTCAGCGACCCCTGTCACTCAACACGGTGCCACACCTGCGTGCGATAAATAAACCCGATATAACCCCGCATCTGCAGCGTCTTGCCGCCGTCGACCGGCTTCAGGCGCGTCTTGTAGGACTTGCCGTTGTTGGGGTCCAGAATCTGCCCGCCGGTCCATATCTCCTTGTCATCGGCGTCCTGGCGCACGTTGCGGATGATGGTCATGCCCAGGACGGGCTTGTCCTTGCGCTCGTCCGTGCACTGGTCGCACTTGGAATCGAGCTTGGCGGGATCGAATATCTTCTCCACCACGCCCGACAGCACACCGTCCTTCTCGGTGATGCGCACCAGGGACTTCTCGGTCTTGCCGTCGTCGTCGATGGTCTTCCACAAGCCCACCGGCGTCATCTGCGCCTGCACGCCGGCGGCGCCGCACAAAGCGGCAACGGCTACAGCACCTGCACCCAGAACTTGAACGATCTTCATGCTTTGTCTCCTCTTTCTTGGTTTTGAAAATGCGCTTAGGCCAGCGCGGCGTCGGTATCCATCAGCACCTTGCTGCCGGCGCGTGCCGTGCGCATCAAGGTCGTGGTCTCGGGGAACAGCTTGGCGAAGTAGAAGCGCGCCGTCTGCACCTTGGCCAGATAGAACGGGTCGCTGTTGCCGGCGGCAATTTCGCGCAGCGCCACCTGCGCCATGCGGGCCCAGAAGTAGCCGAACACAAGGTGACCTGCAACGCGCAGGTAATCGACCGCCGCGGCGCCCACTTCGTCGGGGTTCTGGAAGCCCTTGAAGCCGATCTCGGTGGTGAACTTGGTCATCTGGTCGCCCAGGATGGCAATCGGGGTGATGAATTCGGACATCTTCTCGTTGACACCCTCTTCTTCCACCAGCTTGCCGATCAGCTTGCCGAACTTGCGCAGCGTGGCGCCGTTGTTGCCCAGGATCTTGCGCCCCAGCAGGTCCAGCGACTGCACCGTGTTCGTGCCTTCGTAGATCATGTTGATGCGGGCATCGCGCACGAACTGCTCCATGCCCCATTCCTTGATGTAGCCATGGCCGCCGAACACCTGCAGGCAGGCCGAGGTCGCGGTCCAGCCGTTGTCGGTGATGAAGGCCTTGACGATGGGCGTGAGCATGGCCAGCAATTCGCCGGAATCCTTGCGCACCTTTTCATCCGGGTGGTTGTGCTCTTTTTCGAGCAGCATGGAACTGAAGCACAGCAGCGCGCGCCCGCCTTCGGCGTAGGCCTTGGCGGTGAGCAGCATCTTGCGCACATCGGGGTGCACGATGATCGGATCGGCGGGCTGGTCCTTGGCCTTGGCGCCGGTGAGCGAGCGCATCTGGATGCGGTCCTTGGCATAGGCCAGCGCGTTCTGGTAGGCCACTTCGATCAGGCCCTGTCCCTGGTTGCCGACACCCAGACGCGCCGCATTCATCATGACGAACATGCCGGCCATGCCCTTGTTGGGCTGGCCCACCATTGTGCCCACGGCGTCTTCCAGAACGAGCTGGGCGGTCGCATTGCCCTTGATGCCCATCTTGTGTTCGAGGCCGCCGCAGTAGATGCCGTTGCGAGCGCCCAGTGTTCCGTCCTTGTTCACGAGAAACTTGGGCACGATGAACAGGCTGACACCCTTGATGCCGGGCGGGGCGTCAGGCAGGCGCGCCAACACCAGGTGAATGATGTTCTCGGTCATGTCCTGCTCACCGGCGCTGATGAAGATCTTGTTGCCGGTGAGCTTGTAGGTGCCGTCGCCCTGCGGCTCGGCCTTGGTGCGCATCAGGCCCAGGTCGGTGCCGCAATGCGCCTCGGTCAGGCACATGGTGCCGGTCCACTCACCGCTGATCATCTTGGGCAGATAGGTCTGCTTTTGTTCCGGCGTGCCGTGGCTCTCCAGCGATGCATAGGCGCCGTGCGTGAGGCCGGGGTACATGGTCCAGGCCTGGTTGGCGCTGTTGAGCATTTCATAGAAGCACTGATTGACCACCAGGGGCAGGCCCTGACCGCCGTACTCGGGGTCGCAGCCGAGCGCGGCCCAGCCGGCGTCGATGTAAGTCCGGTAGGCTTCCTTGAAGCCCTTGGGTGTCGTCACGACGTGCGTCACCGGGTCGTAGGAACAACCTTCGGCATCGCCGCTGACGTTGAGCGGGAAGATGACCTCGGCGGCAAATTTGCCGCCTTCTTCGAGCACCGCGCTGATAGTCTCGACGTCGATCTCGGCGTACTGCGGCATTTGCTTGAAATCGTCGACAACCTTGAGCACTTCATGCATCACAAATTGCATGTCGCGCAGGGGTGGGGTATAGGTGGGCATGCTGCTTACTCCTTTGAGCGTGGGTTTGATTTTTCGGAAAGCGGGACAGCGGACACGGCAGCCTTGCCGTAGCGCGCGAGAATGTTCTGGAAGCCCTTGTTGGCGTGGGCAATGGCCTGCGGGTTCTTCAGGAAACGGGCCTCGTAATGCAGGGCCAGGATGAGGCCGTGGATTTCAAAGGCCATCTGCTCCTCGTCGGCATCGGCATCGAGCTGCCCTTCTTCCTTGGCCTGCACCACAGCGCGGTACATGGCCTCGAGCCAGGTCTTGACCGAGCCGGCCAGGGCGTCGCGCACCGGGCCCGGGCGATCGTCGAATTCAACCGCGCCGCTGATGAAGATGCAGCCGGACTGGAGTTCGACAGCGACTCGCTTCATCCAGTTGGAGAACAGCGCCCGCACACGCGGCAGACCGCGCTCCTCGTCCATCGCAGGGAAGAAGACCTCGTCGGCAAACCGGGCGTAATACTCGCGGATGACGGATATCTGCAATTCCTCGCGCGAACCGAAATGGGCAAACACACCGGACTTGCTCATCTGGGTCACTTCCGCCAGGACGCCAATGCTCAGGCCTTCGAGGCCGATCTGCGCCGCCAAGCCCAAGGCCGCATCAACAATCGCCTGCTTGGTTTGCTCCCCTTTTTGCAGCACACGGCCACCGCGCGCGCCGACACGACTGCGGGGAGGCTGGGCTTTCATGGAAGAGTCGGAAACGGGCATGGCGCAAGAAAATAGAACGATCGTGCTATTTTGCACCATGTTCCATGCCTTGTCCGGTCCGCACCGGGCCTCTAGAGAGAATTTTCTAAGAAAAGCGAGGGTTTACCCGCGATCAGAGCATCAAGGCCAGGCTGGCCTCCAGGTGCTCGGATGGCAAGCGCTTGAAACCGGAGCGAGCAAAGCGCTGCAGGCGACCCACAACAAAGGCAGTGAGCACCGAGGCCCGTACCTGTGTGTCCACAGTAGGCGTCGCCGAACCGCTGAACTCGGCAGCACCGCGCAGGCACTGCTTGAGCGAAGACTCGATCTTGTCAAAGAACTGGTTCATGCGCTGCTGCAGGCGCTCGTTCTCGAACACCAGCGCATCACCCACCATGACGCGGGTCATGCCGGGATTTCTTTCGGCGAACTGCATCAGCATGGACACGACCTTGATGGCCTGGCGCGTTCCTGCGCCCGCGTCCGGCGTCCCATCGACCGATTCCAGAGTGTTCTCGCGCTCGACGATCTGGTTGATCAACGTAAAAACCGTCTGCTCGATGAATTCGATCAGACCTTCGAACATCTGCGCCTTGCTGGCAAAGTGGCGGTACAGCGCCGCCTCGCTCACATCCAGACGCGCCGCCAGTGCCGCCGTCGTGATGCGCTCGGCACCCGGTTGCTCCAGCATGGTCGCGAGCGCCTGCAGGATCTGCACGCGCCGCTCCCCCGGTTTGGGGCGCTTGCGGGGCGCGCTCGCCGTCACAGCCACGGGGCTTGGGACAGATACCGAAAGAGGGAGTTCGACGTCAGACATGGTGCGGGAATGAAATCATAAATTCATTCTCGCACAGCGGACCCGAGGGTTTTCGAGGGGGCGCGGTTCCGGCTAACTTGACCTGATCATCGTGCCAAAAGCCTGATCGGTCAGGATTTCCAGCAGCAGCACGTGCGGTACCCTCCCGTCGATGATGTGGACCGAATTGACACCGCTTTTGGCGGCATCGAGCGCGCCGCTGATCTTGGGCAGCATGCCCCCGCCAATCGTGCCGTCAACAAACAGTGCATCAATCTGACGCGCACTGAGATTGGTGATCAGATTGCCGGCCTTGTCCAGAACGCCGCTGATGTTGGTCAGCATCAGCAGTTTTTCCGCTTTCAGCACGGTCGCCAGTTTGGCAGCGACAACGTCTGCGTTGATGTTGTAGCTCTCGTTGTCTTCGCCAAAACCGATCGGGCTGATCACGGGGATGAAAGCGTCGTCCTGCAAGGCCTTGACCACGCTTGGATCGATGCTGACGATGTCGCCGACCTGGCCGACGTCATGCTCCTTGCTGGGGTCCTGGTTGTCCACCATGCGCAGCTTTTGCGCGCGAATCATGCCGCCGTCGCGACCCGTGAGGCCAACCGCCTTGCCGCCGGCCTGGTTAATGAGCCCGACGATGTCCTGCTGCACTTCCCCTGCGAGCACCCACTCGACCACCTCCATGGTCTCGGCATCAGTGACGCGCATGCCCTGGACAAACTCGCCTTTCTTGCCAAGGCGCTTGAGTGCCGTTTCAATCTGCGGCCCGCCGCCGTGCACCACTACCGGGTTGATGCCGACCAGTTTGAGCAGCACCACATCCTCGGCAAAGTCAGCCTGCAGCGCCGGATCGGTCATGGCATTGCCGCCGTACTTGATGACCATGGTCTTGCCATGAAACTTGCGGATGTAGGGCAACGCCTGGGCCAGGATCTCGGCTTTGTCGCGCGGGGCAATCTTGCTAACGTCGGTCATGATGCATTGCGTTCAAGGTAATGGGGTCGTAACTGGCACGCGCGGGCGCAAACGGCAAGCCGCCCGGAAGGCGGCGCTCCATCTGGCGCCAGCGGTTCGCCTCAGGGCTTGATGGCGAACTCGTCCTTGCTATGCCCCTGCGCCACCAGTGCACTCAGCCAGCGCGGCGACAGACCGCGCCCGCTCCAGGTTTCACCATTCGGACCGCGGAATTTGGCGGCCACCACCGCCGCATCCTTGGTCTTCTTGACCTTGGCGCCGGCACCCTTGACAGCCGTCGCGACCTTGGACTTGCCCTTGGCACCGCGCGCCTTGCCCGGCTGCAGATCCTTCAGGCTAATACCAAATGCCTTCATTTTGGCCAGAATATCCTGCACGGTCTTGTCAAACTCGCGGCTCTTGATTTCCGATGCCTGTTTCTGAAGTTTCTCGATTTGGTCCTGGATATCGATCAAATTGCTCATGTGAAATACCATCCTGTTGAAATATATAGGTTATGCGGACTGCTGGTCGGTTCATTATTATTCTAATGGATCGCATTATGTCGCCAAAACTCCGAATATCGTTGATAAGTTATTTTCCGGCATTCTTGCCAGTTAAACAAGGAGGCCCATTTCAACCGACGGACAGCAGTGAAAGCCGGGACCGGGCACAGCCTCGATAACCCGTAACTTGATTCGAAGCTGGATAATTATCAAAAATATATCGATTAATCACTATTTGAATATATTTTCAATTGGACTAACCCGCTGACGCGTGAAATGGTCCGCTAACCCCGCAGGCCACCTCGGACTTCTCAGCACTCTCCTTTTGCAGGACGATGAACTTGCTGCTCGCAGCACTTCATCCCTTCAATCCGCAAA
>Ga0209697_10006834_pt1 | contig 13632 bp, 11 predicted proteins | sample AliMusrvi5mmetaG_FD_184115 | JGI IMG/M metagenome (GOLD analysis project Ga0209697, IMG submission 184115) | Freshwater lake bacterial and archeal communities from Alinen Mustajarvi, Finland, to study Microbial Dark Matter (Phase II) - Alinen... | ecosystem: Environmental > Aquatic > Freshwater...
GGAAGCGGAGTGGGAGAAGGCCGCGCGCGGCGCCGATGGCCGTACCTTCCCGTGGGGCAACGACTGGGACGTGGACAAGTGTAACAACGCGGATACCCAAAATCAGGCCGCGGCTATTGGGGGAATGTTTCGCCATGCGACGATGCCCGTGGGCAGCTACCCGACGGGCGCCAGTCCCTACGGGTGCCTGGATATGGCGGGGAATGTGTGGGAATGGTGCGCGGACTGGTTCGATTCTTACGGGTCCGCGCCGGCACGGAATCCGCTGGGACCGGCGATAGGAAAAAGCCATGTCCAGCGTGGTGGAAGTTGGGACAATCGCGGTCCAAGTGACTTCCGTGCCTCCCGTCGCACGTCCAGAGTTCAGCCGGAAGGCAACGGTGACACCGGGTTTCGGTGCGCGCGGCGTACTCTGGCGCCCACCGCGGGCCACCCCCCCGCGACGACCTCCGTACAAGTCACGTCCACGCCGACAGGCGCGAGGGTGCTGTTGGGAGGGATCGATATGGCACGCGTGACCCCCTGTACCATCGCGTTGACGCTGGCGGAGCACGAGACGAAGGGGGTGACGGTGGCGGCGGTCATGCCGGGGTATCAGCGTGCCGCACGGCAGGTCACCGTGGAGGGGGGAACAACGATCTCGGTGGCGCTGACGTTAGCAAAACTCGCCGTGACGCTACCCCTGGGCCCCCACGCCGGCGAGGAACGCACCAACCCCCAGGACGGCGCGGTGATGGTCTGGGTGCCGGCCGGGAACTTTTTGATGGGCAGCCTGGAAGATGACGCGAACCCGCAACGGACCGTCTACCTGGACGGCTACTGGATCTACAAAACCGAGGTCACGGTGGCGCGGTACCGCGCATTCTGTCAGGCCACCGGACGACCGATGGCGTCACTGCCCAATTGGAACGGATACGGCGATACCTGTCCGGTGGTCAATGTCACCTGGGATGACGCCCAGGCATATGCCCGCTGGGCGGGGGGGCAACTGCCCACGCTGGCACAGTGGCAGAAAGCGGCGCGCGGCACAGATGGCCGCCTTTTCCCATGGGGCAACACGTGGGACGTGGACAAGTGCAACGCAGGTACTACGATCCGGAAAGGCAATCAAAGCCCCGCCATGCCGGGAGGGAGCTACCCGGCGGACACCAGCCCCTACGACTGCCTGGACATGGCGGGTAACGTCCGGGAATGGTGTGCGGACTGGATGTGGTGGCACTATAACGCACCGGCGCGTAACCCGACCGGCCCACCGACGGGCACAAAGCACGTTGCGTGCGGCGGGGACTATCGTAGCGGAAATCCGGACGATTGTCGTACCACCGTCCAATGGTCCCCAGGCAATCCGGCAGCCATGGGCCATAATGTGGGCTTCCGGTGTACGCTGGTGCTACCCGGACCATGATGATCCGGTATACTCTGTGATACCTGACGCGTTAGCTTGATGTGAGATGGTCGATACCATGCGAGGGCAACGATGAAATGCCGAAATTGTGGACATGAGCTGGACCCCGGGCAATTGACCTGCACCCTGTGCCGGCAGGAGACGGGGTTGGCGGCGCTCGCGCCCGAAGTGCGGGAGGAGATCGACGCGCTGTATGCGCGCGCCTGGACGCACCGGCAACTCGGGTTATTCGACGAGGCAATAGCGAGTTGTCGCGAGTTGATCCTTGTGGCCCCCATGTGGGCGGAAGGATACGCGCTGCTCGGGGAGATCCATGCCGATCAACAGCACTTGCAGGACGCCGTGCAGTGCTATAAAAAAGTGCGGGAGTTTGCGCCACAGGATGTAGCGTATCGCGAACGTTTCGACGCCTTGATCGCGCTGGCCTTCCAGACGCCCACGATCACCACGCCCCCGGCGGTTCAAGAACCGCGCATGGACCGTGCGAAGCCGAAAATCCCGTCCGGAGCGCAGGTGACCGCCGCGCGACCCGCGCGCAATAATACCGTGCTCTTCGTCGGGATTGGCGCCGTCCTGGCCCTCATTCTGGTCGGTTCCGGGGTAAAATATGTGCTCCCCACCGTCACCGGCGCGCACGAAACACCTCCCACCGCTCTTGCCCCGGTTGGCGTGCAAACGTCGAAAGAGCCGGAAGCCAAAGACGTGCATCGCCCCTTTGCGCCGCCCACGACGACCCCATCAACACCGGAAGACCGCTGGGCACTCCCCTCCTCGACCTCCGAACATGCGCCGGCGTCACCCGCCACATCCACTCCCTCGTCGCCTGCTGCCGGCAAGGGCCATGATACATCGTCCGCCCTTCCGACGGTGGTGCTCGTGCCGGATTGCCGGGGGAAACACCGCGACGACGCGCGCGCCCTGCTTGAAGAAAAAGGTCTGGGCGTGCAAGAGCAAACCGAGGTTACCAGTGTTACCCGGGAGGGTCTGGTTCTGCGCACGGAGCCGCGTGCCGGAAGCCATTGTCCCTCCGGGAGTACCATCACTGTGGTGGTGGCCACCCCACCACTTATCCCCAACGTCTTTGGCCTTTCGCCGGAAGAGGCGAAAAAAGTACTCCGCGCCGACGGCCTGGAGATCGACGGCATCAACGAAGTGAGCAACGAAGATGTGGCCTCCGGGCAAGTCGTCAAGACGATTCCCCCGGCCGGCGACCCTATCCCACGCAAACATACCGTGACTTTGCTGGTGGCGCAATAAAGGGATGCAGTATCTTCGTTCCAGGCGGGTTAGCGAATCCGCCGCGCCCCGACCAGGCGGTCTGCGTAGTAGCCGGTGAGGGAGTCAACACGCACCCCTTCATAAGAAGCGGAATGCACAAACCGGTTATTGCCGACGTAGATGCCCACGTGGGAGATGCCGCGACCGTGGCAGTCAAAGAAGACGAGATCGCCGGATTGCAAGTGGTGGTAGGTAACGGGAGTGCCGCGATGATAGAGCGCGGCGGCGTTATGCGGTTGATTATTGATGCCGTGCAGCAGTAGGGAACGCACCACCAGGCCGGAACAATCCATACCGCGGGAGGTGAGGCCGCCACGACGATAGGGTGTCCCGCGAAAGCGCATGGCTGTGGCGGCGATTTCTTCCCCGCGCCGCAGGCGTGCCGCGGCTTGTTGGCGTTTGGCGAGGGCGGCGCGCGCGGAATGCGTGATGGGTGTTGTCTGGTCGTCAGTGGCCAGCGTATCGGTGGAGACCGTCACATCCCCGGACGCTTGCGCGTCCTCGTTGGTCTGTTGAGTGGCGTCGGTGTCGATTTGCGCCACCGGTACGGGTGTGGAATCGCTATGACGAGGCGCCGCATGGTGCGTGGCCCGAGGCGCCTGATGGTGTCGCGATATTGTGCTGTGCGCCAACACCTGGCTGGTCAAAACCAGTAAGGCGAGACACACACCGATTATCCGGCATGCATTTCCTGGTTGTACAGGCAAGATGCTCTCCTCCGTTGTGTGACACGTGGTGGTGAAAAGGCTGTGATGTATCAGATGAACCCCTGCGTCGAGAGCGCGAGGGGATTGCCGAAAGGCACAATGTGCGCCGGGCAACCGGGGGCAACAGAATACCAGGTACTCAAGTCAAGATGAAGTATACCAACCATCGGGCGATGCTGTCAACCACTGAAACACTAGAGATGTACATTTTTTTCCACAGAGGGCTATCGGTAGTGTGGATAACAGAGTGAAAAGCTCACAACGGCATCGTCCACCATCGTTGCGAACGCGGTATCAACCAGGGAGAGCGTCCGGGATCGACGGCGAATCTCGCGAAATCACAGGTACCAGCAGCGCAGTCGAACAGGCATAGTGCGGAGATCTCATGGGGATAAATCAACCTCGTGCTCGAAGGGGTTTCAAGCACGAGGACGATCTATCTAGCACCTGTCCCCAAGCCCGGAATATTTCCTCTCGGCATCTTCTTGCGCCAGACTTTGTTGCGATTTTCTCGTGTGTCTCTTCTCGATACAGTCGAAAATCGCTTCGCGTCTGCCCCAAAAATCTGCGCGAGATGAAATATCCCGGACTTGGGGAGAGGCGCTGTTTATCCTCAGGCCGCTAACACCCGTTCCAGGCTGGTAATGAAGCGGGTGTTTTCCTCGGCAGTACCGATGGTGACGCGGATCATCGTGGGGTAGCCGAAGATGTCTCCGGTGCGCACGATGACACCTTCGCGCAACAGTTTACCGAAGACGTCGCGACAGGGTTGTTTCACGTCGACCAGGATGAAATTACTCTCCGTGGGCACGCACGGCAAACCCAGGCGCGCGAACGCGGCATAGAGAAAGGCTTTGCCGTCCTCGTTAGTCGCGCGACTGCGCGTGATCTGCGCGGGGTCGTGCAGGCTGGCGATGGCGGCATACTGCGCCAGATTCGCCACGTTGAACGGTTCACGCACCTGATTGAGTGCCTGCATCACCTCCGGTCGTCCGCAGATGCCGTAGCCGATGCGCAAACCCGCCAGCGCGTAGATCTTCGAGAAGGTGCGCATCACCAGTACATTGCACCCTTGCCGCACATAGGCCAGGCTTTGCGGATAATCCGCGCGGGTGACATATTCGTAATAGGCCTCATCGAGCACCACCAGAACATGCGTAGGCACCACGGCGAGAAACGCCTCGATCTCCGCTGTGGCGTTCATGGCGCCGGTGGGGTTGTGCGGGTTGGCGATATAGACGAGTTTCGTGCGCGGGGTGATTGCCGCGGCCATTGCCGGCAAATCGTGTGCAAACTCCCGCAACGGCACTTTTACCGGCACGGCGCCCATCAGCAGTGTACTGATTTCATACATGCTGAAAGGGGGATCACCCATCACCACTTCATCGCCGTCCTGCAGGAAGGCGGTGGCCAGGAAATGCATGACTTCGTCACTGCCGCGCCCCACGATCACCTGATCGGCCTGCACATCGAGATGTGCGGCCAACGCCTGGCGCAGAGAAAAGCTGTCGCTATCCGGGTAGAGGCGAATCTCCGACAGATGTTCCCGTATAGCCGCAACCGCGCATGGCGACGGCCCCAGCGGGTTCTCGTTGGAGGCCAATTTGATAATCGTGGTGGGATCCAGTCCCAGTTCACGGGCCACCTCTTCGATCGGTTTCCCCGGTGAATACGGGGTAATCCGGTCGATGGCCGTACGATGCGACGTTGACAATACTGTACTCATGCACTCATCTCGCTGCTAGCCCGCATTATTCATGAACGCATGAATAATGCTACAGTTAGCCGAAGCTTTATTCGCTTCGCGAATAAAGCGGGTTAGGATGCCTCATTGTAGCCGATATCCTCCCGGCACGGCAACTCGCGCGATCAAATACGGTGCAGGTAATCAAGCACACGGATGCCGCCCGGGCTTTGGGACAAGCTCTATCCTGGGTATGCTGTTGACTATACCAGACACTACGGGTAGTGTCGATCATTTGATCTGCCCCGAATGGACGACGGAAACAGCACGTTTCGGCCGTCCCGAGGGACTAGGCAACTTTTTTGCTCCAGAAACCCGCCAATAAATTGGCGGGCTATTTTCGAATGTCCCTATACGGGACATCAGGAGGTGGAAAACATATGGGAGCGCCTGGTACAGTCAACTGCTTACCCAGGAGTTCTATTAATACGCCCGCTCGTTCAGACCAGGCGGGCTTCCAGGGTGATTTCCGGCACAGCCGCCAGGGCACGGGAGACGGGACAGCCTGCTTTGGCGGCGCCGGCGATCTGTTGAAATTGCTCCGCGGTGATGCCGGGCACTTCCGCGTCTGTCGTCAACGCGATGCGCGTGATCGAGAACCCACCGGCATCTTTTTCGATGGCGACCTTCGCCACTGTGTGGACGCGCGTCGGGAGGAAACCGGCATCGGCGAGCATGGCGGAGAGCGCCATGCTAAAGCATCCCGCGTGGGCGGCGGCCAGCAATTCTTCCGGATTCGTTCCCGGTGCGTGTTCAAATCGTGAACCGAATGAGTAAGCGCCGGAAAAGGCGCCGAAGTGGATTTCGCCGTTACCATGCGGGAGATCCCCACGCCATTCGGCATTGGCTGTTCGTGTAAGCATCATGTCCTCCTTTAGCAATTTTGAGCGGTTATTATCTACATACCCCAACGTTCCCTCGATTATCCTGTTCAGTCATCCTTCCGCCAGAGACCGTGCTGAAACAGGTACGCCGCATTGGCGTACCAGGTGGGGTGTGCCAGACGGTGGTGTGCCTCGCGGAGCAGCAGGTCGCTATAGGCCGCGAGTTGGGCGTCACCCTGATCCGCGGTGGCCTGTCGTGGGTCCAGCGGACCGCCAATCCCGATGAGCGGTTCGCCGGGAGGCGGCAATGTGGTGAGATTGACGGTCTCGGGGTGCAGGGCCAGCAGGTTCGCCGTTTCCCATCCGGCGCCGTGATCGCCGGCGGCCACGCCGTCCAGTTGATGGCGTAAAGAAGGTTCCACACACGCCCAGGGGACCATAATCCCCGAAGCCCGCGGCGGCATCAGGATACGTAACGCGGTGAATTGCTGGCAGGCAATGACAGCATGCGCGAGGAGTGGATAATGGCCGGCGATGAGCACCGTCACCTGAAAACCCAGCGTCTCCGCGAAGACTAAGGCGTGTTCACACTATCGGAAATGCCCAGATTTTGTGGGTATTTTTCGCCAGACAAGGCGGAAGAATGCCGCTGTGGCACGCCCACAGCAAATTGTGACAACGCAGTATGGCGGAAAATACGCCAACAGATGGGCGTTGAGCGGTAGTGTGAACACGCCCTAATATGTCACACAACAGGTGCTGGTACGCCTCATTGGCTGCGCGGGGCTGATCGTGGTGCAGTTCCGGCACGAAATCCGCCTCCGGCAGCGCCATTTCGGCGGCGATCGCGTGCCGCGACGGGTCGATCCACCCGGTCGTTTCATGCAGGGGAGAAAAATACCACAATGGCGGCAGCACCACCCCTCCCCCACGCTGAGCGGCACGGATAGCCACCCCTTCCGCCTGCAAGGTGTCGGCCCCGAGTGGGTTTTGCGGTCCATGCCACTCCAGATTACCCAACGGGACATAGGCAATGGGGCAGGCCGTGCGTCGCGCGACAACCTGCGCGGGTCGCAACATCTGGTAGCGCACCTCGGGAGTATGATTGTCGGTCATGCTGTTTCCCCTGGTCCGTATGAGCTACTTAGCTCGGATTATTCATGAACGAATTGACTGCCGGGCTAACTGTGGCATTATTCGAAATGTTATGAATAATGCAGGTTAGAGTCTGTCCATGCTGAAAAAAGTTGGACGGATCCAGAAAACCACTGGCTGCGGTGATCTCGGTCGCGAAAACCAAATAACCTTACTCGTTGTATCCCAACCAACAACACCGCCGCCTGGTGCAATCCGGGCGGCGGTGTTGTTGGTTGGTACACGGCAAGGTGCCTGAATATCTCCCGGCTCAGATCACACGCTGACTTCACTACTGATGCAGACAGGACCCGACCTCAAACCAGTGAATTATGCTTCCACCGGCACCAGCGCCGCCAGTACCTGTTGCGGCTCGTGAACGGTAATGGCGACGCGGAGAAATTCGCGGAAGAGGGGATGGGCGCGATCCGGGCGAGATTTGAACTCCGGGTGGAATTGCGAACCGATGAAGAACGGATGGTCCGACAACTCGGCCATTTCCACCAGGCGGCCATCCGGCGATGTGCCGGAGAAGACCAACCCCGCAGTTTGCAGCGCCGTGCGGAAGGCGTTGTTCACCTCGTAGCGGTGGCGATGGCGTTCGTGGATCAGGGTCTCGCCATAGCAGCGCGCCGCCAGTGTGCCGGGCTCTACGCGGCATGGGTAACTGCCCAACCGCATGGTGGCGCCTTTTTCCTCGATGCCGTGCTGTTCCGGCATCAAATCGATGACCAGATGGGTGGACGCCGGGTTGAATTCCAAGCTGGACGCGTCAGTCCACCCGGTGACGTGGCGCGCAAACTCGATGACCGCGCACTGCATGCCCAGACATAAACCGAGAAAGGGTACATGGTGCTCGCGCGCATAGCGAATGGCGGCTATTTTCCCCTCAATGCCGCGGTCGCCAAAACCGCCGGGCACCAGGATGCCGTCGCAGTGCGTGAGCATCGTCTCCGCGCCGTGTTTCTCGATCTCTTCCGCATCGACCCATGCAATGGTCACCTCGGCCTGATTGGCGATAGCCCCGTGGCGCAACGCCTCATACACGCTGATATAGGCGTCGGTGAGTCCCATATATTTGCCGACGATGGCGATGACGGCCTGATGTTTGGGATGCAGCACGCGTGCAACCATCGCGCTCCATTCGGCGATGTCTGGTTCGCGTTCCGGCAGGTGCAGACGGCGTTGCACCAGCGACGCGAGTCCCTGCTCCTCAAAAATCAACGGCAACGCGTAGACGGTGGGGGTATCGACACTCTCAATGACCGCGCTGTTGGGCACATCGCAGAAGAGCGCGATCTTCTCGCGCATATCCGCGGAGAGTGGCGTGGTGCATCGGCAGACCAGTACGTCGGGATGGATGCCGATGTTGCGCAGTTCGCGCACACTATGCTGGGTGGGTTTCGTTTTGCTCTCCCCAGCCGGTCCAACCTTTGGCACCAGCGTCACGTGAATATAGAGCGTGCTCTCGTATCCTTCGTCCTTACGCATCTGGCGGATGGCTTCCAGGAAGGGCAGGCTTTCAATGTCGCCGACCGTGCCGCCGATCTCCACGATGACCACATCGGCGTGTTCCGCCTCCGCTACCAGATGGATGCGCTCTTTTATTTCATTGGTGATGTGCGGGATAACCTGTACCGTCTGCCCGAGGTAATCGCCTTTCCGTTCTTTGCGGATTACCGCGTCATAGACTTTTCCCGTGGTGATGCTGGAATTGGCACTGAGGCTGATATCGACGAAGCGTTCGTAATGGCCCAGGTCCAGGTCGGTCTCGGCGCCATCGTCCGTTACAAAAACTTCTCCATGCTGATGGGGGTTCATGGTTCCCGCGTCGGCGTTCAGATACGGATCAATTTTGATAATGGAGACATTGAGGTGTTGTGAGCGCAGCAACCGTCCCAGACATGCGGTCACCAGTCCTTTACCTAATGAAGAAACGACGCCACCGGTGACAAAGATAAATTTCGCCATGCCTATACTCCTTGTTGCTTGAACCCACGGGTGAAGAGTACAACGCCTACGGGGACACTGGTGCCGGCATCGACATGACCGCAGGCGGGGAGCCCAAATATTGGGTGCCTGGGATTATAAATTTCTGCGCCTCCACGGCCATCTCCTGCTAGCTGTAGCATTATTCATGAACACATAAATGATGCTGCAGCTAGGCTTCGCTAATAAGCGGGCTGGTGAGACGGGATTTTTCCGTGGGTCCACACCCGGGCAACAAGCGCGTATCATACCATAATCCGGGTAGTCATGTCCGGGCAAAAACGTTATGATGAACAGATGTCACCATCGCATAGAGCCGGTTGTTCCCCGTGGGCGCTGCTGGGATGCGGGTGTGGGTTGCTGGCCATGATCGGCATTGCTCTCGTCTTTCTAACGCTGGGGGCCAACTATGCCGCGGCACGCCGCACCCCCGCGGTGGACGTGCGCGCGTATGGACAGTGCCAGATCCACCTGCGCAGTCTGGGCCGCGCCATCGCCAGTTACGCCAAAGACCATGGCGCCCCACCGGCGAAACTCGACGACCTGTATCCGCGTTATCTGTTGGACCAGGCCAGCCTGCACTGCCCGCTGGAAGTCCATGGGGGTGTGCGATATCGCTACACGCCGCGCACCAACCCCGACCCGACCACGGCGGTCATCTCCTGCACGAACCATAAACAAGGCATGCTGGCATTACAGGCGGATGGCCGGGTACGGTTACCGGAACGATGAGTGGTAACGCTCCTGGATGATATACCATCCAGGAACTATTCTTCATTACCGGAAGGAAATCACTTCGTCTCTACTTCCTGCCATAGCGGTCGTTCGCGGCACGAAGGGGCGCGTCCGTCGGCAAGGGCGGTAAAGATGGCAGCGAATTCACCGGCCATACGGCGTTGCGTGAAGTATTCCAATGCGGCCGGCAAACGGGGTTGGATCACGATGCCCGCATTACACCACGCCTGGTAATGGGTGCGCAAGAAAACGGTTAACTCATCTGCAGTACTCATCCAGACCCCGCTACGGCTCCAGCGCAGGAAATCACCCAGCAGGCCGCTTATACCACCGAAGGCGACGATCGGGGCAGCGTAGGGGAGGTAATCAAAGAATTTGGCCGGCAATGCATCTTCATGTTCGAATCCCGAGCCTTTGATGATGGTCAGTACCGACGCCTCGGCCATCAATCCTTCGACCTGCCGGTGCGGTAGCGCGCCGACCAATTCGCACATCTCCGCGACATCACGGTATTCCGGCAATAACGCCACCCCCGCGCTTTCTCCCCCGACGATCTGCAGGCGCGCTTGAGTACGGAATTCGGGCAGTTCCCCAGCTAAGTCGCGCATAGCGGTCAGCAAAGGGCGGATATCGCGCGTCCCACTGTATAACGCTCCGGCGTAGAAGATGCGGAAGGTGTCCACCGGCGACGCGGGCACTACTTCAGGAAGCCACATGCCACTGACAATCGTGGTGGGACGTCGACCGGTGCGGGCCTGCAGCAAGTCGGATGTGGCATTTGCCGGTGCGGACAGGGTCAACACATCGGCTTCCCGAATGGCCTGATAGAACCAGTGTCGTGCTGGGGTGGTGTGAGTGAGATAGGCGGGGAACGTATCGCGCAGATCCACCACGCATGGCACGCCCAGCGCCTGCGCCAGACGGATGGCTGCCGGCGCCAGCGAGAAGGGGTTGCAGGTTGCCCACACCAGATCGATGTGCTGCACACCCGCCGCGGCCACACCGTGCGCGAAGAGGGAATTACTCCAGGATGCATATTCATCGCGCCAGGGGGGAAAATAGCGCAACAGCTTTTTCGCCGTGCGCAGCAGCGGCGCGAAGCGCCCAGGTGCTTTCCCCGCCGGCACCCCACCATGCATCCCCCGTAAACGCGCGATATCCGGTGTTCGTATGATTGCCGGGTCGGCGCCTTCCCCGGTGGCGGTGATCACTGTGGGGGTCCAGCCAAATTCCGGCAGATAACGAAACAGCGCTTCCGGGCGGTGCGCGGCCACCGCGCTATGCGGTGGAAAGAAGTATGCAAGCATCAAGACACGACGCGACGGAGAAGGCGTAGCCTCCTCTACTGTTGCCGGCCAGCAAATCGCGGGATCCATCATCACCTGCCTTCCGTGTTCAGCATACGGAATGGTAGTCAGTGGTGTCAAGCGCACCATATATCAATGCATACCGCTACAACTTTTACTAAATTTTCCAGTACACTGAAGTGTGCCCGCAGCGTGTATGCTAGAATTGCATACTACTACGAAGGGCCTATTTTCAAAAAGGAGTCAGCATGGCTGAAACAACACGGAATGAAACGGTTACCTGCGCGATTTGTGTAGGAGTGTTCGATCTGGCGGATGTGGTGCCCGGGGCCGTACTGCACGGGCCCTTGCTGGAAAAGATTCGCGCGAAAGCGCCCGAGTGGCGTGAAACGAGTTATTTGTGCCTGCCGGATCTTCATCGCCTGCGCCACGAGTATCTGGCGGAAAGCCTCACGACCGAGCATCAGGAACTCAACACCTTGCAGCAGGAAGTGCTGGCAAGCATCGAGCAAAATGAAGCGATTGCGCGCAACATCAATGACGAATTTGACGATGAACGTTCTTTTGGCGACCGTCTGGCCGACCAGGTAGCCTCTTTCGGAGGCAGTTGGAAATTCATCATCATTTTCGGGATTATTCTTTTCGCGTGGATTCTCTTCAATACCATTTTGCTGCTGACCATGCGAAACACCTTTGATCCGTACCCGTATATCCTGCTCAATCTGATCCTCTCCTGCGTGGCTTCGATCCAGGCGCCGGTAATCATGATGAGCCAGAATCGCCAGGAGATAAAAGACCGTAAGCGCGCGGAACAGGATTTTAAAACAAACCTGAAGGCGGAACTGGAAATTCGCACTTTGCATGCCAAAATCGATGAGTTAATCACGCATCAGTGGCAGCGGTTGCTTGATATCCAGCAAATGCAAATGGATCTGATGGAAGAGATGGGCAGCCATCATGCCTGGGAACGCGAACAGCACCAGGAGAGCCTCGCGGCGGGTGATGAAACATCGTTGGGAGGACTGCCTAACCCCGTGGAGCAATCACACGAAAAAGACCCCGGGCGATAGGTGCGAGGAGAGTCACCCTTTACCTTTATTCCGGTAATGCGGCAGGAATCGGCAGCGCCGGCGACACCCCGGCGACTTCGCAGACCAGAGCCGCGGTGCGCAAGATGGCCTGACCGTCGCCGAGAGAATGGCGGATCGCGGTGAAGGCGTCACATTGCGCGCGCCGCGCGGGGGTGTCGATAAGCAGTGGGGCCAGCGCGGCGGCCAGTGCCGTTGGGGTGGCGGCTTTCTGGAAGAATTCCGGCACCACCGGCGCATCGGCGATAATATTCGGCAAGCTGAAGTACTTCGGCGCGCGTTTGAGCGCTTGCAACACACGTACCTGCAGGTTCACCCCCCACGACCCTTTATAGGCCACCACCATGGGCACGCCCAGACAGGCCACCTCCAGGGTGGCGGTTCCCGAGGTAACCAATGCCGCGTCGGCGACCTGGGCGTAATCATAGTCGATGCCGTGCAGCAGGCGAATCGTCAGGTCGTCAGGCAAGACGCGCCGCAGGCGCGCTTCTCCTAAGCTAGGGGCCACGGTGATCAAGCAGGTAGGCCGCGGTGTGAGTCGCCGCACGGTCTGCAGAAAAGTGGGGAGCAGATAGCGCAATTCGGCACGGCGACTGCCGGGAACCAGCAAGAGCACCGGCGCGTCCGGCGTCACGCCTAACTCCCCACGCATCGCAGCGCGATCGCGACGCACACCGCAGGCATCCAACACCGGATGCCCGACCCAGACGATGCGCGCCGGCGCGTCGGCGGTGCGCAAGGTCACCGCCGACCAGGGGAAGGGTGTGGCGATGGCATCCACTAAAAAAGGTAGGCGACCCGCCGCGCGGTTGCGCGCCCAACAGCCCGGCGGTACGAAATAGACTGCACGCATACCCGCGGGCCAACCATGGGCATGCAGCATATTAAGGAAGCGTACGTTGAAGGCGCCGAAATCGATGAGCACCAGGACATCCGGCGGCTCCGCGCGCAACAGGGCGGCAAGTTGCGAACCGTGCGCGAACAGTGCCGGTGCTTTTCGCAGCGCCTCCGGGATGCCGATCGCACCCCAATGGTCGCTTTCCTTCACCAGCGCGACTCCAGCCTCGCGCATGCGGACCCCCCCCACGCCGGTGATCACGACATCAGGAACAAGTGTGCGCATCGCGGACGCCAGGCAGGCGCCCAAAAAATCGCCGGATGGTTCGCCGGCCAGGATAAAAACACGCATGTGTGGTTAATCCGGTGAGATCGGTTCCGTCGAATCCGGCTTCTCCTTGGATGGCGCTGTGGGGGTATCTGTAGAAACAGGGGGCTTGGGCGTATCCGTTGTGGGGGCCGTCGTTGGTTTGACCGGTTTCGTCGGCCACGCCTGCACCGTACCCGGCGTCGGCTGCTCCGGATTCGTTGTCGCGTCTGCTGGTTTTGCCGGCGTCGGGGTCTTGGCGGCTCCGGTCCTGGTA
>Ga0209697_10006840_pt1 | contig 13618 bp, 8 predicted proteins | sample AliMusrvi5mmetaG_FD_184115 | JGI IMG/M metagenome (GOLD analysis project Ga0209697, IMG submission 184115) | Freshwater lake bacterial and archeal communities from Alinen Mustajarvi, Finland, to study Microbial Dark Matter (Phase II) - Alinen... | ecosystem: Environmental > Aquatic > Freshwater...
CCACAGCGTGGCCAGGTAGCGCCACACGCTGTCCTCGCTGCCGTCGGCGACGTAGGCCCAGCCGTACTGCTTCTTCGAGGCGTCGGTGAGCTTCCTGGCGGCGGCGCGGAAGTCCGCCCAGGTCCACTGCGCCGTCGGGTAGCTCACGCCGGCCTGGTCGAAGAGCTTCTTGTTGTAGACCAGGCAGAGGTTGTCGATCAGCGACGGCACGGCCTTGATCTTGCCGTTGACGGTGCAGGCGAGGCGCGCCGCCGGGTAGAAGTCGTTCCAGTCGTAGCCCGGCGTCTTCGCGATCAAGTCCCCTATAGTCACGATCTTGGGCGAACGCGCGAGATTGGGCAGCGACGAGCCGTACTGGTACATCATGTCGGGAGCTTTGCCGCCGGCCATCGCCGTGAGAAGTTTCTGCAGGGCATAGTCGCTGTTGCCCGAGAACACGGTCTGCACCTTCCAAGGAGGCTTCGTCCCGTTGTACTGCGCGGCCATGCTCTCGAGCGCCGCGCGCTCCACGTCGATGTCGCCGTGCCAGAGCGTCACCGTGCCGCTGCCGCCTGGCGACACGCTCGTCGCGGTCGAGGTCGAGCCGCCGCACGCCGCCAGCAGGGCGGCGAGGATCACGGCGACGATCGTCGCGGCCAGCAGGACCAGCGTGGCTGCGCCGCGGACACCGACGCGCTCCGGAGTGCACGCGAGCTTCATGTCTCCACCTCCTGTGGGAGCAGGATCACCGAGCGGGTGAGGCTGCGGGGACTGTCCGGATCGAGGCCGCGGCATTCCGCCGCCGCCGCCGCGAACCGCTGCGCCAGCACGAGCGCCGCCAGCGGGTCGAGGTCGTGCGTGTCCACAAGCTTGGCGCCGGTGGCGCGGATCTGGTCGCCGAGGCCGGGCGGCAGCGGCCCGAAGGGCCACACGGCCCGGCCGGGCGCCGCGATGCTGATCGGGCCGTGGCGGTACTCCATGGCGAGGTGGGACTCGGCCCAGAACTGGGCGGCCTCGCGCAGCTTGAGGGCGGCCTCGTTGGCGAGCCCCAAGGTCCAGCCGCTTCCGAGGAAGGTGACCTGCTCGAGCGCCGCCGGGTCGAGAGGCAGCGGCGCGGCAAGGGCACGCTCCGCGTCGCGCGCCGCCGGCTCGACGTCCTCGCCGAGCGCCGCGCGCAGCAGCGCCAGCGCGGTCGTCGCGAACCTGGTCTGGACGACCGACTCCTCGTCGGCGAAGTCCAGGAGGATCGCGCGTCGAGCAGCGTGCACGGCGGGCGAGCCGGCAACGGCGCACACGACGACCGACCGCGTTCCGGCGGGCAGCCCGCTCAGAAGCGCGACGACCTCGGTCGTCGTCCCGGAGCGGCAGAGCGCGAGTACGTGCGGGTACTCGCGCGCCGCCGGGAACTCCGAGGCCGGGAACGCATCGGTGCGGCCCTGCCCGGTGGCCTCGCGCAACGCGGCGAACGCTTGAGCCATGAACCAGGAAGTGCCGCAGCCCACGACCGCGAGCTCGGCGCCCGCCGGGGGCAGGAGCCCCGCCGCCGCAGCGCCCGTCGCCAGCGCCGCGGCGCGTCGCCAGCACTCAGGTTGTGTCGCGATCTCTGCGGTCGTCTTGCTCATTTGTGCAGAGAATACGGCCGATTCAATCAAATAGCAACAACTCGAGGCGGCTCTCCTCCGACATGTCTGCTTGTTCGGCCCTCGGCGCAGGCGTCGGCGGGGTCCGCCTGGTCCAGGCGCCACCTGGAACTGACGGTTCCTGAGCGAAAACCCGGGAATTCGTGCAGAAACGTTCAGCGCCTGTGGTACGATGCCGCCATGAGGCAGGAAGAACGCATGAGTCTCATCCTCGAGGAGCTGTCCGCGAACGGCGCCGTAGGCGTGGCGGAGATCGCCGCCAAGCTGGACGTCTCCACGGCGTCCATCCGCCGCGACCTCCAGACGCTGGAGGAGCAGCGGCTGCTCACGCGCACGCACGGTGGCGCCGTCGCCAACAGCACGGTCTACGAGCTGCCGCTGCGCTATCGCGGAGGGCGCCACCGCGAGGAGAAGCGGCGCATCGCGCTCGCGGCCGCGGCGCGCGTGGGCGCCGAGATCGCGTCCGTCGGGCTCACCGGCGGGACGACGACCACGGAGGTCGCCAGAGAGCTGGCGGGCCGCCAGGACATCACCGTCGTGACCAATGCCCTCAACATCGCCGCGGAGCTGGCGCTGCGCCCCGAGCTCAAGCTCATCGTCACCGGCGGCACGGCGCGCAGCGAGTCCTACGAGCTCGTCGGGCCGCTCGCCGAGGCCGCCCTCTCCGGGATGAACCTCGACCTCGCCATCGTCGGCGTCGACGGTATCAGCGTGGCCGGCGGACTCACCACCTACCACGACATCGAGGCGCACACCAACGAGGTCCTCATCAGCCGGGCGCGTCGGGTGGTCGTGGTCGCCGACGCGTCGAAAGTCGGCAAGCTCGCCTTCGTGCGCATCTGCGCGCTGGACGCCGTCGACGAGCTCATCACCGACGCCTCCGCGCCCGCCGCGGAACTGCAGGCGCTCGCCGATGCCGGCATCGTGGTGACGACCGTCTGAGCGCGGATGCGAGCGGGTCGCGGCCCGGCAGGCAGCCCGACAGGCAGCCGCCACGCCGCCGCGCCGCCCTTGTGCGTTCCGTCACGACGTTCCCCGTTTTTCGTGTTCGGGTACGCTCTATATGCGACAGAGAGCGGAGCCAGCCTCCGCTGCCGCCGGGGCGAGGAACGGATCGAGGAACGGAGCGATCATCATGGCCATCATCAGACGCGAGCTTGAAGTAGACGCGCCGCCGGCCGCAGTGCAGGCGACCTGGGAGCATTTCATCCACTGGATCATCAACGGAAACCGCAGGCTCGTGTGCGATCAATTCGCCTGCGTGAGCGCGGTGGACAGCGGCAACGTGACGTTCGCGCCGGACGGCGCGGGCACAAGGGTGGCGTTTCAGCTGGAAGTACCTGACCACGAGCTCGGGCCGTCTCGCGCGGATCTCGAACAGCACATCACCCACGACCTTCTGATCTTCAGGGAGTACACCGAGCAGGGCGGCATGGCCATGGGCAAGCCGACCTCCGTGGAGGAGATCGCCCTGGAGCGTGACGCCGACCGCAAGGGCGACAAGCCGCGGCACGTGAAGCTGAGCAGCGAGAACGACACGACGTTCTGGCGGAGCCACTTCCCCACGTGAGCCAGGACGGTGCGGGCGGGGCCGAATCCGCCAGCGGTGCCGGTAGAAGCGGTGCTGGCGGACGGGGATCCGCCGGCGACTCGAGCAGGGCGCGGCGAGGCCGCGCCCTGCTGCTCGCGCCGACTCAGCGGCTGAACGTCTCCGGCGACCAGGTGCGCCGCGTGCGCGCCCACTCGGGGTCGTCGCGCCACACGAACCTGTCGTTCTGCAGGTCCTGCAGGGCGAGCTGGAGCTCCTCGCGCGTGTTCATGACGAACGGGCCGTAGCGGGCGATGGGCTCGCCCAGCGGCCTGCCGCTCACGAGCAGGAAGCGCACTGCGCCGTCGCCGGCCTCCACGCGCACCTCGTCGCCGTCGCCGAACACCGCGAGCTGCGGCGCCCGCAGCAAGGCGCCGTCGAGGTCGCCCCGGCGGCCGAAGTCGCCGCCGACGCCGAACCGGCCTTCGCCGCGGAACGCGTACGCGAAGGCCGAGTGCCCGCGCGGGACCGGCTGGACGAAGCGGGCGCCGGCGGCAAGTGAGACGTCGAGGTACTCCGGTTCGGCGTAGATCTGCGTGACCGCGCCGCCGACGCCGTCGACCTCGCCCGCGACGACGCGGATCACCGTGCCGTCGTCGCGCTTCACCTCCGGGATCCGGGCGGCGCGCAGGTCCTGGTACCGCGGCTGCGTCATCTTGAGCTCCGCCGGGAGGTTCACCCACAGCTGGAAGCCGCCCATGAGGCCGCTGCCGTCCGGGCGCGGCATCTCCTCGTGCATGATGCCGCCGCCGGCGGTCATCCACTGGACGTCGCCGGCGCCGATAGCGCCCGCGTTGCCGATGCTGTCGCGGTGGTCGACCTCGCCGGCGAGCATGTAGGTCACCGTCTCGATGCCGCGGTGGGGATGCCACGGGAACCCGGCCAGGTAGTCGTCCGGGTCGCTCGACTCGAAGTTGTCGAGCAGCAGGAAGGGATCGAGGTAGTCGAGCGTGGCCGTGGCGATGCTGCGCCGCAGGCGGACGCCGGCGCCCTCGATGACCGGCGTCGGATCGATGACGCGCTCCACAGCGCGAGGCTGGGCAGGCATGGTGGCTCCTCGGGTCGCTGGCGTTGAGGCAGTGGTACCCGGGCGCATCCCCGCGGAACCTTCGGCCGCCTCGCCGCGCGGATGTCGCCCCCGTGTCGCCGCGCGGCGGCGCCCGCGTGTCGCCTCACGGCGGCGGCTCCCGGCAGGTCGCCCGAGGCGACGACGCCCGATAGCATGGGCGGGCACGCGCCGATGAGAGGGGACGCTCCGTGCCACCCGGTCGCACATCGCGGATCGCCGCCGAACTGAGGACGCTGCCGCGCCAGTTCTGGCTGCTCGCCGCCGGCACCTTCATCTACCTCATCGGCGTCGAGATGTGCTATCCGTTCGAGACGATCTACATGCGCGACGTCCTCGGCGTGTCGGTCACCGCGATCGGCCTGATCGTCGGGATCACCATGCTCGCGACGCTGCCGCTCCAGGTGGTGGGCGGGGCGCTCTGCGACCGCTACGGGCGCCGCCCAGTGCTCGCCGTGGGCATCGCCGGGAGCATGACGCTCTACGTCGGCCTGGGCCTCACCCATCAGCTCTGGCTCGTCGTGGCGCTGATCGCCTTCGAGGCGGCGTTCGGCTGGGCCCAGTTCATCACCGCGAGCAACGCGATGATCGCCGACCTCACCCCTCTCTCCCGTCGCGCCGAGGCGTTCAGCATCTCGCGCGTGGCGCTGAACGCAGGCATCACGATCGGTCCGCTGGCGGCGGCTCCGCTGATCGCGCTCGACCCCACGTTTCGCCTGCCGTTCCTCGCCGCCGGCGCGGTGTGCTTTCTCTGCCTGGTCTTCGTCCTGACGCTTTTTCGAGAGACACGGCCGCCGGCGACCAAGCGCCTGTCCATGGCCGCGGCGTTCGGGGGCTACGGCCTCGTGCTGCGCGACCGGCGCATGGTCGCGTTCTGCCTGGTCGCACTGCTGCCGCTCTTCGGCTTCGGCCAGATCTGGGTGACCATGCCGATCATGCTGGGTGATCTGCACGGCGTCTCGGCGCAGCAGTGGGCGCTGCTCATGGTCGTGTACGGCGTCGCCATGGCGACGCTGCAGTATCCGGTCATAAGGCTCTGCGGCAAGTACGACCACATGTGGCTCATGTCGCTGTCGGCGATCCTCATCGGCGTCGGGGTGGGCGCCGCGGCCTTCGTCCCGTACCCCGTCACCTACGCGTGCATGCTCCTCATCTGCCTCGGCATCGTGCTGCTCATCCCCATCTCGACCACGGTGGTCTCGAACCTGTCGCCCGCGGACCTGCGCGGCCGCTACATGGGCATGTGGACGCTGGTGTACATGGGCGGGTACGCGCTCGGGCCGCTGCTCGGCGGCTGGGCGCTGGCGCGGCTGGGCGGCCGGGGCGCGTTCGCCCTCATCGCCGCGGCAGGGCTGCTTGGAGCGGCGCTGTTCCCCCTGCTGCGCCGGAGCGGGACCGGGCAGGGACGCGTGGAGACCGGCGAAGAGGCGTCCGTGATACTGCGCGGCGAACTGCGCGGCGAACGGCCGGAGCAGGCGCTATAGGGACGCGAGCCGCCGGACGCGGCTACGCCGGGGCCTGCGCCTCGGCCAGCAGGCGACGCGGATCCGGGTGGCCGCTGATGCCGCACTGTGCCGCCGCGGCGTCGATGAGGCGGCACAACTCTGCCTCGACGTCGGCGGGCAGACCCAGCGGCGGGCGCGCGACCAACTCCGCCACGCGCGCCCGGGCGCGGTCCACGAGATCCGGGCGCCCCGCGGCGGCCCACTCGTCGCCGCCGCCGCGGTAGCTCAGGTCGTCGGCGGCCTGGATGCGCCGCAGCCAGCGCCGCGTGTGGCGGGTGCCGAGGTGACCCGTGGCGCCGGTCACGCCCTCGACGATGGCGTCGACGTCGAGGGCGTCCGCGTCCCACGCCGGCGGCTCCAGGGCCGCCAGCGCCGCGCGGAAGATCGCGTCGTCGATCACCAGCAACTCGAGGCACGTCGTTGTGTCGCCCCAGGCGCCGATGCCGGACAGGAAGCGCGGCCGCGCGAAGGCGCCGGCGAGCGTGGGGATCGCCTGCTGGTAGCCGGCCTGCATGTCGAGCAGCTTCGCGGAGGTGTCCGGGCCGTAGCAGTCGCAGGCGAGGCCGTGCCGGCGCGCGAGCAGCGTCGCGCCGGCGGAGGCGAGCGCCCACTGGCCGGCGCCGCAGAGCAGCGTGCCGGTGCGCGGGTCGGCCGCCGAGAGGCGGGCGCCGTAGCTGCAGGGCGCGCCCGGCGCGGCGGCTTGTACGAGCACGACGCCGGCGAGCACCTCGGCGTCCTGCTGCGCCAGCGCGCCGGCCATCGACGCCGGAGCAGTGGTGCCGGCGACGGGATTCGTCAGCAACTGCACCGCCATCCCGAGGCGCGCGGACTCGACGATGGCGTCGCTCACGCCAGGCCCGAGGTGGAGCGGGCTGACCGGCGAGAAGCCCATGTCGAGGGCGTAGGCCGGCGGGGCTGCGCCGGCCGGCGATGCGGCTTCGGCCGGCGGCGCAGCTTCGGCCGGCGATGCTGCCGCGGCCCGCGGCGCAGCTTCGGCCGGCGGACTGCCGCCGGCCGCGGCCGCGCCTCTCGCCGTCCGCGCGCCGGCCGCGGCCTCGGACATCCCCGCGAGATAGCGCGCCTGCCAGGGGAAATCGAGGCCGGGCCCGCCGACGTGCTTGTCGGTCTCGGCGTGGATCGCGAGGTAGGAGTACAGAGGGTGAAGCTCGGCGGGCACGTCCGAGGGAGAGACCAGCGGGTTGATGCTGTCCGGGTAGCGGCCGTGGTGCATGATGCGCGCCGCGAGGACCTGGTCGCGGAGGGTGGCGCGGCGCGCTTCGCCGGTACGCGCGTCGGCCACGTCGGGCGCCTCGCCCATGTTGTGGACGAAGATCGGGCCCGGGTCCGGGTCCATGAGCAGATCGCGAGCCGGGTCGCGCGCCAGCAGCGTGAAGGCGCGCGGGCACGACTCGAGCGCGACGAGGACGACCGGCGCCGGTATCAGCACGCGGCCTTGGGGGCCGCGTGCGCAGCCGGCCGCGACGAGGAGGTCCGCCGCGGCCGGCGAGTCAACGCGCACGCCGACGCGGGCGAGCAGAGCGAGAGAGGCGGCGCGGATGGCTTCGACGGCCTCGGGAGGCCAGAGTTCGCTGACGGAGGTTCCTGCGGAGGTCATCGCCGCGAGTCTATCAGGCCGTCGCGAGCGCCCGGCGGCGGCGGCGCTTCGGGGCCCGCGGCCGCGCGCCACGGACTCGGCGCCCCCGCGCACCTCAGGCGCGCCGGGTCCTCGCCAGGATCAGCACCGCCAGGGCCATGAGCGCGCAGGAGGCGAGCACCGGCTCCCAGACCGGCGCCCACCACTCGCGCGGGATCAGGAACAGGAGGTCGCGCGTCCCCGGCGACGACGGCCAGCGCAGGTAGACGTAGAGCCACCCGTAGTAGAAGACGTCCCACAGTGCGAAGGCGAAGAGCCAGTACGCGAAGCGCTGCCACCAGGTGCGGCCGGCGAGGCAGCCGACGGCGAGCAGCATCACCATCGTCGCCGCCTCACGCGCCTGCTCGTAGCGCAGGTAGGCGTGCGGGAAGTGGAACTCGCCGGCGTGGTAGACGAGGTGGAACTGCAGCGCCAAGATCCGCCGCAGGTAGACGACGATCATCGCCTCGACGAGGGCGAAGGCGACCGCCCAGACGCCGACGACGGCGAGCCGGACCCACCAGCTCTTTGTGGACGAGGTGCTCATCGGTCTGCGCCGATGATACGCGCGGACGGCGAGCCGGGCACTCGAGCGCCGGTTGCCGCCTGCCGATTCCTTCCGTACACTACATACATTCCGTAAATGTAATCGGCCGGTTCCTCCGGCCGCCGGAGGTCCGCTTTGCCCAAGTCCCCGAACGCCGCAGACGGGCGCGCCCGTTTGCTCGCAGATTGCCACGAGGCAGCGCACGAGGTCTTCGCCGCGCTCAACCGCAGCGCCGGCCCGGAGCTTCTGTCCCTCGATATCACGATGGGCCAGTTCAAGGCGATGGCCACGCTGACCATGAACGGCCCGCAGCCTGTCGGCGAGCTCGGCCGGCTCCTGGGCATCAGTGAGCCGGCCGCGAGCCTCCTGGTGGACAAGCTCGAGGAGCTCGGCCTCGCCGTCCGCGAGCGCGACCCGCAGGATCGCCGGCGCACGCTCGTCACGGCCACCCCGGCCGCCGAGGAGCTCGCCGGGCGCCTGCGCCAGGGCCGCCGGGAGCACATCCTCGCCTGGCTCGGCGCGCTGACCGACGAGGAGCTCGGCGGGCTCACGCGCGGGTTCCGCGGCCTCATGCGCAGCGCGGACGGGCGCGTGGCGCCGGGCGACGCGGCGAGCGCGGCGCCGATCTTCGCGGAGGTGCCCCGTGGCTGAGGTGCGCATCGAAACGCTGGACCACCCGGTCCCGCAGCCGTGGGGCGAGACCCTGAGCCGGCGGCGCATCGGCTTCGTCATCGCCGCCGTCATGCTCGGCATGTTGCTCTCGGCGCTCGACCAGACCGTGGTCGGCACCGCCATGCCCCGCATCATCGCCAGCCTCGACGGCATGCAGCACTACGCCTGGGTGGCCACCGGCTACCTGCTCGCCTCCACGGCCTCGATGCCGATCTGGGGCAAGCTCAGCGACGCCTACGGCCGCAAGCGCTTCTTCATCGTCGGCATGGCGATCTTCATCACCGGCTCGGTGCTCTGTGGCCAGAGCCACAGCATGACCGAGCTGATCCTCTTCCGCGCCTTCCAGGGCCTTGGAGCCGGCGCCATGATGCCGATCTCGCAGGCGATCATCGGCGACATCTTCCCGCCGGCGCAACGCGCCCGCTGGACCGGCGTGCTCATGAGCGTGTGGGGCGTGGCCACCATCATCGGCCCGCTGATCGGCGGCTGGATCACCGACAGCAGCCTGGGCTGGCGCTGGACCTTCTACGTCAACGTCCCGGTCGGCATCCTCGCCCTGGTCTTCGCGGCCTACGCGCTGCCCGCCCACGTGAGCCTGCGCAAGCATCGCATCGACTATCTCGGCTCGACGCTGCTCGTGGCCGCAGTCGTGCCGCTGCTCCTCGGCCTCAGCTGGGGCGGCAACACCTACGCCTGGACGTCGCCGGAGATCCTCGGCATGTTCGCCTTCTCCCTCGTCATGTGGGTGACGTTCTTCCTCAGGGAGATGCGCGCCGCGGAGCCCGTCATCAACCCGCGGCTCTTCCAGAACAGCATCTTCACCGTCTCGGCGCTGGCCTCGGCGCTCACGTCGGCGGCGATGTTCGGCGCCATCATGTTCCTGCCGCTCTTCGTGCAGGGCGTGCTCGGCAAGTCGGCGACCAACTCCGGCATCATCCTCATGCCGCTGATGATGGGGGCGATCGTCACCAGCATCGGCGCCGGGCAGATCCTCTCGCGGACCGGCAAGTACAAGGTCATCGTCATCGTCGGCTCCATCTTGTCGGCGCTCGGCGCCTACCTGCTCTCGCGCATGGGCATCGGCACCTCCGGGATGACGCTGGTGCGCAACATGGTGGTCATGGGCCTCGGCCTCGGCGTCGCCATGAGCGCGTACACGGTGATCGTGCAGAACCAGTACCCGTCGCACCGGCTGGGCGAAGTGACGGCCGGCCTGCAGTTCTTCCGTTCGATCGGCAGCACCATCGGCCTCGCCGTGTTCGGCACGATCCTCAACAACGAGTTCGCCGCCAACATGAAGGCGAACCTGCCGGCGGCGCTGCAGAAGTACAACGGCTCCACGACGCTCGACAATCCGCAGGTGCTGCTCTCGCCGCAGGCGAGCTCGAGCGTCCACGCGATGTTCGCGAAGTTCGGCGCCCAGGGCGAGCAGCTCTTCCAGGCGTTCATGCATGCCGTGCGGCTGAGCCTGGCCACGGCGATCAGCGACCTCTTCTTCCTGGCCGCCATCGTCGGCGTCATCGGCCTCGTGGTCGTGCTCTTCCTGCGCGAGGAGCCGCTGCGCCGCACGCACGCCATCGACCCGGAGAGCGGCGAAGAGGACAGCGAGGCGGGGCCGGAGGCCGACGGCCCGCTGACGCTCGAGGCGGAGCCGGTCGCGTAGACCGGAGTCGTCCGGCCGGGCGCGGCCGCCGTCAGGCGCGCCGATCGCTCAGGCGGGCGCACGGCGCGCGGGGCGCGAGCGGAGCCGCCAGGCGAAGCCCGCGAGCCGGGCCTCGTCGATGGGGTCACCGTCGTTGTAGACGAAGAGGGCCGGGAGGCCGGGCTCGCGCCGAAGCTGCGCTTCGGCGATCAGGGCCGGCCCGCACCCCCGCGGAGCGACCGACACGACGCCGTCCACGGGCTGCGTGCGCCACGTCAGCAGCGCCCCGCCGACGGCCGGGATCGTCTCGCCGAAGGGATACGGCGCCACGACGCGGCGGCTCTCGCGGTCCACGGCGCGCACGTCGTTCCAGAAAGCCCACGGGTGCTCGGCGCGGACCGCCTTGAGCAACCGCTTCACCACGTAGCGCATCGTGCGCAGCGTCGCTTCCTTCTCGGGCAGCTTGGTGATCGGGATGTCGTCCTGGATCTGGCGCAGCGCCAGCAATTCCATGAAGGCGCCGTAGGGCTCGAAGATCGTGCGCAGGCCGTGGTCGGCGAGCTTCCGCTGCAGGTCGTCGTTGCCCCACTCGTCGACGCGCAGGTAGAGGTCGCCGCACAGGTAGATGTCGCGCAGGTCGGCGGCGCGCGAGCCGTCGACGGGCTGGTCGCGGAAGCGCGTGGCGGCCTCCGCGAGCCGGGCCTCGACCTGTGCGCAGAAACGGAAGGCCGCGCGCACGTTGCCGGCGACGCCGCCGTCCGGCCGCGGCTGCTCCAGCATCCCGATCAGCCGTGCCGAGTACTCCTCGAAGAGCGCGTCCGAGGCGCCGCGCTCGCGCTCCGCGGCGAGATGGTAGAAGCGCATCATGTTGAGCAGATCGACGGCCACGAGCGCGGTCCACGCGACGGGCATCATGCGGACGTTGGCGGTGACGAGGCTGAAGTCGGCGACCTCGACCTGGCCGTCCAGCCCGAGCTTCTCCAGCGAGACCTGCTCGGTGAACGGGAAGAGGTTGGCACGGCACGCCTGGAAGCCGTTGCCGGCGCTGAGGAACAGGGCGCGCTTGCCGTCCAGCTGAGGCGCCTCTTCCCTGAGGAACTGGGCGAAGCTGCCCCAGATGAGCTGGTAGGGCAGGCACTCCTTGCCGGAGCAGGCCGCGCCGGCGACGCGCAGCGCGGCGGCATCGGGTCTGCCGACGTAGGTAGCGTCGAAGCCGGCGCCGCGCATCGCGGCGGCCAGGTGCTCGCCGAGGCCGCCGCCCACGTGGCCGAAGAAGAAGCGGTCGTAGCCGGCGTCGAGGCTGTGCGGCAGCGGGCGGTCGAAGCGCGTAAGGCGGTCGGGCGAGAGCCTCCCCGCCCCGTTCGCGCGCCAGGCGCGCACGCTGTGCAGGAACGCCTGCACGCGCGTCACGTAGCCGGCCTTGCCGCCGTGGCCGTCGCTCTCGAGCACGGCGTGCGGGTAGTCCTCGAGCAGGTCGGCGAAGAGGTGCTCGATCATCGAGTTGGGGCCGCAGCCATAAGCGCCGAGCAGCAGCGGGAAGACGTCCCCGTCAAGGGCGCCGGCGGCCGACGCACGCAGCGTCTGGCCGGCGCTGGCCCAGTGCACGCGGCGGTAGCCGGGCATCTCGTCCGGCACGGGGTAGCAGTCGGCCGGGAGCGGGAGCCCGCCGTTGGCCGCGACGAGCTCGTGGATGCCGGCGTCGAGCACGGTGTCGTGAAAGACGTGTGTCTCGCCGGCGATGAGCACGACCGGGTAGTCGTGCCCGCGCGCCCAGGCGAGCGAGCGCACGCCGATCTCGCGCAGCCCATCCTCGAAGCGGCGCTGGCTGTCGAGCGCCGCGGTATAGGCGGCGCGGAACGCCTCGGGCGCGGGGCCGCCGGCCTCGCCGGCGGCCTCCGCCAGCGCCTCGGCCGCACGCCGCAGGGCGCGGCGCGTGCGCGCCGCCGCAAAGCCGTCGCCTTCCTGGTCGAACAGCACCGGGCGCAGCACGCGCGTGCGCGAGCCTTCCACGTCGAGGGCGCGCGCCGCCATGTCCGGCGCGCCCTGGGCCATCGGGCACGTGTAGGTGACGTCGCCGGCGTTGGGCAGCGGCAGGTGCACGAAGAGCGGCGCGAAGAACACGTCCACATCGGCGCCGGCGAGCCCGTGAAGCAGCTTGACCGGCGCGCAGGCGCCCGGCGCCGCGCAGCGCCGGTCGCCCTCGGCGAGCGTGTCCGCGCCGGGCCGCAGCACATCGACCGAGTAGCCAAGCCGGCGCAGCAGCGTGTGGAAGAAGGGCATCGTGTCGATGAGGTAGTGGCAGTACGGCAGGCCGACGGTGAGCGCGGCTGTCGACTGAGGCACGCCGCCGGCTCGGATCGGCGCCTTCTCGGGCGCGGCGTCGTCCGCCCCGCGCTCCTCGTCGAGCAGCATCTCCAGCAGTCCGTCCCGCTCGCGGTATGGGTTGGGCGCGTCCTTGGGCAGTTTCTCCCCGGCGACCGAGACGGCGTCGTACTTGGGGCACTGGCCGCCACTGACGATCTTCTCGCGCTCGCCGGCGACGTCGATCTCGGCGAGCTCGAGGCGGCACAGGTTCAGGCAGTCGCGATCCTTGCACTGGAACTCACGGCGGCCGGCGACGCGCGCCTCGAGTACGCGGGAGAGGTCGATGGCCTCAGGAGGCGGAGCGAGCGCCGCGGCCGCGCGCGCCCCGGGAGTCCGGCCGCCGGCCGGCGTGGCGCGGATCGCCTCCCCGGCGAGCAGCGCGATGCCGACGGCGCCCATCGCGCCCGGGTCGGCCGGCACGTAGACCTCGCGTTCGAGCACGGCGGCGAGGGTCCGCGCCAGAGACGGGTCGGTCGCCGGCTTGCCCTGGAAGAAGACGCGGCCGAGCAGGCGCCGCTGGCCCATCACCCGGCTGCGGTAGTTGCGCACCACCGAGTGCTGCAGGCCGGCGAAGATGTCCTCGCGCGTATAGCCGTCACTGAGCGCCTCGGCCGCGACGTCGGCGACAAACACGGTGCAGGTCTGGCCGAGGTCCGGTGGCCCGTCGCTCTGCGCGGCCAGCAGCCCGAACTCGGCGATGTCGTCGACGCCGTGCGCGATCGCCTGCTCCTCGAGGAACGAGCCCGTGCCGGCGCTGCACACGCGGTTCATGTCGGCATCCACCACGCGGCCGCCCTCGACGTTGATGAACTTGGCGTCCTGGCCGCCGATCTCGACGATCGAGAGGCTGCGGCCTCCGTCCGGGTCCAGGCGGGCGGCCGCCATCGCGTGCGCCACGATCTCGTTCTGCACGGTGAGGCGCCCGTCGAGCGACGGATACGCGGCGCGAAAGACGGTCGCCGCCGCGTCGCGCCCGGAGCCG
>Ga0209697_10006844_pt1 | contig 13615 bp, 12 predicted proteins | sample AliMusrvi5mmetaG_FD_184115 | JGI IMG/M metagenome (GOLD analysis project Ga0209697, IMG submission 184115) | Freshwater lake bacterial and archeal communities from Alinen Mustajarvi, Finland, to study Microbial Dark Matter (Phase II) - Alinen... | ecosystem: Environmental > Aquatic > Freshwater...
ATGTTTAATAGTTAACTATGATTGAACTGTTTGATATTGGAAAGGTCTTCAGGAATAAAGACATTGAAACCAAAGCATTAAGTAATATAAATATGTCGGTTTCGGATGGCGAATTTGTCAGCATTATGGGACCATCTGGTTGTGGAAAAACAACCTTACTTAATATTATCGGGCTAATTGATTCCCCCAGTTCCGGGAAATATCTGCTTGATGGCATTCTGGTTTCTGATATTTCTGAAAGAAACCGAACGGAATTAAGAAAAGATAATTTTGCCTTTATTTTTCAGAGTTTTAATTTGATTGACGACCTTACAGTTTGGGAAAATATCGAATTACCTCTGGTCTATCAAAAAATGCCTCAGGCCGAACGTGCCATTCGTGTCAACCTAGTTCTGGAAAGGTTTACCCTGAAACATCGTGCCAATTATTTTCCGAATGAGCTTTCCGGCGGGCAACAACAACTCGTAGCAGTAGCACGTGCTGTGGTCGCAAAACCCCGGGTAATTCTGGCAGACGAACCAACAGGAAACCTCGATTCCACTCATGGGGAGGACATCATTCAGCAGTTGATTCAATTAAATGAGGCAGGAATGACAATCATTATGGTTACCCATTCCATGATGCAGGCACAGCGCTCACACAGGATAATCCATCTTTTTGATGGACATGTTGTTACCGAGAGTTATTCGAGGGTGGCTACCAATCTTTAAACCGGATATGAAGAACTACCTTATTGTTGCTGTTCGAAATCTTCTGCGATACAAGGAGTATTTTTTCATTAATATTTTTGGACTCGCAGTTGGTATGGCTTGTGCAATTATGGTTATGGTTTATATTTGGGAACAGTCTAAATATGATTCCTTCCATCCTGCTTCAGACCGTTTATACAGGGTTTATATTGATTCAAAACTAGGTGGACTGGAATCGAAAGTGGCAGTTACTTCTCCGATGTTTGCCAATGGTTTAAAACCGTTTGTCCCCGAAATTGAAAATTCGTGCCGAATCTTTAAAAATGACCGTGATATTCCCGTTGCAACTCCAGTTGCGACACTACTCGATCGTCGAACCCTGTTATATGTTGATTCTACTTTTTTCGATATGTTTGGGTTTAAAATGCTTGAAGGCGATCCAAAGCGATGTCTGAGTAAGGCCAGATCAATTGTTTTGTCAAAATCGATGGCCAATCAGTTGTTCCCTGATGGGGCTATGGGAAAAATACTCACAGTCGAAAATGATAAGAAGTGGACTGTCACGGGGATTGTTGAAGATTGTCCTACCAATTCCCATCTTGATTATAAATCGCTCGTCTCGATCTCTTCCGTTGTTTTGCCGGATCCCGGGTGGACTTCTCTTTACCTGTATACCTATTTTCGGTTTAAGGAAGGCACCGATATGAAAAAATCTGCTGATTCAGAGCTCCTTGGATTATCTGTGATTGAAGATAAACTGCTCAAGGGGTTTTTAAAGGAGGCAGGAGACGATCTGGAAAAATCTATGGGATTAACCAATATGGAGATGAAAGAAAAAGATGAATTCTTTGTTCTTCGACTTCAACGGGTAACTGACATCCATCTTTTCTCACATCTAAAATATGAGAATTCCCAAAATGTTAATATTCAAACACTCTTAATTATCGCAGGTATTTCTATACTGATCATTTTGATTGCGTGCATAAACTACGCAAACCTCTCAATAGCACGTTTAGCAGGGCGGGTACGCGAAATAGGGATCCGCAAAATACTAGGATCACAAAGAAAGGAATTGGCCAAGCATTTATTGGCAGAGTCGTTTACCATCAGTTTTATATCGCTCTTTTTTGCCCTGGTAATCGTCGAACTGGTCTATCCAAATACTATTTTAACTCAACAAAGTCCTGCACAAGATATTCACCTGCATCTGTTTAAGTTATCACCTACAATTTTTTGTGTCACATTGCTCACCGGATTCATTGCCGGAGTTTATCCTGCCTTTTATATCTTCAGATTCACTCCTGCGACAATTTTAAGCCATCAAAAACAGTTTGGAACAGGGGGTAAGGGTTTACGCGGAATATTGGTAATCATTCAGTTTGTTTTCTCTTTGGTAATCATCTATTCCACCTCAACCATTTACCGTCAGTTACGATTTGTACAGCAAATTGGAGTTGGCTATCAAAGAGATCGGCTAATTGTGATCCAGAATGTAATCGGGTTGAGGGGTGATGCAGCAGAATTCCGGAAAACCATTATGGAATTAAAAGATATTGAATGTGTTTCCTTTTCAAATGCGGTACCCGGCAAGGTTCTGGTGATGCAAAGCATCCAGAATGGCTCCGACAGGACCAATAATCTGATGATGTATATCATGCAAACTGATTCATTGTTTTTCAGTACATACGGGATGAAATTTACTGAAGGAGGTATTGGTGACTCCCATTATTTATCCAAGGATACTGCTGATGTTATTATTAATGAAGAAGCGGTAAAATACCTTGGCTTAAAAAACCCTGTTGGATCAGGGATCTACCGAAAGAATCCGGATGGATCGACTAATTATCTGATAATAAGGGGGGTTGTTAATAATTTTAATTTTGAGTCATTGCATACCCGGATTCAGCCACTCATTATAATACCCAGAGAATTGGAACAGATAAAATTTGCGACTATTCGATTTAAAAACCCGGTTAAAGATGCGGATGTTAAAAAAGTTAAAAAACACCTTGGAACCGCATATCCGAATATTCCATTTTTTCAATTCTCTATGAATGAGGGTCTAGGTGAATTTTATAGGGAGGAACAATCGACCGGAGAAGTGGCTGTCGCATTCTCATTTTTCGCAATATTCATTGCTTGTATGGGACTTTATTCCCTGCTTGCATTAACAACCGTCTTCCGTACCAAAGAGATTGGTATCCGAAAAGTCCTCGGAGCAGGAACTAAAGAATTGGTAATGCTTTTGTCAAAAGAGATTTTTAAACTAATCACCATCGCAGGATTTATTGCATTGCCAATCGCGTTTCTACTTTCCTATTATTGGCTTGACCGGTTTGCTTATCATGTATCCTTGAGTTTTTCGAATTACCTAATCGTTTTCATGGCGGTATTTATTGTTGCTGTATTTACAATCTACCGACAATTATGGCATACCATAAATTCCGATCCGAGCGATTCTTTGAGATTTGAATGATTTTAGTATTTATTTTGATTCTAAATTAACTTAATTTTAACAAAACTGACAGTAGTGCTTCAGGGTTCCTTCAAACCTGACAAATTACTAATTGTCTTATATAGAGAATTATATATAAAATAAAGCGATAGATTGACAGACATCCCCGAAAGATCCAACTCCAGGTTCATATTGTCAGAAACGTTCACCTGTAGTTCTAAAAACCAAATCCACGTGACTAATTATATTGATTATCAATATGTTACCCCATAGTCGTTTGTTAATTTTTTATCAACTAAATGTTACTAATGGCCTATATAATAAATAAATAACGTGTTTGGCACAGTTTGTGAAATAGAAAGGTCAGTTAGTAAAAAATTAAATTAAAGAGTAAAAAAAAATGAAAAAGCAAATTAATTCTGTCAGTATTTGGTCGGTAAAAAGTGGTTTCACAGTAACCGTTTTATGTGCTTTACTTGGTGCTACAGAAGTCAATGCGAACAACAATTTATCCTCAACGTTGAATTCTGGTTCTAAAGGGATAAAAACAGAGGTTAAAGATGAAAATGTGACCAACAGAAATAGCACTTCCTGGGTTTCCCGAAATAGCGATCTGAACGTTAAAGGGCAAATCACAACTGTCATTACACAATGGATTTCAGATGGTTCTTACTGGAGTTCAGATGATTCATTGTTATATGACCAAAAGGCATCTCCTATCAATGAGAAAGTTTTGAATAATGATCAACCTTCGGATAATCATAAGATCGAAAGTGAGTCTGGTATAATCAATGCCAAAAGCTATATTGCCGGTTTCAAATTTTAAAAGTTGAAATTTAAGGTGCCATTTAGGTAGGTTAAGGATCAAAGTCCCGGGATATTTCCCGGGACTTTTTTTGTGGAATAATTACCGTTTTTAAATCAAACTCTTGGAAACGGTAAGTTTCATGGTCTACCGTTGAATGCGAAGGCCGAAATTAAAAAAATGACAGGATGTAGGAATTCTTATTTTAAAATAGACTCATCTTCAATTTATGGGACCAATATCTTTAATCCTTTGCCAATCAATGAGATATACAGGTTTTTTCCTGGCTGACGGATTTCACCATCGATATGAATAATCGCTTCTGATTCCCTTTCTAAATAGATTTTACTGGCTTTATGGTATGCTATATGCTGACTCTTGTCAATTTTTCCTGTAAATAAGCGGATTCCAATCAGAAAAGCTTTATAAAACCGGAAAGGGGAGAGGATGCAAATTTCAAGTTCACCATCACAAATATCAGCTTTTGGAGCAATTAATGCGTTATTTCCATATTGTGAAGCATTCGCAAAAGTGATTAGAAAGGCCCTTAGTTCTGTTTTTTTCTGGTTATTAATAGAAATTTGGTAAGTCTCAGGATGAAAATTAAAAAATTCATAAATGACAGTTTTTACATAACTTGAAAGTCCTCTTCGCTTATTTTGATCAAATTTCTCTCCGATCAATGCGTCAAAACCAACTCCACATGTACAGAAAAAAGGCATGTCATTAATTATGCCATAATCTATTGCCTTAATATTTAATTGATTAATGACCTGAATAGCCTTTTTTGGGTCTAACGGTATATTAAGGTGACGTGCAAGTCCGTTACCCGAACCAATGGGGATTATTCCCAATATTGCCTCGGTATTAATCAGCACTTTACCTATTTCATTGATGGTACCATCGCCCCCAACGGCAACAAAATACCGATAACCTTCCTGCAATTTCTGACTTACGATCTCAGTAGCCTCTCCCTTAAACCTGGTGAAATGAATCTCAACCTCAAAGATTCCCGGATTGGTCAGCTTTTTAATGAGTTCCGGGAGGCGTCCTTTAAATCTGGTTCCGGAATTAGGATTTATCAGAAATAAAATCTTCTTTTTTGGAATCGATTCAAACATAGTAATTACTCTTCGGATTTTGGGGTCAAAGGTACGATTATGAGTTGGAATTTTGTGTAATCAGCTTTGTTTTTGCCTGTTGAAAAATTCAATTACCGGGGATTGCGATAAATCGAATTACAATAGCAGTATTATAACTTAATTCTGCTATTTTGCAGAAAAAAATAAACATATGTCTGAATTGAAAATTCCATTTCTGAATGAGTTGTCACCCTCCAACCCAATATTCACTGCTTCACAATTAATCGCTTCAGGTGGGATGATTAAAATTGATAAAATTAACTGGAATAATTTTTCACATCTTATTGAAGTTAAGGTTTATACAGGTTATGATGATCGGTATTTATGGCTTAATTATCAGGTAGGAGGTGAATTGATTCGGGCAGTTTGCCATGCGGATCAGGAACCAGTCTGGCAGGATTCATGTGTTGAATTTTTTATAGAACAAGAAGATTTTTACCGTAATTTCGAATTCAATTGTCTTGGAGTTTGCTTATCCGCCTCTGGTTCAGATCGACATTCGAGAAAAAGCCTTGATAAGAGTAGTTTAGATCAGGTTCTAAGATTCCCCTTATTTACACCTGAAACCTTGCCTGATGGGGAAACACCCGTCAGTTGGTCACTCGCCGTGGCAATTCCTCTGCAATTGATTGGTCTTAAAGCCGGAAGTGAGTTTCGGGCTAATTTTTATAAATGTGGTGATGAAACTTCCGTTCCGCACTACCTTAGTTGGTCTCCGATTGGGACATTAAATCCCGATTTTCATCAACCAGCATATTTTGGGTTGGTTAAATTAGAAGATAAAGTTTAAATATTCTGCTTGAACAATCAGTCAATGAGTAATTTAAATTCTGCTTTAATCCATCTTGGAATGAGCACTGTTGTGTTGTTGGGATGCAATGTCAATGCAGCCAATCCGATTAAAAGAAATATAAAACCTCGTCCAAATGTCATATTAATTTTAGCTGATGATCTTGGTTATGGTGATCTTAGCTGTTACGGACAAACAAAATTTAAAACCCCCAATATTGACCAATTGGCGGCATCAGGCATCAGGTTTACAAGTCATTATGCCGGTTGTACAGTGTGTGCTCCCTCACGTTCTTCGCTGATGACAGGGCTAAATACAGGACATACCTATATCCGCGGGAATAAAGATATGCTGCCTGAAGGGGAGGAACCTCTTCCGGATGCGACCTATACTGTTGCAAAGATGTTCAAAGAGGCAGGCTATGCAACCGGTGCATTTGGGAAATGGGGACTGGGTGGACCAGGATCCAAAGGAGTTCCTGAAAATCAGGGCTTTGATGAATTTTTCGGATTTAATAGTCAGGTTCTTGCACACAACTATTATCCGGAATATTTATGGCACAATAGTAAGAAGATTTATTTAAAGGATAATAAAAATGGAGGCAAAGTTCAATATGCCCCTGACGAAATTCATAGATTGGTTCTTCAATTCATTGATAATCATAAAAATGAGCCATTTTTTCTATATTGTCCCTATACCATCCCTCATGCCGAATTGATGGCTCCAGAGGATAGTCTTCTGCTTCATTTTAAAGGGGTTTTCCCTGAAGTTCCTTTTAAAGGGATAGACTCCGGTCCTGTTTACAGAAAGGGTGCATATGGTTCTCAGAGTCAGCCAAGAGCGGTTTTTGCAGCAATGATCAGCAGGCTTGATCGGTATGTTGGTGAGATTGTTGCAAAATTAAAAGAATCTGGGTTAGATAAAAATACGCTGATTATCTTTACTTCCGATAATGGCCCCCATTTAGAGGGGGGTGCAGATCCCGGGTTTTTTAATAGCGGAGGATCCCTTAGAGGATTTAAAAGGTCTCTTTATGAAGGTGGCATCAGGATTCCGTACATTGCCAGCTGGCCTGGACGGATTCCTCGTGGGAAGGTTTCCAATTATCCCTCTGCTTTCTGGGATTTCCTTCCCACAGCGGCAGAATGGGCCGGAATCCAACTGACAGACTCTATCGATGGAATATCAATGGTTCCTGAACTTACTGGAATTGGGGATCAAAAGAAACATGATTTTTTATACTGGGAATTTCATGAAGGCGGTACCAAGCAAGCAGTTCGGATGGGTAAATGGAAAGGAGTGAGATTCGGCACCGAAGAACCTCTTGAATTGTATGACTTAAGCATTGATATTCATGAGGATTTGAATGTCGCCTCCAAACATCCGGACATTGTGGCAAAGATTGCAGATTTTCTGAAACATGCCCGTTCAGAGTCCAAAATATGGAAAACAGAACTACATTGGCCTGCAGATAAAGTTAGAGATTAGTTGGAAAACCGTTAGACTCGTTATTTTTGTAAATCGGTTTATCCGATAGTAATAGTTTAACCTGATAAAATTTCTTATTGTGGATCAATTACTTGACGAAAAAATAAAGAATTCTTACCATGCACTGATCTTTCAGTGTACAAAGAGTTTGCCAGTGGGTGATCTGCCAATGATCGACAAAGCCTTTAATTTTGCAGCTCAAATACTTGGTAATTCCGTATGGAACGAAGGCGAATTTATCCTGAATCACTCAATTTCGGTGGCCAAAATTGCTGTTCTTGAATTGGGATTATCCACAGATTCACTTATTTCAGCTTTGTTGCATAATGTTTATGGATCCAGAGGAATTCAATTTTCAGTTGAAGATGTAAAAAACCAATTTGGAGCAAATGTAGCAGTGATTTTGGACGGAATGATCAAGATCAATTCGCTAAATACAGGAAATCTGGCTTTTCAAAGTGAGAACTTCCGCAGACTCTTGCTTGCTTTATCCGGTGATGTGAAGGTGATTTTAATTAAGATTGCCGATCAGTTGCAGGATATGCGGACATTAAACAGCCAGCCTGCAGAAATCAGAGAGCGTTTGTCTATTGATACCTGGCACCTCTACGCACCGCTTGCTCATCGTTTGGGTCTTTATAAAGTGAATTCAGAATTACTGGACCTTGCCTTGAAATTCCTTCATTCATCTGATTATGAATTTATTGTTGAGAAACTGAAGGAAACTGCGGTTGAACGGGCAAGCTTCGTTTCTGCATTTGTAAGCCCCATCGAGCAGAAGCTTAAGAGCAGAGGGTTTGATTTTGATATGAAAGCCAGAACCAAATCAATCTACTCAATTTGGAATAAGATGCAAAAGCAGAAAGTAGACTTTCATGAAGTATATGATCTTTTTGCTATCCGTATAATTTTAAATTCAGAACCTGAAAATGAAAAAGCCACCTGTTGGCAGGCTTTTTCAGTGGTAACCGAAGAATATCTCTCTAATCCCGACAGGCTTAGAGATTGGATAACCTATCCTAAATCGAATGGTTATGAATCTTTGCATACTACTGTGCTTGGACCTGGGAAAAGATGGGTTGAAGTGCAGATAAGAACTCATCGTATGGATGACATCGCTGAGAATGGTCTTGCAGCTCACTGGAGATACAAAGGGGGAAAAGGGGGCGAGGAGATTGACAAATGGCTAAAGAATGTACGTGAAATTCTTGAAAACCCGCAACTTAATCCGGTTGATTTTATTGATGATTTTAAGGTAAATATTTACGAGGATGAGATTTTTGTTTTTACCCCCAAAGGTGACCTGCTTAAGCTGCGGGCTGGGGCTACACTCCTTGATTTTGCCTACGAAATACATTCAAAAATAGGCGACAAATGTGTAGGCGGGAAAGTCAACGGGAAATTGGTTACCTTGAAATATGTGCTTAAGAATGGTGATCAGATAACCGTTGAAACTTCCAATAACCAGAAACCAAAACTCGACTGGCTCGATTTTGTCGTTACTTCAAAAGCTAAAACACGTATAAAGGCTAGTCTGAATGAAGATCATAAAAAGGAAGCAGAAAATGGCAAAGAGATTCTTAGACGTAAGTTTAAAAATTGGAAAATTGAGCTTAATGATATAGTAATACGGGATATCCTAAAACACTATAAATTAAAACTTGCCGTCGATCTCTATTTTAATATATCGGTCGGAAAAATTGACACCCTTGAAATTAAAGAACAGGTAATTGGTAAACATGAGGAGTCTCAGCTGGATAAACTTGCAGAAATGCTTCCTGCTCAAGAGGTTAAAGAACTGTCCTTTGATAATAGCGATGACTATCTTGTGATTGATAATAATCTTAAAGATGTCAATTATAAGCTGGCAGTTTGTTGTAATCCAATTTTTGGCGATGAAATATTCGGGTTTGTGACGATTTTGGAGGGAATCAAGATTCATCGAAGAACATGTCCGAATGCCAAACAGATGATAGAGCGCTATCCCTACCGGATTATAAAGGCAAAATGGAGAAATACAGGAAAGAGGAACTCATTTCAGGCAACGATTCATATTTCGGGATCAGACCGTTCGGGAATAGTGACCGATATTTCCCGTATTATATCGAAAGAAGTTGGTGTTCAAATGCGATCTATCGCTATTAATTCAGAAGATAAGGCATTTGATGGAACCATGCGGGTTTTTGTGAATGATCTTGAGCATCTTGATTTTCTGATTCAAAAATTAAAAAACATAAAGGGTGTCCTTTCAGTTACCAGATCTGATGCCTGATTGATTTAAAAAGTGCTATCCAATGAGAATAATGCTTGCTCCAAATGCCATGAAAGGATCTCTTTCGGCGATCGAATTTGCGAATGCAATTTCCGATGGACTTCGGATGGCAGATGACACACTGGAGATTATCAAACATCCCCTTGCCGATGGGGGAGACGGCACTAATGAATTATTGATTAATAAATTAGGTGGAATTTTTATTCAGGTTCCCGTTCATGACCCCATTGGCAGACCAATCAATTCACGTTATGGATGGCTAGCAGAATCGAAGTGTGCAATCATTGAAATGGCGGAAGCCTCGGGATTAAATCTTTTAACGACTTCTGAGTTTAATCCGATGGTTGCCTCCTCACGTGGAACAGGCGAGTTGATTTTGGCTGCGGTAAAAAACGGTGTCCAAAAAATCATCCTGGGCATTGGAGGCAGTGCAACGGTCGACGGGGGAATTGGAATGTTGATGGCATTGGGGTTTACCCTCCTTGATCATTCAGGAAATACAATTGAAGAAGGAGGAAATGGCTTAATACAGATTGCACAGGTATTGAGTAGTAAAGTTAAACCTGAGATTTTGAAATGCGAAATAGTTATAGCTACGGATGTTAAAAATCCGTTGTTGGGCGCGGAAGGTGCAGCTGTAGTTTATGGACCTCAAAAGGGTGCAACACCCCAAATGGTTAAAGATCTGGAGCTTGGATTAAAGAACTATATTGCAGTTTTAGAACAAATTACTCAAAAAGAATTAGTGGGATTGGTTGGTGGAGGAGCTGCAGGTGGAATTGCCGTTCCATTAATTGCGCTTTTAAATGCCAGGGTTGAGTCAGGAGCTGAGTTAATAATTGAACTCTTAGGGGTATTAGAGGATTTGAAGTACTGTGATCTGGTAATCACAGGAGAAGGGTGCATTGATCTGCAAACCTGTCATGGCAAAGGTCCAGCCGTAATTGCCAGGGCGGCCAGGGCGGCAGGAATACCAGTAATCGCGATCGGAGGAGAAGTTAAACAGGAGGCATCTTCCCTTTTTAACGGGATATTCTCGATTACTAATGCCCCCATAACCCTCAAAGAGGCTATGAAAAACTCTTATGAACTGACAAAATTACTATCCTTTCAGTTGGGAAAGCTCATTAAAATATTAGCGAAATGAGTGAATTTAACATGATTATAGCCAATGCTAAGGAGGCTATCGATCGGGAAAGGCCTGAAGAAGCATTGGCTATTCTTGATAATCAATCTATTGAAAATAGTTCAGAAGTACTTTTTCTTAAAGGTGAAATATATTTTAAACTCCAGCGTTGGGGTGAAGCGCTCAATCATTTTTCCATGTACCTGGAAAAATCCCCTTCAGACAGTAAAGCTGAATCATATTGCCAGATGATTCAGAATATATTAGGTTTTTATCACAAGGATTTGTATAATCCATAAGGATATCCAATAATTCAAATCACAACAGTCAATTCATTAATCCAGTTTTTGAACGTAATCTTTCAATTCAATAAGTAATTCCTGGGTTATACTTTTCAATTTTGCGAAAACTTCATCTATTCCTTCAGAAGTTTGATTTTTACCTAATTCTTCCAGTTTACGGGTAATTTCAAGTGCGCTTGGTGCCATATAGTTGGAAATCACGCTCTTAAGACTATGTGCATTAAAAGCCAGGGATTCAAAATCCTTTTCTTTGATGTTTTTTTCGAGATTGGTGATTCGAGGTTCATATTCCTCTAAGAACAGATCAATAACTTCAATAATTATTGATTTGTCGTAATATTGAAAGTTTTCATTGAATTGCTCCCAGTCAATTACTGCCATCTTTTTAATATTTAGTATTTTACTTGAGTCTTTGAATACACTCCTTCACACTATCAGACCAATAAGGGATAGTGAGATCAAAGGTCTCCTTAATTTTTGATTTATTGAGTACACTAAAGCAGGGCCTGACAGCAGTTACGGGATAATCTTTGGTCAGTATTGGCTTTACCTGGCAATTAATTCCTGAAAGGGTGATAATTGTTTTGGCAAAATCGAACCAACTTGTAACCCCTTCATTGGAATAGTGGAACAGATCAACCCCGGCATTAAGGAAACCCGTCGGAAGTATATCAAGTATTACCTTTGCAAGGTCTCTGGCATAGGTTGGGGTTCCAACCTGATCGAAAATAACCCTGAGCTCTTCACGTTCGGTCCCATATTTGATCATTGTTTTCACGAAATTATTTCCAAACGCAGAATAAAGCCAGGAAGTCCGCAATATAATCCCCTTACCTGCATATTTCAAAACAGCTTCTTCCCCTGCCAGTTTACTGGCTCCATAAACTGATAGCGGATTTGTTTGATCGGTTTCTGTATAGGGAACCCACGTTTTTCCGTCAAAAACATAGTCAGTTGAGACATGGACCATCAGCGCATCTATCTTTGTGGCTGACCTGGAGAGATTTTCAACGGCAGTTGCATTGATCAGATAAGCCAGTGAATCATCTGATTCTGCTTTATCCACAGCAGTATAGGCTGCACAGTTTATGATTGCCTGAGGTTTATGGGCCACACAGAATAAGTCAACTTTCTGTGAATCAGTTATATCAAGCTCATTAATATCCGTGTAAATGAATTCGAAGTCAGGATATTCTTCAGCCAGAACCCGGATTTCATTTCCCAACTGACCATTTGATCCGGTTACCAGTATCTTCATTTTTGAATTTTTAAATTATAACAGACCATTACCTGTCTGTTTTCAGATAACTGAGGCAAAATAATCAATGGTTTTGATCAGCCCTTCATTCAGCTGAATTTTCGGTTCCCAGTTCAATTCTTTCTTAGCAAGGTCAATATTAGGTTGACGTTGTGTCGGATCATCAGATGGCAGTGGCATTCTTACAATTTTTGATTTGGAATTGGTCAGTTTGATAACCAATTCTGCCAACTGTAGGATTGTAAATTCATTAGGGTTACCTATATTAACTGGGCCCGTAAATTCATCGCGGGAGGCCATCATTCGGATCATCCCTTCAACCAGATCATCTACATATTGAAAACTTCGGGTTTGCTGGCCGTCTCCGTAAATGGTAATATTCTGTCCTTGTAATGCCTGGACAATAAAATTAGATACCACCCTTCCGTCATGTGGATGCATCCGTGGGCCGTAGGTGTTGAAAATCCGAATAATTTTGATTTTAACGTTATTCTGTTTGTGATAATTAACAAAAAGAGTTTCAGCAGATCGCTTTCCTTCATCATAACACGATCGCTCACCAATTGGGTTCACATGGCCCCAATAAGATTCAACCTGAGGATGAACCTGAGGATCGCCATACACCTCACTAGTTGAAGCCTGCAATATCTTAGCTTTTATCCGTTTGGCCAATCCCAGCATGTTAATGGCTCCCATAACGGAGGTTTTCATCGTCTTAATGGCATTGTACTGATAATGTACAGGAGATGCCGGGCAAGCCAAATTGTAAATTTCATCCACTTCGATAAAAAATGGCATGGTCACATCATGCCTAATCAATTCAAAGAATGGATTATCCAGCAAATGAACGATGTTTCGCTTTTGCCCGGTGAAGTAATTATCCAGGCAAACTACTTCATTTCCCTCCTTCAGAAGCCGGTCACAAAGATGAGATCCGACAAACCCGGCTCCACCGGTAACTAATACCTTTTTTTTAATCATGATCCAGTTGGTTATTAAAATAATCCGGTCTGCTCCGAAGAGCAGATTCCGGCACTTTCAAATTAGGAATAAAAATTATTTGGTCGTATCAATTCCGATGCAGAAGTATTCAAACCCTTTGCGTTTCATCTCTTCTATTTCGTAGATATTTCTCCCATCGAAAATAACAGGGGCATTCAATAATTTTCTGACGATGTTGAAATTGGGAACCTTAAATTCGGGCCATTCTGTAACCAGGAGCAGACAGTCGGCATCAATCAGCGCCTCGTATTGATCTTCAGCATAGGTGACCGTTTCACCAAGTGTG
>Ga0209697_10006845_pt1 | contig 13609 bp, 7 predicted proteins | sample AliMusrvi5mmetaG_FD_184115 | JGI IMG/M metagenome (GOLD analysis project Ga0209697, IMG submission 184115) | Freshwater lake bacterial and archeal communities from Alinen Mustajarvi, Finland, to study Microbial Dark Matter (Phase II) - Alinen... | ecosystem: Environmental > Aquatic > Freshwater...
TCGGGGAACTGCGCACGCCGCATGACTATCGGAGTGAGTTCGGGGCGATCCTCAGCGCCGATGCCAAGCTGGAGATCAGTTCCAGCCTGGGGGGGGATTGGGATAAGCCGGGGAACCATGCGCGCCTCTTCACCGGCGAAAGACTCGCCGTCGCGTTCCACACACGCGATGAGAAAAACCCGTGGGCCAAGGTGGACCTCGGTGCCGTCAAAACCGTCCATGCCGTGGCGATCGAAAACCGCCCTAACGAGCGGCGAACCGAGGGGCTCATCCTGTCCACCTCAGAGGACGGGCAAACCTGGCAGGAAGTCTGGCGCGCCAAGACCTGGGAACCCATCTGGACCGTGCCGCTGACCCATCTGGATGCGGGGGCCCAGGTGCCTGGCCGCAAGATCAAGTTCATCAAGGTGGAAACCATCAACGACAAGCCGCAGGGGTTGTTGCTCCAGCGCATCACGGCTTTCGGGCCGAAGTAACGCATACCGATGAGAGCCAAGCCAGCAGATGATGAAACTTCTCGAGAAATAGAGGGTAAAACGAAATCACATGAAACACACAAAACTGATACAGGTGGCGCTGGCAAGCATGGCGCTCTGTGGCGCGAGTCCTGCCGCAGAGCCCGCCGCGCCATCGCCCTACGAGGTGGTCTGGGATTCGCCCAGCCCGGACACGAACGGCACCATGCCGTTAGGCAATGGCGAGATCGCCCTCAACGCGTGGATCGAGCCGTCGGGCGACCTGCGCTTCTACATCGCGCGCACCGACGCTTGGGACGACAGCGGTCGTCTGGTGAAAGTCGGCGCGGTGCGCATCAAGGTGGGTGACGGCACGGCGGAGCGCACCAAAAAATTCCGGCAGGTGCTAACCGCCAAGGATGGCACGTTGAGCGCCCGCTACGGGGAAGGGGATGCACAGGTGGATTTGCGCCTGTGGGTGGATGCCAACCGGCCGGTGATTTGCGTGGAGGCCAAAACCGTTAGGCCGGCCACGGCGTCCGCCATGATGGAACTCTGGCGCAATGCCGCCACGGAACTGCCGGACAAGACGCACAGCGATGTGCTTAATTGCGGGTTGTTTCCCGAAAAGACGGTGGTGGAACCCGACACCGTGATCCGCAGCCTCAAGGAGCGCATCGGTTGGTATCATCGTAACATCAAATCGGTCGGCCCCGCCAATCTCGCGAAGATGCAGGGTGTGGAGGAATTTCCGCGTGCCGAACCGTTGTTGCACCGGACCTTCGGCGCAGTGGTCGCCACGACCCGGCCGCAGCACGTCGATGACCGCACCTTGCGCTCCGCTGTTGGCACCAGCCATCTGTTTGAGATCGCCGTGGTAACAAAACATCCCGCCACCGTCGAAGCATGGCTGGGCGATACCCAGGCGACTCTCGACGCGGCACGCAAGCTGGATCTAACCACACGGCGGGCGGCGCATGAGAAATGGTGGGCGGGATTCTGGAACCGCAGTTGGATCCATGTCACAAAGAACGGTGGAAAAGCCGACGATGCCACAGCGGTCGTGACCCAGGCCTATGCCATGCAACGCTATATGACGGCCTGCGTCGGACGCGGCCAGTATCCGATCAAATTCAACGGCAGCTTGTTTACGGTCCCCTTCGCGGACAGGAAACTCGAGGATGCCGATTTCCGGCAATGGGGTCCCGGTTACTGGTGGCAGAATACCCGGTTGCCTTATTATTCCATGTGTGCGGCGGGTGATTACGAGATGATGGATCCGCTCTTCAACATGTATGCCCGCGATCTCCTGCCGTTCCTCAAATTCCGCACGAAAAAGTATCTGGGTCATGGCGGCGCCTACATTCCCGAATGCATCTATTTCTGGGGCGATATGTTTGCCGCAGATTATGGCAACGAACCGTTCGCGACGCGTGCCGAAAAGCTTCAGGCCAGTGAGTGGCATAAATATGAATGGGTCTCGGGCCCGGAACTGGTCACCTTGCTGCTAGACCGTTATGCCTACACCGAGGACGCGAAATTCCTGCGTGAGACCGTGCTGCCCGCCGCGCGTGAATTGCTCGGGTTCTTCGACCAGCACTACAAGACCAATGGCGGCGGAAAACTCGACATGCAGCCGTCACAGGCACTGGAGACATGGGTGGGATGCCTCAACCCGATGCCGGAACTCGCCGGCTTGCATGCGACGACCACGCGATTGCTGGCGTTGCCGGAAAATCTCATGAATGCCGGGGATCGCGCGTTCTTCAAGCAGTTGCAGGCCAAGCTGGCGCCCTTGCCGACCACAAAAACGCCCGACGGCAAGGTCATGCTCGCCCCCGCTCAGATATACAAACAGAAAAACAACAGCGAGGTCCCGGAGCTTTACGCGGTCTTTCCATTCCGCCAGATCGCCATCGGCAAACCCAACCTGGAGTGGGGCGTGGAAGCGCTCAATCATCGAACCGACAAGGGCGCGTCCGGTTGGCGGCAGGACGATATCTTCATGGCCTGGCTGGGCGAGGCCGCACAGGCCCGCGATAACGTCGTGCAGCGTGCCAAAAGCAAGAATGAGGCCTCGCGTTTTCCGACCTTCTGGGGCCCTAACTTCGACTGGGTCCCCGACCAGGATCACGGCTCGGTGCTGCTCATCGCCTTGCAATCGATGCTGCTGCAGGCCGACGGCCGCAAGATCTATCTGCTGCCTGCGTGGCCCAAGGACTGGGACTGCGAGTTCAAACTGCACGCGCCGTACAACACCACGGTGGAGGGGGTGATCAAGGCGGGAAAATTGGAACAACTGAAGGTCACGCCCGAATCGCGGGCCAAAGACGTTGTAAATATGAACCAGGCAGGGGCAAACCAATGATATGCCCTTGCGTTCCGTTAGCCAGTTGCGTCCCCAGTTGCTTCGACAATCTCAGCGTGACACCCTAAATATCATGAACAGAACATGCTTGTTAATGTTAGGACTGGCGCTGACCGGCGGGTCCGTTGTCGCCGATGAATTGGAGAAGGGATTCGCCACGCCGCCGGATGCCGCCAAGAACCAGGTCTGGTGGCACTGGCTGCAGGGCAATGTCACCCGCGAGGGAATCACGGCGGACCTCGAGGCGATGAAAAGCGTGGGCGTGGGCGGCGCACAGATTTTCAATCTATCGGAGGATCTCCCCGCCGGTCCCGCGCCATTCATGAGTCCGCTGTGGCTGGAACTCGTCAGGCATGCGGCCGCCGAGTCGGAAAGGCTTGGCCTTGAACTGGGAATCCAGCAGGCCGGCGGCTGGTCGAACAGCGGCGGGCCGTGGATCAAACCGGACCAGGCGATGCAGATGGTCACCATCAGCGAGACCCACCAGAAAGGGCCCGCCCGCTTCGATGGCCCGCTCAAACAGCCCGAGACCCGCAGTGGAAAGGGCTACGAAAATGGCTTCTATCGGGACATCGCCGTGCTGGCTTTCCAAACACCGCGTGATAACAAGACGGCTATCGAAGGCATCCGGCGCAAGGCGCTGTTCGGTTCCCAATATGGCCAGATGCCGACACCCGCCGCGCTGCCGGCTGAGGCCGCGATCCCTCAGAGCGGCGTGTCGAACCTAACGGACAAGCTGGCTGCTGACGGATGTCTTGCGTGGGATGTTCCCGCGGGCGCCTGGAAGATCCTGCGCATCGGCTACACGCTGACGGGAGCGGGCAACGTGCACTCGCCGTTGTGCGGCCAGGGCTTGGAGTGCGACAAGCTGAGCGCCGAAGCGTTTGACGCGCACTGGGCCGGGGCCATCGAGCCGATCTTGCAAAAACTCGGCCCGCTCGCCGGCCGCGGTCTCAAGAACTGCGTCATCGACAGTTACGAGGTCGGCTCACAGAACTGGACGCCGAAAATGCGCGAGGAATTCCGCCGCCGCTGCGGCTATGACCTGCTGCCATTCCTGCCCGCGCTCTCCGGCCGCGTTGTATCTAACAGCGAGACGACAGAGCGGTTCCTGTGGGACTTCCGCCGCGTCCAGGGCGATCTGTTCGCCGAAAACTACTACCAACATTTTTCCGAGTTATGCCGCAAACACGGCCTGAAGTCTGCGATAGAACCTTATGACGGTCCCTTCGAATGTCTGCAGGTCGGCGCGAAGGCCGACGTGCTGATGGGCGAGTTTTGGGTCAAGAATGGCCGCGAGGAACCGGGTTCCGTGAAGCTCGCCGCCTCGTCGGCCCATACGCATGGCATCGGCATCGTCGGGGTCGAAGCGTTCACCGCGATGCCTGAGGACGGCAAATGGAAGAATCATCCCGCCCAGCTCAAACGACTCGGCGACCTGGTCTGGACCGCTGGCGTCAACCGCATGACCATCCACCGCTACGCACACCAGCCGTGGCTCGACAAGTTTCCCGGCATGACCATGGGCTACTGGGGCATGCATTTTGAGCGCACCGTCACCTGGTGGGAGCAGAGCCGCGCGTGGCTAACCTATTGCGCCCGTTCACAATACCTGCTCCAGCAAGGCCGGTTTGCGGCTGATGTCCTCGTTTTCGCCGGCGAGGCGTCTCCTAACGGCATGGTGCACCGGGAGGACCTCAAGTCCGCCGGTCATGACTACGATGTATGCAGCTCGGATCTCATTTCATCGCTCGGGGTGAAGGATGGATGCGTGACGACACCGGTCGGCCCGTCCAAGAGCGGGCCGGCGATGAGTTATAGATTGTTAGTCATGCCTGAGACGACCTGGATGAGTCCGAAGGTGGCGCGCAAGATCCGCGACCTGGTGAAGGGCGGAGCCACGGTGCTCGGCCCGAAACCGGAGCGCTCGCCGAGTCTCCAGGATTTCCCGGCGTGTGACGCCGAGGTCAGGAAGATCGCCGATGAAGTGTGGGGCACGGAAGGACTGAAGGCGGCAGGCGAGCGCGCGTTCGGAGCCGGGCGGGTGATGTGGAACCGTGATGCGAGGACCATTCTGGCGGCTATGGTGAAGCCGGATTTCCAGGCTGTCGATGGCACGGGGATCAAATATATCCATCGCACTTCGGCGGAGGCGGAGATCTATTTCGTTTCCAATCAGGAGCCGAAGGGTCGGTCTGTCGAATGCCTCTTCCGCACCAGCGGGCGGCAACCTGAATTGTGGCATGCGGACACCGGCGTGATCGAGTCGGCGTCGCTGTGGTGTGTGAAAGACGGCCGCACGGTCGTGACGCTCAATCTCGATGCCGAAGAATCGGTGTTTGTGGTCTTCCGCCGTCCGTCCACCGCGCCGGTCGATCAGGTGGTGGCGATCGAGAACACGACTGTGCCGGCAAACCGTCCGGTTCCAAAAATCGTGATCACCAAGGCGCTCTATGGCGCGCTGACCTTCGAGGGCACCAAGATGGTCGATGTTTCCGACAAGGTCCGGAAAGAGGTCAAGGATGGCCGGTTGGTCATTCATCTAGCGAACCTCGGCGCCGGCGATCCTGCCTGGGGTTCCCCGAAGGAGATCCGCATTGCCTACGAGATGGACGGCAAGGAGCAGATGAAGGTTGCCTACGAAGGCAACACGGTCGAGCTCCCGCAGGGGACTAACGGGGCTGCCTCGGTCAAATTCCTGCGGGCCGGTTACGGGAAGTTCGACGAGAAACAGAAGGGCGTGCCCCATGCCTATGCGGTGGACGTCACCGCCAGGATCGTCGCGCAAATGAAGGACGGGATGCTCAAGGTGACTCCCGCCAAAGTGTTAGGCGAAGGCGACCCCGAGGTGCTCCTGCCCAAACAGCTCCGCGTGTGGTGCACAGTGGACGGAATTCCACGGAGCCTGACCGTGCGCGAGGATGCCGAGCTGTGTTTGCCCCGGGATGTGACGTGGGAGATTCCTGTCCCCTCGCCGCGCCTGGTCACAGAGAAGGGGGTAAGGCGGCTGTTGGCCTGGGAAAGCGGAACCTATTCGCTGAAGACGGCCACCGGTTCGGCGAAGACGATCACAGTGCCCGCTTTGCCGGCAGTCATGGACTTGGCCGGACCGTGGCAATTGGAGTTCAAGTCGCCCGTGGGCGCGCCGCCCAAGACCACTTTTGATAGATTGATCTCGTGGCCGGACCACACGGATGCCGCAATCAAGTATTTCTCCGGCGCCGCCACCTATCGGAAAGTCTTCGATCTTCCCAAATCGTCAATCGACAATCATCAATCGTCAATTCTTCTTGACCTCGGGCGCGTCGAGGTGATTGCCGAGGTGAAGCTCAACGGCAAGGATCTTGGCATCCTGTGGAAACCGCCGTTCCGCCTGGATATTTCCCAGGCTGTCCGTCTCGGCGCGAACGAACTCGAGGTGCGCGTGACGAACCTGTGGCCGAACCGCCTGATTGGCGATGAACAGTTTCAGGATGACTGCGATTTCGACTGGCTCATCAAGAGCTGGCCCGACTGGCTGGTCAAGGGGACGCCCCGCCCGTCAAAGGATCGCGTGACCTTCACCACCTTGAAGGGCTACCACAAGGACAGCTCACTGCTGCCCTCCGGCCTGCTCGGGCCGGTGACGATCAGGACAGGCACCTGGACTGAGGTGAAATGACGAAAATGAGAGGGATAAGCACTATGAATGGATCAATCTGGCGTGGATGTTTGGTTGCAGCAGTAGTCTTTTCTGCGGTGATGGTCGCGTCGGGCGAGACCGCGTCCGCAGGCAAGTTAATCGATCATATTGCCCTGACGGTTAATCCCAGGATTCTTAATCCCGTGCGCGAGAAAAGTTCCGCTGGGAAGATGACACTGACCGCATTTTACGCGGACGGCTCGCAGCGGGTTCTCAAGCCTTCAGTGGCGGTGATCACGGTAAGATCAGGCGCTGGTTTTGAAACTCTTCCTCGGGATGGAGGGTGATCCGGTCGAACGCCTTGCCAATGATCCCACCTTGCGGCCGGGGCACGAAGTGTATTGCACGTTCGAGGAGGCACTCGAGGTCATTCGCAAGACCGACAACCTGACGCGCGGAATCCCCAAGATCATTTACCTCGTCGGCTGGCAGAAAGGCGGGCACGACCACGGCTATCCCGCCTGGTGTGAAGTGAATCCCCGCATGAAGCGGGCGCAGGACGCCACTGCGCTCGATAGCCTGCGGTGGCTTATCCGCGAGGCGCGAACGTTCAACACGACGGTCAGCCTGCACATCAATATGGCGGATGCCTATAAACATAGTCCGCTCTGGGATGAGTACGTTGCGAAGGACTGTTTCGCAAAGGATAAGATCATTGCCTACAGCAGAGACGGCTACGAGAATAAGTCGTGGCAACTGCCTGACGACTGGAAGGATGCTAAGAGCGTCGATCTTTACAAGACCACGCTGGAGGGTTGCGTGCCGCTGAAGAAGGATGTTCCGGTGACCGGCGGCAAGCTGGTCTTGTCGCTTGGAAAAGACGAGGCGGTCTCCGTTGTGCCGGCAGGGACAAAGCTTGTAGGAGAATCAAGATGAAATACACCCTCACGCTCCTCACCTACTTACTGCTGTCATGATCGTGCGCCCATGAGAGAACTGAAAGGAGACGGCACTAACGCCAGTAAGAATTCCCATTAACACCAATGGAGAAATGACAATGAACGCAAACAGAACGATATCGTGTGGAATGGCCGCGGTGCTGATGATTCCGCTGACCACTCTGTGTTTGGCGCAGGATAATCCTGTCGTGAACCGGCTGTTCAGCGACCATACGGTGCTGCAGCGCGACATGCCGGTGCCGGTGTGGGGAACCGCAAAGCCTGGCACCAAGGTTACGGTCACCTTCGGGCAACAGGAAAAAACGGCAGAAACCGGCAAGGATGGCAAGTGGCTCGTCAGGCTGGACGCCCTGAAGGCCTCCGCCGAGCCCGCCCAACTTACGGTCAAATCCCTAACTGAATGGTCTGCCGGCCTCACCATTCAGGACTGATGGCCAATGACAAACATATGCACCTCTAAACATCATGACAACTAAAACCACCATAGGAATGCGGACACTATCATGTGTTCTGCTAACCGCAACCGCCCTGTCTGCGGCCATCGCGGCGGCAGACAACGCCAAGGGAAACCCGGCCCTGGAGACGGCCCTCGCGGCGCACAACGTCGTTTGGGACAGCCCGAGCAAGGATGCGCACGGATCGATGCCGCTGGGTAACGGCGATGTTGGCATCAATGCCTGGGTCGATGAGAAGGGCGATCTTGTGTTTTATGTGAGCAAGACCGACGCCTGGGATGAAAACGCGCGCTTGTGCAAAATCGGCCGGGTGCGCGTCAGGTTTGACCCGCCGCTCACGCCCAAGGACGGCTTCCGCCAGGAACTCAAACTCCGCGACGGCGTCATCGAAATCACCTCAACAATCCATAATCAGCCAGCCGAAATTCGCCTCTGGGTGGACGCCGACCAACCGGTGGTGCGCGTGGACGCGGAGGCGGGGGTGCCCGTTAGCTGCCATGCGGAGGTGGAATTATGGCGTCTGCGCGAGCGGCCGTTGGAGCCTCAGGAGGATTATGGCTACGGTGATGGCAAGAGTCCTCAGGCGCAATCCTACAAACTGACAGTGTTGCCGGATGTGGTTGTGACGTCTGCCGTGCCGCAGGTGGTTTGGTATCACCGGAACACCCGCTCTCTCTATCCGGTGTGTCTGGAGGTCCAGAATCTGGCGGTCCTGAAAGGCAAATTCACCGACCCGTTGTTGGATCTAACATTCGGCGCGAGTCTGCGCGGCGTCGATATGGTCAAAGACGGCGGGAAAGCCATCAAATCAGCCAGGCCGTCCAAGCGCCAGCAATTGGCGGTGACCGTGTTGGCGGAACGCACGGCGACGCCTGACGCCTGGCTCAAGAACTTGGAAAAGGCCGAAAAGGCGGCATTACAGCCGGGTTTCGACAAGGCGCGTCTAACAACCTCGGCGTGGTGGCAGGCGTTCTGGAACCGGAGCTGGGTGTTTGTGGAGGAGAATGCCGCTGCGGCGAAAGCCGGTGCCGCTCCAGCCGCCCCCTCACTGGTGACGCAGGGTTATGTGTTGCAGCGTTTCATGAACGCGGGTTCCGGCCGCGGTGGCTCGCCGATCAAATTCAATGGCTCCATCTTCTGTGTGGAGAAGAATCCGGGCGCGTCGCCGGTGACTGAGGAGGGCGACCCGGATTGGCGGAACTGGGGCGGCAGCTACTGGTTCCAGAACACCCGGCTCTCCTACTGGCCGATGCTGGCCAGCGGCGATTTTGAGATGACCGAACCATGGTTTCGCATGTATCGCGAGGCCCTGCCGCTCAGCAAGGCCCGCATGCAGACCTACTACAAATTCGAGGATGCCGCCTCCTTCCAGGAAACGATGAACTTCTGGGGTATGCCTAACAACCGGGATTGGGGTTGGGGCAATGCCGGTCCCGAGCCGGGCAATGTCTGCATCCACCGCTATTGGAGCGGCGGCATGGAACTCACCGCTTTCCTGCTCGACCTCTACGATTTCAAGCAGGACCCGAAGTTCGTCAAGGACACGCTCGTCCCGCTGGCCGACCCCATCATCTCCTTCTATGACCAATACTGGCGGAAACGCGACCCTAACGGAAAAATCATCTTTGACCCCGCGCAGTCGCTAGAGGCCATGCCATGGACCATCAATCCGATGCCGGAGGTTGCCGGTTTGCGCTTCATCCTGCCACGCCTGTTAGCCCTGCCGCAGACCCTCACCACCGAACCCCAGCGCACCCGCTGGGCGCGCATGCTCAAGGAGATGCCACCGCTGCCGGTGGCCGAGGTCAAGGGCGTGAAACTCCTGCGCCCCTCGGCCCAATCGGGTGTCGAGGCGTCAGAAAATCCCGAATTGTACGCAGTGTTTCCCTATCGGCTCTTCGGGGTGGGCAAGCCGGATCTCGAACTGGCCCGCACCACTTATGACAAGCGCTTCTCCCGTAACAACTTCGGCTGGTGCCAGGACAGCATCCAGGCCGCTTGCCTCGGTCTTGGCGAGGAAGCCGGCCGCCAGGTCGCCGAGCGTGCCAAGAGAATCAATGGCGGCTACCGGTTCCCGGCGATGTGGACCGGCTTCGACTCGATCCCCGACCAGGATCATGGTGTCAACATCCTCACCACCCTGCAAGACATGCTGCTCCAGGCGGATGGCAATAAGTTATATGTCCTGCCGGCCTGGCCCAGGAACTGGAACGTCTCGTTCAAGTTGCACGCGCCGTCTAACACCACGGTGGAGGGAGTCGTGAAGGCGGGCAAATTGGAGAAACTCATCGTCACGCCAACCACGCGCACCAAGGACGTGGTCAACATGCTCGGAAAATAAACCCAGAACCCATCATGAAACACCTGACATATATTATTTCCGTCTTGTGCTCACTGCCGTTGGTGCCATCCGTCGTAGCCGCGGACTGGCAGCCAGCCGCAGGTCCGCTCAAGACGCGCTGGGCGAAGGATGTGGCACCCGACCATGTCCTGCCCGAGTATCCGCGGCCGCAGATGGTGCGCAAGGACTGGCTGAACCTCAACGGTCTTTGGGACATCAAGCTCGGCGATGGCACGGAGTCGAAAATCCTCGTGCCGTTTGCGATTGAGTCGGCGTTGTCGGGGGTGATGAAACATGTGGACCACGTGACCTATCGCCGGAGCTTTGAAATCCCCAAGGATTGGAGCGGACAACAGGTGTTGCTGCATTTCGGCGCGGTGGATTGGGAAACCACGGTGAGCCTCAACGGCAGGAAACTCGGCGTGCACCGTGGCGGTTATGACGCCTTCAGTTTCGACATCACCGAGGCGCTGAAACAAGAGGGAACCCAGGAAATCACGGTCGAGGTGTTTGATCCGACCGACCTGGGCGGCCAACCGCGCGGCAAACAGAAACTCAAACCCGGGAGCATTATGTATACACCGACCACCGGCATCTGGCAGACAGTTTGGTTAGAGCCGGTTCCTGGCACGCACATCGAATCGCTGAAAATCGTCCCGGAGGTGGACCAGGGGTCTGTGCGGATCAAGGTGGCTGCCGTCGCAGGCAAGGACGACGGCAATTTGCTAGCATACGCCGAGGTCTATGACGGGCAGACCAAGGTCGGCGAGGCAAAAGGCTGGGCGTCCGAGGAACTTGTGGTCAAGATTCCCAATGCCAAGCTGTGGTCTCCTGAGACCCCTTTCCTCTACAATCTGAAAATCACCTCCTCCGGCCAGCGAATGTCACGGCAGGTGGATTCAGTGACCAGCTACTTCGGCATGCGCAAGATCGCGCTGGGCAAGGACGACCAGGGGGTCACCCGCATGATGATCAACGGCAAGCCGGTCTTCCAGGTCGGCCCGCTCGACCAGGGATTTTGGCCGGATGGCATCTACACCGCGCCCACCGACGAGGCCTTGCGCTTTGACGTCGCGGAAACCAAGCGGCTCGGCTTCAACACCACCCGCAAGCACGTCAAGGTCGAACCGGACCGCTGGTATTACTGGTGCGACAAGCTCGGGCTGTTAGTCTGGCAGGACATGCCCTGCGGCAATTCCTACACCGACAAACCGCAGCCGATCGACAAGCCGCAGTTCAACTCCGAACTGGTGAACATGGTGAAAAATCATTGGAATCATCCCTCCATCATCATGTGGGTGGTTTTCAATGAGAACCAGGGCCAGCACGACACGGAGGCGTTGGTGGCGGAAGTCAAGGCGCTTGATCCCTCACGGTTGGTCAACAACGCCAGCGGCAATGATGACAAGAACTGTGGCGACGTGATCGACAAGCACAGTTATCCCGGTCCAGAGTCACCCAAGCCGGAGGAACAGCGCGCGGCGGTGTTAGGCGAATTCGGCGGGCTTGGCCTGCCGGTGGACGGCCACACCTGGAGCCACAAGACCTGGGGTTACGAGGGCACCAAGAGCATTGCGGATTTGACCAGCGGGTATGAAAAACTTCTGGTCAAAGCCTGGGACCTCAATGCCACGGCTGGACTTTCCGCCGTGATCTACACCCAGCTCACCGACGTGGAAACCGAATGCAACGGCTTGCTGACCTATGACCGCGAGATCAACAAGGTGGTCCCGGAACGCGCCACCGCGGCCAATTCCGGCAAGCTGGAAAATGCCTCTCCCGTGCCCCCAACCGAAACCCAGGAAGCCCGCGAGCAGCGCATTCAATGGTTTCGCGAGGCCAGATTCGGCATGTTCATCCATTGGGGCTTGTATGCGATCCCCGGTGGCACCTGGAAGGACAAGGTGCATGCCAGCGGCTACTCCGAATGGATCATGTTCGGAGAGAAAATCCCCGCCAAAGAGTACGCGAAACTGGCCGACAAGTTCAACCCGGTTAAGTTCGACGCCAAGGCCTGGGCCGGGATCGCCAGGAAAGCCGGCATGAAATACATGGTTCTAACCACCAAGCACCACGACGGCTTCAGCATGTTCCAGTCCAGCCTGACGCCCTACAACGTCGCCGACGCCACGCCGTTCAAACGCGATGTCACCCGGGAGTTGGTCGATGCCTGCCGTGATTGCGGCTTGCGCTTCGGGTGCTACTATTCGATCGACCGTGACTGGTATCGCCCGCAAGGTCCCGGCAATCATTACAAGCAGGCCAACGTCTGGGACTTTCCCGATTCAAAGCGGGAGGACTTCGACCGCTACTTCACCACCTTCTCCAAGCCGCAGGTCGAGGAACTGCTGACGAAATACCGGCCGGATTTGTTGTGGTTCGATGAGATCGACATGAAGACCGACGCCCAGGTTGAGGATCTCTATCAGACGATCCGCAGGCTGCGGCCCGAATGCGTGATCAACAGCCGGATCCAAGGCTGCCGCTTCCCGGAGAGGATCCCGCCCCCGCACTGCGATTATATCTCCACCGGCGACAACGAGATCGCCGACAAGAACCTCGGCTTCGAATGGGAAAACCCCGGCTCGATGAACACCAGCTATGGCTTCAGTGCCAATGACCACAACTGGGTGTCCGCATCCGAAATCGTCTCCCGCCTCGTGGAAATCGTCAGCAAGGGGGGCAACTACCTGCTCAACGTCGGTCCCACGCCGGAAGGGCTGATTCCCCAGCCGTGCATCGACCGCCTGGCAGAAGTCGGCGGATGGATGGACGTCAACGGCGAGGCGATTTACGGCACCTCACCGTGGCGGGTGTTTCACGAGAAAAACGAGACAGCCGGCTGCGATATCCGCTTCACCGCCAAGGGGCATTCAGTCTATGTCTTCTGTCCGTCCCGGCAGGCCGGGGAACTCACCATCAAAGCGCTCGGCAAGCAACCCTTGGCTGGTCAACAGATCGTGTCGGTAGTTATGCTGGGGTGTGCGGAAAAGATCAATTGGTCACAGACAGGCGGCGGTCTCACGCTCACCGTTCCGCCGGCTGCGCCCGGACGGTTCGTCTCCACCTACCGGATCGATCTTCAACCCGTCCACATTGATACGCCTCACCACTGAAAACTCATGAAAACACACCAGCAACACTTGATGCGCCTGGCCGCCATGGCGGTGATGATTCCCCGCCGTAACGCCGCAGCGGTGCCCTCCACGTATGCCACCATGCCTTGAAACTCCTTGTCCCGACATGAAATGTGCATGACTGGAATTTAGCAAGCGCTCCACAGCGCCGCAAGGCAGAAAAAAGGGAGCCAGGGGCCAGAAAAGAGGAAGATGGGGAGGTCCGGGACCGCGAGTCTGGGACCGCGAGTCTCCAGACTCGCAGACGAAAGAGATACCCAAGTCCAGTGGCT
>Ga0209697_10006849_pt1 | contig 13603 bp, 8 predicted proteins | sample AliMusrvi5mmetaG_FD_184115 | JGI IMG/M metagenome (GOLD analysis project Ga0209697, IMG submission 184115) | Freshwater lake bacterial and archeal communities from Alinen Mustajarvi, Finland, to study Microbial Dark Matter (Phase II) - Alinen... | ecosystem: Environmental > Aquatic > Freshwater...
TTGTTGAGCACCACGCCGATGACGTTGCCGCCCACGTTTTCCACCGCCTGTTTCACGCGCAGCAGCATGTTGCGCGGCAGTTTCCGGTGCTGGACGACGATCATCGTGAGGTCCACTTCGCTCGCCAGCACCGAGGCGTCGCTGACCCCAAGAATCGGCGGGCTGTCCACCAACACCAGGTCGAAACGCTGCTTCACATCCTGAATCAACTCCGACATCCGGCGGGAGTTGAGAATGCCCGCCGCATCCGCCGGCAAAATCCCGGATGGCATGAAATACAGGTTGTCCACGGGCGTTTGGAGAATCACGTCCTCCAGCATCAATTCGGTGGTCAGGTAGTTGGTCAGGCCCACCGAGTTGTTGATCTCGAAAAAGGTGTGCAGCCGCGGGCGGCGCAAGTCGGCGTCAATCATCAGGGTGGTGTAGCCGCCTTGGGCGCAGATATAGGCGAGGTTGATCAAGGTGGTGGATTTCCCTTCACCCGCGCCACCGGAAACCACCGTGATGGAGTTGTCCTCGGGATTCTTGCGGTTGAACTCGATATTGGTCCGGAGGATCCGATAGGCTTCAGCGTCCGGACTGTTGCCGGTTTGTTTGTAGAGAATGCCGATATCCTTGGGAATCACCGCCAACACCGGCACTTGCAGGTATCTTTCCACATCCTCCAGGCTCTTCACCGAGGTGTCCAGATATTCAAGGAAGAACGCGATGCCGAGCCCGAAAATCAGCCCGACCACCGCACCGAGCACCAGGTTGAGGGTCACGTTCGGACTTACCGGATTTTCCGAAATAACCGGCGGATCATGCACCACCACACTCTCTCCGGGCATCTTGCTGGAAATGGTTTCTCCCATTTGCTTGATCTTCATCTGCTGCAGCAATTGCTGGTCGGTTTCGAAATCCCGCTTCGCATCCACGTAATCCTGCGCGTCCAAGCCCCGCCTGATCGCGTCTTCACGCGTCGAATCCTTCATCACTTCGACGCTTTTGAGCCGGTCTTCCGCCATGTCCAACTGGGCCTTGAGGGTGGCCCGCAGGTTCACAACGCCTTCATCGAGTTGGCGCTTCATGGTGAGGATCTGTTCGACGGCGGCGCGCACCGTGGGATGCTGTTCTCCCAGCCCATTGATCTTGAGACCTTCCAGTTGGCGCGAGGCCTCCTTGTATTGGGGGTAGAGGGTCTTGATGATGTTTTCCGGCAAATCCAAGCCCCCGGCGTAAACCATCAATTGATCGCTGTCATACTTGAGCAAACAGCCGATCTGGCTTTCCAACTGCATCTTTTGCTGCAGCAACTTCTGATAGGTTTCGAGCGCATCCCGCGCTCCCTGGTCATCATCCACGCCGCCTTTGTCGTAGAACGAGTCGGTTCCCTTGTAAATGATGCCCTTGGTGCGCACGATGGTTGCGAGCACCTTCCGGCGGTCCTCCACCTTGTCCTCCTGGTCACGCACGGCCTTGTTCAATTCGATCAGCGCCCGGTCGCAATCCCGTCCTTCGATCTCACTCCGGTAGGACTTGTAGGCTTTGGCGACTTCATCCGTCACGTCCCTCGCATCCAGTTTGTTGGTGTGGCGCACCCGGATTGAGATCAGGTCCGTGCCGCGGATATTCTGGGTGGACACGATTCCTTTGAGGATGCGCAGCGCCGTCTCCTTATCGACGCTCCAGCGACTGACGAGTTCCAGGCTATCGACCACTTTTTCGAGTGAATTGCGGCTCTTGATCTTCTCGAACTCCGTTCCGAAGAACTGCGGCGTCATCCGGTTGCTTCCCGAGATTTCGGTCATTTGTTGGCCAAGCGGCGACATGCCGGGCACGCGCGGCTTGACCTCGATGGTCGCCTCGCTTTCGTATTTCTTGGGCATCACGTAGGTGATGACCGCAGCGGTCATGAAGACCAACAACAGGGTCAGCAGAATGATCCCGTAGCGGTTGCGGATCACCTGCCAGTAATCCACCGCGTGGAGCGTGGTTTCGTTGTGTTGCGAGGTTTGTTGCGAAGGTGAGAGATTCATTGGCGTCAGTTTTTCACAGATTCGGAAGATTTCCAGTCGAAATGAAAACTCCCGCAATGAACGACATTGCGGGAGTCATGATCAGACGGATGATGGTTCAAACAAGGGCGTTCGGTTCAAGGCGGATCTGTCCGATCAGAACTCCGCGCTCAACCCCAGACTGATCCGGTTGCGCTGGTAGGTGGAGCCAGCGAGATCCGAGGACGAGTCGGTGAAATTGTAGGAGGCCGTGCCGGTCAGGTGTTCGTTGAACTTCACCGAAACCCCGATGTAGGCGTTGATGATGTCCGATGACTGGTTGGACACGGAAACATGCGGCGCGTTGACGGCCTGACCGCCGCCATAGGACGTCGGCAGGTAATCGACGCCGCCGAATATCGAGAACATCGGCGAAATCGCGTATTCCGCAGAAAGTCCCAAGCGAAGGACCTGTTGATCATTGAACTCGACCAATCCATAGGGCGCAATGGACTGGATGTTGTTGTAGGTTTCGATTCCGTAGCGGGCATACGAGCGCACGGAGAATTGGGTGTTGATCTGCGAGTTGAGCGCGAACTCCACGTAAGGACTCGTGCTGCTTTGACCGTTATCGGCGCTATGGAACTGTGCTCCGGCGCGGACAATGCCGATGGTGTTCGGGCTGAAGCGGTGTTCCATCCCCACCAGGATATAATTGTCAGCGGCATTGCTGAAAGCGCCGTTGCCCGTGGTCTGGGAGTACCGGTAATCAGCCGTCAGCACCGTCTGCGGACTCAGTTGATAACGGAATTGGTTGTAAACCTCCCAGGTGAAGCGGTCATTGTTGGGAATATCCGCGTAGGACGTGCCGGAAAGGACCACCCCGGTATAGGTCGCGAAGCGTTCCGTCCAGCGGTAACCGAGCGAGTTGTCGGTCTGCCAGAGCAGATACGCGCCGTTCTGGCGTGCCGAAGCGTAGCCGTAGGAATAATCCGGCTCCAATTCATAGGCGATGAAGTTCCGGCTCGAGAAGCGGAGACGCTCGCTGAAGCGGTGGGTGACGTTGATTCCCGCCCGCATCTCCGGATTCACGTTGTTCATGGAACTGGGAGCGTCGAAATAATAGATCATTCCCAAGCGACCGAAGACATCCCAGGTGGTTTGCGGGGTGATCGAGACAAACGACAGGCCAACGTACGGACTGACGCCAAAGGAACTTTGCTTCGGGCCGAAACCCGGAGACACATTGTCGTCATAAGTGACGCTGGCACCGACCATCCATTTGAGGGGCACGGATTCCTGTGCCTCGGTGCCGGTGTAATAAAGACTTTGGGCGGAAGCCGTGCCTACAGCCAACACACTGAAGAGCGCGAGCGAAGTGATTTGTTTCATGGATATTTGAGGTATAGCTGGATCGCAAATTGAAGATCAGTCGGGGTCTATGCTGGATTCACGCCGGAAACGGGAGACGGTGGCGGAGAAGGCGGCGGAAATGTCGGAAACAGCGGCGCTCCACCCGGACCACCTGAGATCGGGCCGACCGGTCCCTGACCCGGGAAGTCCAACGGGTTGGGGATGGTGGTGACTTCACCCTTGGCGTCTTTGGCATCCACCACGCCTTTGGCGCTATGGCCGCGTTTGCCGCTGTTGGGATCCAATTTGGCGAGCACCGCCTGCACTGCGGCCAAGGCATCCGGCGCTACGGCCACGGCGCACTGCGAGATGAGGCGCAGATGTTCGGGGGCCACGGTTGCGGCGGTTTCCACGATGGCCGCCACGGTGGCGGGCTTGGCGTGGGAGGCTTCGATGGCGGCCTTGACGATTTCACAGGAGCATCCCGGCGCGGCCCCCACCTCGGTAGAAACAATTTCAAGGACCTTGGACTGCTCGGCGGCAACCGCATGTTTGATCGACAGCGAAAGCTTCAGGCAGTCCACTGCGGCGGACGCTGGAAGCAACGCAAACGAGGCGAGGAAAATACCGGAGAAAATGGTTTGTTTCACGATGGTTGATATGGTTAGCGGGTCTGAAAAACACACGATGGAGCGGGCAGCGGGAATCGAACCCGCATGTCTAGCTTGGAAGGCTAGGGCTTTACCACTAAGCTATGCCCGCGCTTTCAGGGACAATCAAACCGCCAGTCCGCCCCGCTAGCAAGCAATTTCTCTCAATTTCGGTGAAAATAATTCGGCCGCGTCAAAACCGCCGAATTGCCTTGATTTTCAGCGAGGTTGGCTGGAGAGTCCGCGCCACGGTCCGCGCGGGTGTAGTTCAATGGTAGAACGTGAGCTTCCCAAGCTTGAGGCAGGAGTTCGATTCTCCTTACCCGCACCACCGCCAAAACCCCGGTTTTCCCCGTAGTTTCAAGGATTCAGAGCGACCAGCCAAAAATCCAGATTGCGCGGCGCAGCGACAAAACGCGAAATTTCGCGCCGAATCGCGACCGAAAAACGCTACAATCCGCTACAAGGTTGGCCGGGGCGGCTGTCTGCCCTGTCTGCGTGCCGCGAATCCACTTCCCCAAGCCATGGCCGACGCCACTCCCGAGCAAATCACCGCCGTCATCGAACGATGGGAACACTCCGGGGCCGCAACGTTCAACCGCCGCGTCTTGGAGCCGTTCGTGGCGGCGGTTTCCAACCGCCAAGCCCCACTCCAGCTCGCCGACGCCATTCCCGATCACCCATGGATTGATTCCGCCGACGGGGCCGCCGTGCGCATCGCCATGACCGTCACCGCCCCCGGCCACTCCGAAGGCATCCTTGAAAAAGTCATCGCCGAACAGGCCCGTGAAGACGGTGAAAACAAAGTGACTCTGTATCGATAGGGACATCTTCAACCGGCGCTGCTTTGGGGGCCTCGGCCTCAGGTGGTTTGGGGGCCTCGGCCCGGAGTTTACGCTCGAGTTCGGTCAGCCGCGTGGCGATGCGTTGCAGCCGGGCCAAGCGCTCGTCAGCCTGGGCCCGCATGTCCAAGGCATAGTATTGCACCTCGTGGTCTTTGCCATCGGCCTGGATCCGCACCACGGTCGTCGCGGCATCCGCAATGGCATCGTCATCCAGTCCAATCTCTATGATCCCCTGGTCCTTCAATTTCTCATTCTGCTTTTTGAGTTTCGCGGCGAGCGCCTGCTTGATTTTGGCCGCATCGATCTTGAAGAAATCATTCGTGTCGAGGGCCAGTTGCAGCAGCGCCTGGAGATCGTCTTTGGTGACTCTGGTCTCGATCCAGGGCGTGCAAACCTGTGTCGGATGACGGCGTTGCGGGCCGGGTGTTTGAATCAATTTTCGCATGTTTTGTGTTCATTGTTGGTGATTGTTTTGGCGAAATGATCGGCTCGTTGTAGGTGTTGGTGGTGTTGTCCTGAAAAGGAATATGCCATCGCAGATGGACGCGGATAGCAAGGACCTGACGCCTTCAAATGGCTAGACACGGCATGTGGAGAATCCTTAGAAGGATTTTGGGTTTTCTATTTGGGAGTTGGCTCACGGCTGGGTGACTTGGGCGCGCAGGAAGCCGCAGGTAGCTTGCATGGCGGCGATCATTAATCGGCAGTGACTTTCAGCTTTCAACGATCAACATTCACGCCGCCATGGCCGGGGCTGGAACCATGACACGATGATCATCGGCGCGGTGCCTTATCGCTGCAAGATGAGCCAGAACATTGCGGTTGAATTGGCTTGCGATTTGCGTTACGTCACCTGACACCCGGCCTCACCAGCGAGGTCTCATCTTGATGCACCGGTATCAGTCCAACTCGAGTACGAGCGACCGGCGCGTTGGAGGCAATCCAGTACCGGTCTCTGGATCGGAAATTGTTTTCCCGATCCCCCATTCCCATGACATGTTCTGCGATGCAATAAATGTGGCATCAATAAATGTGGCATTGCCAAAATGGCCCGGAGGTCTCAGAATGGATGTCGGGTGCATTATGAATGATCTGCCACCAGATTCCCGAGGATATCTTCGAACTGAACAGGTGGTCGGCACCGGGCGGCGCGCCGGCGCGTTGGCGGTGCTGGTCGGCGGCGCGGTCCTGCTCGGCTGGGCGCTGGATGTTGTCGCGCTGAAGAGTGTCCTGCCGGGCTGGGTGTCCATGAAACCCAACACGGCGGTCGCCTTTATCCTGACGGGGGTCGCACTGCTGGCCTTCCCGACGCCCGACGCCCAACGTCCGACGCTTCTTTCCCTCCTCTCCCGGTTGTGCGCCCTGTTCGCCGGGCTGATCGGTCTGGTTTCGTTGAGCGAATACGTCTTCGGATGGAATCCGGGCTTTGATCAGTGGCTGTTTTGCGAGCCTGCCGGGACGGTGGGGACTTCGCATCCGGGGCTGATGGCACCGGACTCGGCGGTGTGTTTCGTGTTGCTGGCGGCCGGTCTGGAAGCCGCCCGCGCCATGCGCCATCGGAACCGGATGTTGGGTTGCACCATGGTTTTCGGCGGGCTGGTGGCAATTCTGGCGCTGGCGGCCATGCTGACATACTTCACACCATTTCTCGGAACGTTTGGGTGGGGGGGATTGACGCTCATGGCCGTTCCAACCGCGATTGTGTTTGCGGTTCTGGGCGTGGCGCTGTTCCTGCTTGTGTGGCCGGAAATCGCGGCGTTCTGCTCGCTCGGCGGAAAAATCACGGCGGCGTATGTGGTCGGCCTGGGGCTTGTGGTATTCATCGGCCTCACCACCAGCCGGAGCGTGCTCAGGCTGGAGGAAACCGCCCATCGTGTCAACCATGCCGAACGGGTGTCGGGCGCCATCACGGACGTCCTGAGCGAAGCTGCCAAAGCGCAGGCCCACACCCGCGGCTACGTCATCACCGGTGGAGAACGGTATTTCCAATCCGAGCAGATGGCAGCCGCCCGTTGCCGCGAAAGAATGGCGGCGCTGCGGCAACTCATTTCCGATCCGGCCCAACAAGCGCGCGGCGTCCGGCTCGAAGCGCAGACCAACGAGTTGATCCGGTGGTTTTCGCAGGTCATCGCGGCCCGCCGCACCGGCAATGCAGGCGTGGTCCGGTCGGACATGATCGATCATGGGGAAGATCTGATGGACCGTCTGCGGGCGTTGATCGCGCAGATGGATGACACCGAGATGCAGTCGCTCCAACACTATCAGCAGAACTCGTCCTACGTGTCCCGGTTCACGCACCTGATCATCACCTCCGGCACGATCACCGGCTTGATCATTTTCCTGTTCGTGTTGTTCGGCTTGAACCGGGCCGAGACGAAAGGCCAGCAGGCGCTGGCAACGCTCACTGCATCGGAAGTCCGGTATCGCCGGTTGTTTGAGGCGGCCCGGGACGGGATTCTGATCCTTGATGCGGAGACGGGGATGGTCGTGGATGTGAATCCCTACTTGATCGAGTTGTTAGGGGTCACGCGCGAGGTGTTCCTCGGCAAGAAGGTCTGGGAACTGGAATTTTTCATGGACGTCATCGCCAACGAGGCCAACTTCGCGGAATTGCAGGAGAAGAAATACATCCGCTACGAAGACATGGCGCTGGAAGGTCACGACGGCAAGCGGCACGAGGTGGAGTTCGTCAGCAACGTCTATCTGGTGGACGGCGGGAAGGTGATCCAGTGCAACATCCGCGACATCAGCGAGCGAAAGCAGGCGGAGGCGGAACTACAGGCCAGCAACTTGGAGTTAGAGCGCAAGAACGCCGAGTTGGAGCGCTTTCTCTACACCGCTTCCCACGACTTGAAGAGTCCGGTCGTGACCGTCCGGACCTTCCTCGGCTTTCTGGAACAGGATCTGGCAGCCGCCGATGCCGGGAAGATCGCGAAGGATATGGATTTCATCCGCGCGGCGACGGACAAGATGGGGCTGTTGCTCGACGATGTGCTGGATCTCGCACGCATTGGCCGCGTCGTTGCTCCGCCGGTACGGGTGACATTCCGGCAACTGGTGGACGAGGCGCTGGATGCGGTGGCGGGCCGCATTGCCGAACGCGGCGTGACCGTGACGCAGGGCGCTGGCGAGATGGAGTTGTTCGGCGACCGCCTGCGGCTGGCGGAGGTGGTACAGAACCTGGTGGACAACGCCTGCAAGTTCATGGGCGGCCAGCCCGCCCCGCGCATTGAACTCGGCTTCGAGGCCCTCGGCGGGGAGACCGTTTTCTTTGTGCGCGACAACGGCATCGGCCTCGACTTGCGCCACCAGGCCAAGGTGTTTGACCTGTTCGAGAAGCTCGATCCGGAGGCCGAGGGGACGGGTATCGGGCTGGCACTCGTCAAACGGATCGTGGAATTTCACGGTGGCCGGATCTGGGTGGCATCAAAAGGTGCCGGGCAAGGTGCCTGCTTCTATTTCACGTTGCCGCGCGCAGTGGAACCAACCAACCAAAACCAAGGAGGAAAATGATGAAAGGCGAACCGATTGTTATATTAATGGTGGAAGATGATCTGGCCCATGCCGAGATCGTGCGGCGCAACCTCGATAGCGGCCGGGTGGCCAACCACCTGGTCCATGTGACAGACGGCCAGGCGGCGCTGGATTATGTGAACCGGGAGGGCGACTTCCGTGACCCGGCCACGTCCCTGCGGCCCGGCGTTATTCTCCTCGACCTGCACCTGCCCCGGGTGGACGGGATGGAGGTCTTGAAGATCCTGAAGAGCGACCCGAAGCTCTCATCGATTCCCGTGGTGATCCTGACCACCTCGAAGTCCGAGCAGGAGATGGTCCAGGCCTATGACCTCCACGCCAACAGCTATCTGATCAAACCGGTGGATTTCACCCAATTCGCGCAACTGATAGAAACCTTCGGCTACTACTGGCTGGCGTGGAACCGGCATCCGCATTAACCCCCACCCAGGATACCCAATGAACACCAAACCGCTGCGTCTGCTGGTTGTGGAAGACGAGGCCGCGCATGTGGAAGCCATCCGCCGCGCCTTCGCCGCTGCCGCCGACAAGGCCGAAATCCGCGCCGTCAGCACGCTGCGGGAATACCGGGAGCTGATCGCCGTGCAGCCGCCGGATTTGGCGCTGGTGGATTTGAATCTGCCGGACGGTCGGGCGGTGGAGGTCCTCACGCAGCCGCCGGAAACCGCGCCGTTCCCCATCCTCGTGATGACCGCGTTTGGCAACGAGCAGACCGTCGTCGAAACCATGAAGGCCGGGGCGCTGGATTATGTCGTCAAATCCCCCGAGGCCTTTGCCGCCATGCCGCAAACGGTGGGGCGCGCCCTCCGGGAATGGCGGCTGATCCAGCAACGCCAGCAGGCGAGCCGGTTCCTGTTTGAGAGCGAAGAGAAGCACCGGCGGCTCATCGAAGACATTCCCGACTTGGTTTGGCGGCTGAATGCCGACCGGCAGGCCATGTTCCTCTCGGCCAATGCATTGAACGTGCTGGGCCACCCGCCCGGGGAAATCTATGCGGCGACCCAACGCCTTTGGTTTGACCGCATCCACCCCGAGGATGCGGAACGGGTCCGCACCGCCTTTGCCGCGCTGTTTGAGGCGGGGACGAAGTATGACGCCGAGTATCGCCTCCGGCAACCGGATGGCACGTGGCACTGGTTGCGCGACCGTGCGACGACCGTCATTCAGAAACAGGACATCCGCTACGCCGATGGCATTTCTTCCGATATCACCGAACGCAAGATGGCGGAACAAGAACTTCACAACCTGCGGAATGCGGTCGAGCAAAGCGCGAACACGATCGTGATCACCGACCCCATGGGGAATATCGAATATGCCAATCCCGCCTTTGAAAAATCCACCGGCTACACGATGGCCGAGGCGCTCGGTCAAAATCCCCGCATCCTCAAATCCGGCGGGCAGGACGCGGAATTTTACCGCAACCTCTGGGAGACGATCGCCTCCGAAAAAATCTGGCGCGGCGAGTTTCACAACAGGCGCAAGGATGGCACGCTCTACTGGGAGTCGGCGACCATCTCGCCGGTCCTGGGCGACAAGGGGGAACTCCTCCATTTTCTCGCGATCAAGGAAGACATCACCGAGCGGAAACTCCTGGAAGGCCGGCTGGGCGCGGCACTCATCGCCGCCGAGGCTGCAAACCAAACAAAGAGCGAGTTCCTCGGTGTGATGAGCCACGAGCTGCGCACGCCGCTCAACGGGGTGCTTGGTCCCGCCGAACTCCTCACCTTCACCCAGCTCGACAAGGAGCAGAAATCTCTGGTGGAGACGGTCAGCAAATGCGGCGAGCACCTCCTGGCGATTGTCAAAGATATCCTCGATTTCTCCAGCATGGAGGCAGGCAAACTGATGATCGAGGTGGCGCCGATGGCAGTCGCCGAGGCAGTCGATCTGTCAGCCATGGCCGTCCAAAAATCCGCCGCCGACAAAGGGCTCGCCTTTCACTGGCAGATCAGTCGCGACGTGCCGCTCCAGATCACCGGCGACTCGCTGCGGATCCGGCAGATCCTCATCAACCTGCTCGGCAACGCCATCAAATTCACCTCCAGCGGAGCGGTTGTCCTCCGCGTGGCGCCAGACGCAGAGGGCCGGTTCCTGGTTTTCTCGGTCGCGGACACCGGCATCGGCATTTCTTCCGCGACGATCGGACTCCTGTTCAAGCCGTTCACGCAGGCGGATTCGACAAATACTCGGGCGTTTGGAGGCACCGGACTCGGGCTGGCGATCTCGAAGCGCTTGGCAGAGGCCATGGGCGGCTCGCTCACGGTCGCCTCGATTCCAGACAAAGGCAGCAAGTTCACCTTCCGCCTCCCGCTGGAAGCAGCGCCGGGTTGTGCTGGAGAGATGGCCGCCGTGCCGTCCCCTGTGGCGGCTTGGAAAGCAACCAACCCGGCACGGACGGAGCCTCGTCCTTCAGTCCAAACGGGCGGGCCACCGACGGAAGGCAAGCTGGTGCTCGTTGTTGAGGACGACCAGGAAAACAGCACGCTCGCGGGCAAAATGCTCCAGAGCCTCGGCTACCGCGCGGAATTTGCCGCCGATGGAGCCGCAGCGGTCCAGGCTTTCATGCCGGGAAAATTCTCCGCGATCCTCATGGACGTGGTGATGCCGAGGTTGAACGGGCTTGAAGCCACCAAAAAGATCCGGCAGGTCGAATCCGGATCACGCGTGCCGATCATCGCCCTCACCGCCAACGTGATGCCCGGCGACCGCGAGCTATGCCTCGCCGCAGGCATGGACGACTTTCTCGTCAAGCCGTTCAAACGGGTGGAACTGGCTACCGTTCTCGCCAGCGTAATACAAATATCCTGACCCCATTGGGATTGAACGTCTGGCCTTCAGCGCGGCGGCGCACTGCGGATATGATTGTCCTGGACGCATGGGCTACCTTTGGGCGGACCTTTGAGCGCGCAGGGACCATGGAAACATGACGCCCATCCGGGCATCACCATGCTGAGTGGTGGAAACACTGTGTCCGTTAAGGGTAATGTTGCCGCTACTATCGGGCACCACGTTTTCGAAGAGCACGTAGTTGACTCCCTGAACCCACGTGGTGCTGTTGACGCCACCCGTATGGCTAACACTCTGGCCTCCCACGGTGGTCGTCGTGTTGGTCGTAGACCACACGCCCGAACTTACCCCCGCATCCAAACAAATCTCGGAGGCGATGAAGACATTGTATTTCCTGGAAGGGAGGTTGTTGTTAATCAAGTATTGGGAGTTGGTCGCACTCGTATCAAAGTTACGATAGCCCTGCGTGAGCATTACGAGAGCAGGGCTGCCCCATGAGTCAGGGCCGCCCCAGGCCGTACCCCCGCTGGTATAGCCTACCCCGGTAGCCGCGCCGGCATTGTTGAGCAACGCGCTCGCCGAGCCTGATGCGAGGGTATTCCATGTGTAGGCCAGGCCGCCGGCAGGGCCAACCAGCCCCGCCCGGGCCGTGTTGTCAATGTTCACATTGATCCAGGGAGCGAAGCTAACCGTCACGGCATAGTCCGTGGTGGTGCTATCCGTGGCGGTGACGATGTAATGCACCGGAACGCTAAAGTCATGCTGCGAACCGGAAGCGGGAGTGCGGGACTGCCCTAGATAGGTATAGGTTGGCGAAAGGTGCAGATCCGTGCCGCTCGGCACGCTAATGGTGATATTGGTGCCAGCAATGGCGGCGACACCATAGATCGGGAAGGTGAAACTGGTGATTTGTTTCGGTGCCGGTGGCGCCACATAGGCCGTGGTCACCCCGTACTTGTTCGCCAGGTAATAGCCGACGTCATTCTCTTCGTCGCTGTTCAGCACACGGTTATAGACGACGATCTCAGCCACGTCGAGTTGGCCGTTCCCCCAACTGTTGTTCGGACGTCCGATGCGACCGAAGGCGCTACCCGTATTGACAGGATTCACCTTGAGCACCATGTGCTGGTTCACGTCATTCGCAAACTGCCAATTGTTGCCGGTTTTCGTCGCGTTTGTGCCATTCACCGTTACCAGATTGGGTATATTTCCATTCCACATCTGCGTTGAGTCGTTTTGTAACATCCAGCTCTGATCATTCTGTTGGCCGATGGGGCCGCCCCAGTCGTTGCCCCATTTGCTCGGGGTTACGGCATCATATGAGTAGCGTCCCGACCTAAAGACGATGTACTCCTGCACGGGCGTAATGTTGTAGTTGATGGCCAGATTGTTGCCGCGGAACTGAACGGCTGGCAGGCCATTGATTTGAGCGGCCGCCAGCACCGGAGTGCCGGCACCGGCCGTGGCGTTATTGCCATTGCCCGATTGATCTTTCCAAGCCGTGACCGTACTCCCGCTGGTTGTCACGCCCACCGAGGCATCATACCACGCGTTCAGGCCGCCACCCACGCCGCCCGGGGGAACCGGGGCGACGGTGACCGAGACGGTATAGGGGTTGGTCACCGAGGCTGGGACATCGGTGACGGTGTAAGTTGCCGGATTGGCGCTGGCGAAGGTCGGTGACGGCGGGGAGCCGCTGGTCTGGTTGCACGTCCCGGAGGTCGTTACGAAGGTCGGCGAGAGGGTCGCCAAATCCGTCCCATACGGAACGTCCAGGGCGATCGTCTTCGCGCCCTGGTCGATGACACCGGTATGGCCAGGAGTGCCAAAGGACGTGATAAGTGCCTTGGCGCGGGAATTGGAGTCGGATGCCACCGACTTTGCCAGGCTGGCGTCACCTTTCCTCGGGATGTTCTCAGGAGCGGCGGATCTATCCGCGCGCGAAGGTTATGGAAGGTTAGGGCCGGGATCATCACCGTCCTACTCGCGTTGGCGAGACGCCAACGCTCCTTGAGGGCGTTGGCCGAACCAGTCTGGGATTGGAGCGGATGGGATAAGTCAGCCCACGAACCCGTAGTCGTAGGGTTTGCGCATTTCGCGGGTGGCGTAGGTGTTGGCCAGGGCGGCGTTTTCGCCGGTGAAGATTTCTTTTTCGGGGTCCCACTCGAGGGCTTTGCCGGTGCGCAGCGAGATGGCACCGAGGTGGCAGACGGAGGCCGAGCGGTGGCCGATTTCCACGGCGCAGATGGGATCCTTGCGGGTTTTCATGCACTCGAAGAAGTTGCCCATGTGGTCGTTGCTGAAGTAGAGGTGTTCCGCGCCATCCGGCAGGGGTTTGTGGAGCATGTCCATGTCACTGGCCTGGATTTTATCGCGGTTGACCCAGATCCAGCCGTCGCTGCCTTCGAAGCGGATGCCATTGCGCTGGCCGTCCTTTTTGATGACGCCGCCGAAGGGG
>Ga0209697_10006851_pt1 | contig 13600 bp, 8 predicted proteins | sample AliMusrvi5mmetaG_FD_184115 | JGI IMG/M metagenome (GOLD analysis project Ga0209697, IMG submission 184115) | Freshwater lake bacterial and archeal communities from Alinen Mustajarvi, Finland, to study Microbial Dark Matter (Phase II) - Alinen... | ecosystem: Environmental > Aquatic > Freshwater...
GTTTAGCTTCCAGTCATCCTGTGCGTACATGGCCAGGTTGTAAGTACGCATGGAGACGATCACCGGCGACTGCCACGCCCACTGGCTGACCAAGCCAAGCAGGAAGTCGGCCTCTCCGTCTCCGCTGTAGGCACCGTTGAAGGTGAACCCGCCCACGGTGTTACGGATGTTGTAAATCGGATTCTGCGAGCGAATCAACGACATGCCGGTTTTCACGGTGTGGCGCTGGTGGCTCCAGCTCAGGTCACCGCTCACCTGCCGGTTCTGAGAATTGCGGTCCACCGGATTGTTGGCGCCGATGCCCAATGCGCGATAGCCGGTGATCCCCATTTGCGAGAAGCCGCCGTCCGGCACATAGGAAGCTCCGGGGATGCCGTATTCCTTGTTGAAGTTATGGCCCAGGGCTGTGGCGGGATTGTTGCGCTTGAAGCGCGCGAAGTTCCATCCGCCGCGTACGCTCATGATCAGGTTCGGCGAGAAGATATGGTTCCAGCCGAGTCCGGTGTTGATGCCTTCGGTGATGTAGTCGAGGTTGCCGCCGCCGTAGGCCGGTGCCGGTAGTGCAGGTGTATCAGGCAGGAACGTATCGTGCGTGCTGAACCGGAAAAAGATGTTGTCCCGGGTTCCGGCGTTTTGGTCAAGCCTGAAATCCCACTTGTCGACGTCCTGGTTCTGAGGGGAAAGAAACGTAAAGTTGTTCGCCAGATTGGCGGTTTGCACCGCGGGGTAGAGTTTCATCAGCGCCGCTGCTGTCGTATCGAAGCGCGAGGCGGGAATGATGTTGCCGGCGAACGGCAGATTACTGCTGGGATCGTTGAGCTTCTTCGACAGTTCCGAGAAGTCGCCCGTGCGCATCTTCGGCGTAGGCAGCGTGTTGGCGATGGTCGAAGTCTGGCGGATGCGTGTGCGCTCAAAGTCGCCGAAGAAGAAGGTCTTGTTCTTGCCGTTGTAGACGTTAGGGATCAATACCGGGCCGCCCAGGGAGAAGCCATACTGATTGCGCTTGAAGGGAGGCTTGGTGGCGTTGGCCGGCGTGAAGAAGTTCTTCGCGTCGAAGACTTCGTTGCGTACGAACTCAAATGCCGAACCATGGAAGTCGTTCGTGCCGCTCTTGATGCTCAGATTCACCACCGCGCCCATCCCGCGGCCGTACTCGGCAGAGTAGGCGTTGGTCTGCACTTTGAACTCCTGGATCGCGTCGATGGATGGCTCCACCATCTCCGCGCGGCGGCCTGCTGCCGCCAACTCCACGGAGTTGTTGTCGATGCCGTCCATGATGTAGTTGTTCTGGCTGACCCGCTGGCCTCCTGATGAGAAGCCGCTGAGCCGTGAACCGGGATCCGCCTGCACCGCGCCGCCCGACATCAATGCCAGGTCGAGGAAGTTGCGGCCGTTGAGTGGCATGTCGACGATGCGTTGATTATCGATCACCTGGCCCTGCGAGGCCTCCACAGTGTTGAGCCTGCTGACCGCCCCGCGGACTTCGATCTGTTCGGTGATGGCGCCCACGTCGAGGGTGAAATCGAGTTGCGCGCGCTGGTCGACCGCGAGCATCACTCCATCGCGGAAGATGGGGCGGAAGCCCTGGTGCTGCACCTTGATCTGATAGCTCCCAGGGGGGAGCAGGGGCATGGTGTACAGGCCCACCTCGTTGGTTTCGGTCCGCCGGTCGACGCCGGTGGCGGTGTTATGGGCGACAACAGCGACGGCGGGGACGACAGCGCCTGCGGAGTCTGTGATGCGTCCGGTGATCTGCGCGGTCTGGGCGATGGCGGATGCAGTACTGATGAGGGTGACTAACGTGGTGATCCTGAGGCTCATAGTATCCATTATGCATCCGGTAAACTGCCTATGCAAGTGAAACCACTATTCCTGCCCGGACGGCCCTTCTTTCCGCTATCATTGCAGCATGTCTCTGCGCATGGCTTTGTTGATGTTCACAGTTTTTCCGGCATTACTAGCGGCCGAAGTCACGGACTCCTCATCCAGTGGATTCGGCATTACTGTCAAAGCGGAACTTCATGCTTCTCCCACTGATGTTTATCGCAAATTCGTGCAGAACATCGGCGACTGGTGGAATTCCGGGCACACCTGGTCCGGTGACGCGCACAACCTCACCATTGATCCCAAGCCCATGGGCTGCTTCTGCGAGAAACTGCCCAACGGTGGAGGCGTGAAACACATGGAGGTGGTCAATTCGATGCCAGGCCGCATGCTGGTGATGAGAGGCGAACTTGGCCCACTGCAGTCGATGGCGACCAGCGGCAGTATGACTGTCCAGTTTCAGGCGATGGAAGGTGGAACAAAAATGACCCTCACCTACGCGGTCGCGGGCTACGCGGCTAAGGGAATGGCGGCCATCGCCCCGAACGTCGACGCAGTGATTCAGGAGCAGGTCACCCGGTTCAAGAGCTATGTGGAAAAGAAAGACCCGGCCGCGAAATAATCGGGCTTAGAAGCCGAAGCGTTTCTTCTTCTGCTGTGGCTGCGGCTGTGCAACCGGCGCCGGAGGCTTGATCACACTATCGATCGAGGCCAGCGCGATGGGTGCCATCAGACGATAGCCGAGCGAGTTGGGGTGCAGGCCGTCGTTGGCCACATCAGCCCTCAGAAATTCCGCGCCATCGCGCAGGGCATCGAAGTAGTTGCAGTAGGTCAGTCCCCGCTCCTTGGCGAACTTCACGATCCAGGCGTTCAGTTCCTTGATTGTGGCGATAGGGCGGGTCTTGGTCATTTCATAGCGCGGATTTTCGCCCTTGTGATAGTCGCTCACCGGAAGTACGCTGGAGAGGATGAGTTTGATCTGATGCATCTGAGCCAGGTCTGCAATCATGATCAGGTTGTTTTGAATCGTTGTCAGGGCTACGCCACGCGAAATGTCATTGGTCCCTGCGAGCAGGATCATTGCTGCCGGCTTGAGCTTAATCACATCGGCCTGCATGCGCCCGAGCATCTCGCCTGTGATCTGCCCGCTGATGCCGCGGTTGACGAAATCGCGCTCCGGGAAGTATTCGTTCAACCTCCAGGCATCGGTGATGGAGTCGCCATAAAAGACCACCCGCGGCTTGCCCGGTGCGGGCGGCCCCAACTTGGAATTTGTTTCAGCGTACCGGCGCGTGTTGTCGCGATCGGCCCCTCGCAACTGTGTAGTTTGTGATTCCAGCAGTGCGCGCAGATGCGCGTCGAGCCGTGCCTCGCCATCGCGCAGGGCGGCGAATTGTTTGGACGCCTCCTCAGGGAAGGGAAACGGGCGGGGGATGGAACCCGATAGCGCCAGATAGCCGCGGAGTTGGGCCAGGAACTCATAAGACAATGGGCTTGGCTGGCCTGAGGCGCGGTCCATGCTGTACTTGGTCTGGCGTGCGTTTTCAATTACCGGCGCCGATGCCCGCGCCAGGCCCGGAACCGAGACTGCGGTGGATTCCATCAGTTCCAGCATGCGCTGGTAAAAGGCCGCCGCATCATTGGCGTTGAACTGTTGCCCGAATGAAAGCGAAACAGCGAAAAAGAACCCTGCAATTCGTTTCATTAGTGTTCCTCTTTTTCCAGGATGAGGCTGATGGTCCCGATGTGGATCGGCAGGCGCACGCGCATCTGTACCGGCAGCCTGCGGGAATCGTCGGTTAGCCAGACAAACAGGCGGCCGCTGCGCTGATAGAGCACGTTGTTAAAGAGGTACACTTCGTAGCGTGTTGCCTTGGCCTTGCCCATTGGCGTGGTAAGCTCTTCGTGCTCCTGCGCCTCCACCTTAGCCATTACTGATTTCTTGCCGTCGCTGATCGGCATCTGGACCGAAGAGCCGGGTTCCAACTTCATCGACCGCAGTTTTTGCATTGCACCCATTAATTCATGGACGCACTCGGGGATCTCGATCTCTTTGTTGGCCACCACGGCGTTCTTCACCAGATCGCGCTCGTTATAGTAGGCCTTCTTTGCGCGGCGGTCGAACTTGATATCGGTGACGCGATGCCTGCGGCCCTCTTCCGCGTCGATGCGCGTGGAAAGCGCGCAGAAGCCTTCGGCCATGTTGGCGTGATACACATCGTTCACTTTGAAAAGTTTGGACACGAGTCCAGCCGATTGCATCACCACGTCCGCCTGCGGCTCGCGATTGGCATTGTGACTGAAAGTGACTTTGGCCGTACCAGCCTGGATCATCCGCCACTCCACTCGGAATTGGAACTTCTCGCCCTGTGGCAACGGCGCCTGCAACGAAAACGACAGCGGTGCGAGGAGACACAGCGCTACTGGGGCGGTGAACTTGCGGCCAATCATCAAGTTTTGAGTTTGGCAGATCAACGGTTGTATAAGCAAGCAGGATCTGTACTAAGGTTGTTTGTCGAGCACATACTTTACGTCGATCTCGCCCTGCGGCGATGCGATGTGCCGCTCGATGGTGAGGACCTTGCCGTCAGCCGAAAGGCTCCACCTGTCGAGAAACGTCACCTCGGCCTCTCCGTACTTCATCTTGCTCTCGAATTTCAGCTTGTCGCCATCCCAGGTGACCTTGCTTTTCAGTTCGTTGTTGCGGATCTTATTGGTACACTCCGCGCCGTCGGTGGTGTAGGCATGCTCGGTGGTGAACTCGCCCATCTGGTTGGCTTGGTTGACGGTGTACTTGAGCGAGGGGTCCCTGTGGTCGATCTTCTGCTCGTATTTTTCCGGCGCCGGCAGCGGGCCCACTTCGGTCTTGGCGGCGTTGATTTTCCAGTTGCCGCTGAAGTTGGGAGCGGCCGATGCGACGGGCGCCAGGACGAACAGCATGGACGCGAGAATAGCGTTAAATAGGAATTCGTTTCTTCGCATGCCAAGAGTATATCTTACATGCCAGGCGCTCAACTATCGGGCCAATTGCGCAGACCGCACAGGCGCGGATTTGAGCTCGCGAATGGCTGCAACGCTCCAGGTGCAGAATGTTTGGACGTCGGCATCGGAGAGCCGGGCTTCGGGATGCATCATCTGATATTGCGGGCGCGGCATCTTCTTATCCTTAACGCCCTGGCATGCAGCCATCAAAGCACCCATGGCCGTGCCTTTGCGTTTGCCTTCGTGATCTGCCCACTCGGAAACATTGAACACCTTGCGAGCCTTCTCCACATCGCCCGCAACCAGCCACGACATCGGCGCTATCTGCGCGTACCATGGCCAGCGGGTTTCATTGGAGTGGCAGTCCATGCAAGCCTTGCGCATAATACCCTGGACTTCAGGGGTAACCGAAACGCGCGCGAACAGCGATTTCTCCGGTGACGCCGGCGGATTGGTCCGGCCGTGGACAGGGATAAACTGAATGGCGATGAACGCGGTGCCCGTTACTGCAACCGCCGTCAGTACCAATCTCTTGAAGCTGTTTAGCTTGCTCATGAACAGATGAACACTTCTTTGTAAATAAAAGCTCGGACAATTTTCAATTCTTAATTATTTTTGTGACTGCGGCACTTGAATGGAGCCTAGGGCTTCGGCTTCACGTCAGCAGGCTTGGCTGGATCCGCGGCCTTCTTCTGATTACGGAAACGGAACTGGCGCACCACCGGTTTTGCGCTCGCCAATTCCACGAACGCCTGAATCACCTTTTCCCTTTGCGCTGGATCGGCGATCAACTGCTTGTGCAGTCCGTTGGGGGAAGGCGTGAACCTGGCCTTACCGTCACTCGACACACTCAGCGTGCCGGGTTCGGAGAGCTTGAAGTAGTTCTCCTTGGGCCGGATCGCATAGAGCACCGCTGTCATGTCCCACGAAGGCGCATCATATGGCATCGCCTTGTAGGCGCGATACGCGTCCACCACAGGATGCGGAGCCGTGGCCCAAGTGAAGTCCTTGTCGATACTGGCGCCAGGGTAGGGAAGTGCGGCGCCAAGCTCAGCCGGAGCGAACACGATCTGTCCCGGCCATTCGGCCAACAACTTCTTTGCCGCCGCCGGATCGATGCCGGGGAATGCTCCGCCCGAGATCACCAGATACCGCACCTTGCTCTTGATCAGGTCTTTCACATTTGGAAGCCCAATCGAGTTGGCAAGGTTGGTGGCAGGTCCGCACAATAACACGATCGCGTTGCCATCCTGCTGCGACGTCATGGCATTGCGGAACAGTGCGGGAACCTCGGCCGTATCCACCAGCGAGTGAATGCCGTGCTGATAGACGGCAGCGCCCTTCTCATCCTTCTTATCGAGCACGCTGAACAGGGGCGTATCGCCCTTGGCCGGTCCGTCTTCGGCCATCCCGACCGGCAGATTGCGCCCTATAGCGGCAAACCCGCCGTTCACTGCGCCTGCATAAAACCGGCCGATCACTTCGCTCAGCGCGGCCGATTTCAGATTGGCCTTCGACACGCTGATGCTGACCACTCGCGCTTCGTTCTTGCCATCGAGGCCATAAAGCAGCGCCATCGCCAGCACGGTATCGATACGATTGCCCATGTCGGAATCGAATATGATGCCGACCGGCGGTTTGAAGTTTCCAGGGAACTGCATTCCGGTCCTTTATGCGAGATCGAGTCCGGTGACCCGGCCGGTGGAGTCGCCGAAGTTATCCACGTGCACACCCATGCGATCCATCATCGTCAGGTGCAGATTCGTCATCGGCGTTTCGCGGCGATAGACACGCCGGTAGCCCGGCTTGATCAAATTGCCGCCGCGGCCGGCGATGATCGTCGGCAGGTCTTCGTGATTGTGCTTGTTGCCATCGCACAGGCCCGCGCCGTAGACGATCATGGAGTTGTCAAGCAACGATCCATCGCCTTCCTGCGTCGACTTCAGCTTTTCGATCCACGCCGCGAACTGCTTCACATGATAGGTATTGATCTGCGTGACCTTCTCCATCAGCGCCGGCTCATTGCGATGGTGCGTCAGCGGGTGGTGGCCATCTGGGATGCCGATCTCGCGGTATGAACGCGACGTGCCCTCGCGGGTCACCAGGAACGTGAACACTCGGGTCATGTCCGATTGCAGCGCCACGGTCAGCATGTCGGTCATCAGCTTGAAGTGCTCGGAGAAATCGGCAGGCACGCCATAAGGCTTGGGCATGCCGGGATTGATGTGGGCGTTGTCGCTTTCCGCCTTCTCCAGTTGCCGTTCGATCTCGCGGATTGACGACATGTACTCATCAAGCTTGCGGCGATCGGTGGGGCCAAGGTCGCCCTGCAACTTCTTCGTGTCTTCGGTGACGAAATCGAGGATGCTCTTGCGGAACTTGCTCTGGCGCGCGCGGGCCTCGGGGCTCAGAGAAGCGCCTTTGCCGAACAGCCGTTCGAACAGTGCACGCGGATCCAGAATTGGTGGCAGCGGCTGTCGCTCGTCGCGCCACGCGAGGTTGTTGGTGTAAGCGCAAGAGTAGCCGGAGTCGCAATCGCCGGCCTGGCGCGCGTCTTCCATGCCCAGTTCGAGCGACGGGAAGCGGGTCTGGCTGCCGATCTTGTTGGCGACGATCTGATCTGTCGAAATCCCGCAGTGAATATCCACCGCGGATTTCTTGGGCTGCACTCCGGTGAGGTACGATCCGCAGCAGCGGCCGTGATCGCCCGCGCCGTCGAGTAGCGCGCGACCATTGTTATGCGTGAGGTTGGAGAGAACCGTGATCTCGTTCTTGTAGGGTTCGAGCGGCTTCATGATCCGCGACAGCTCGCCCAGTTTGCCATCGTAGTCGAGATTCCAGTTGCGGACGTCCATTCCGTTCGGGACATAGACGAAGCCCATGCGCACGGGCGCCTTGGAGGCCGCGCTCATCGCGGGTGTCATGGCATCGAGGAAGGGAAGCGCAATAGCTGCTCCTGCACCTCTGAGAAAACTTCTACGGGCCAGCGATTTTCCGGTGATCATCGTGCGGCTACCTCCTTAGGTTTTGCGGGAGTTTCCCCTCTCCGGTTTTGAAAGGGAAGACTGGCGACAATTTCGCTTACGAGCGTCTGGAAATGATAATCGGATGCTGCCAGCCTCCGGTTTAACTCATCGACCGTTCTTCTATCATACTGCTCTAAACCTCGTCCGAGTGAGTAGGTCAGCATCTTTTCGATTACACAGCGGGCGAAATCAGAGACGTTCGCCGCGAGCAGTCCCCTCATCTCCGCTGGGGTGACGAACGACTTGCCGTTGGGGAAGGTTCCGCTCGAATCGATGGGGAATTTGCCGTCCTTCGTGCGCCACCGGCCGATGGCATCGTAGTTTTCAAGGCCGAAGCCCAGCACATCCATTCGGTTGTGGCACGACGCGCAAATCGCGTTGGTGCGGTGCTTTTCCATTTGCTGGCGAAGCGATCCGGCGTTGCCGACCTGCTCTTCATCGAGTGGCGGTACATCAGGCGGAGGCGGTGGCGGAGGCGTGCCCAGAATATTCTGCAGCACGTATTTTCCGCGGATGACCGGCGATGTGCGGGTCGGATAGCTTGAGACCGTCAGAACGCTGGCGTGCGCCAGGATGCCCCCACGCTGGTCGGACTTCAACTCGACTCGGCGGAAATCCGGCCCCGCGACACCATCGATGCCATAGTGTTTGGCCAGTCTCTCATTCAAGAAGGTGTAGCGCGCAGTGAGGAACTCGCCCATCGGGCGGTTCTCGCGCAGCATCGATTCGAAGAACATGCGCGTCTCGGTCTTCATCGCCTCGCGCAGTTCGGGACCCCACTCGGGGAACTTCGTTGGATCGGGCTTTACGCTATCGAGGTTGCGGGTTTCGAGCCACTGTCCCGCGAAGTTGTCAGCCAGGGTGGCGGCGCGCGGATCGTTCAGCATGCGTTTAATCTGCTTGTCCATCACTCCGGTGGCGCGAAGTTTGCGGGCTTCGGCGATGGAGAGCAGTTCTTCGTCGGGCATGGAACTCCACAAGAAGTAGCTCAGCCGCGATGCGAGTTCCAGGTCAGTCACCGGGTGTGCCTTGGTGGGCTCCGCGTCGTGTTCGATGCGGAACAGGAAGTGCGGCGAAACCAGCATCGCTTGGATCGCAAGCTGAATCCCCTGCTCGGTGGAGAGATGCTCGGCCTTCGCCATGGCGACGAACTTCAGCAATGGCGCGACGTCCTTCTGCGTAACCGGCCGGCGGTATGCGCGGCGGGCCAGGGTGGCAACGATTTTTTCAACACAGGCCGGGCCGGAGTTCGGATCGCAGATGAGGATCTTCTTGCGGCTGGGGCGCTCGGCCTCTGATTTGAACGGGCCAATGAAGGTGAACGATTCGAGGTACTTGTTCGACTTGCTGCTGTACAGCTCTTTGCCGCTCAGGTTCTTCACGAAGTCGTCATTGATGAACCCGGCGCGGAAGACGTGGTCGCCTTCCGGCAGGAACAGTTTCACCTGTTCTTCGGAGTAGGGATTGAAGTACACCAGGCCGGAGGGCTTGGTCTCGACCTGCATGGAGTGCAGCAGTTTGCCGTCCATCCAGATGTTCATCGTGACCGGCTTGGCATCGGCTGCGCGCTCGCCGGGCAGCCCGATGCGGACTGTGTACTCGCCGTCGAACTCAATGCGGTGCGTGGCTTCGATGGTGCTGGGATCCACCCTGCGGATGTTTTTGTCCTTATTATGATAGAGCGCTTCGAGCGGCTTGGGCAGCGGGTCGGCGGCAATCGCGCGCGCCGCGATGCGCTCGGCGGCGGCGATATACTTCTCCATCAGGACGGGCGAGATCGTGAGGACGTCGCCGATGTTATCGAAGCCATATCCGGAGTCGTCTGCCGGAAAATCCTTATCGGCGCGGAACTCAACGCCCACCAGGTCGCGGATCGTGTTGCTGTACTCGTTGCGGTTCAACCGGCGGGCCGTTACGCGGCCCGGGTCGGGCTTCACCAGCTTGTCGGCCCGCTCGAACTCGGCCTGAACGAACTTGGTGAGATCGTCAATCTCTCCGGCGGGGCGGGGCACGCCTTTGGGCGGCATCTCGCCGGTGCGCATCTTCTGAATGATGCGTTCCCAGCCATCGCGCTGCTGCGAGAGCGATTTCGGATCGAGGAAGGCCTGCACATTGAGGCCACCGGATGCCGTGCGCTCGTTGTGGCACGGCGCGCATGTCTTTGTCAGGACAGGCTGAACCTTCTTTTCATAAGAGGTATCAGCCCCGAGTAGCAGGCCAATGGCCGCGGCGGGCACAGCGATAGCGATAAGTTTATTGCACATTACAGACTGTTAGACATTCTATAACAGTTTGTTCGAATGATCGCGTTACACCTGCATGCCATCGATCTGAAAGAGTCTCTGGTGCACAGGGTCGTTGCCGCAGGCGTCATAGATTCCGAGTGAGCCTGCTGCCTTCTTTACTTTGTCTGGTTCATTGGGGCTCGCGGCTATCTCGCTCGCGGCTCTATGGAAGGGGCACGGCACTTCGAAGTAGTGGCACCGGCCGTCCACCTTTCCTGTCTTGCGCCGCTCCACATCCAATTTCAGTGCCCTCAGGCTTTTCAGTACATCGATGTGCTTCACGTTTTTCTGATACCTTCGTTGCTGGAGATTCATCAGGGTCTGAAAGCAGCCATTCGCGATCGAAGCTGTTACCCGCTCTGGCTCCAGCCCGAGCGTCCGCGAGAATCCAAAGGTGGGATTCACATGCCATTCGCTGGAAGGGACCAGGTTGACGACGCCGGCCACCACGGCCCGTTTCATGATGTCCTCGGTTTCCGCCGTTGGACGATCCCCGACATGGGCCGACAAGAGCCGCAGGTGCTTGGCTACTCTCCGGCTCATCGCGATGAAGGAGTCGGTCTTCACCGACGATCCTAACTCGGCCGCACGAGCCGAGATGTCACTTTGGGATTCGAACCGCATTCTCCGGTCATTTGCCGGAGCAGGGTCGAAACCTCCTGACAGGATCAGGTCAGGCGCCTCAAGCCGTTGATCAAGAAACTGCTTTACGGTAAGACTGGAATCGGTAAGCTTGGTTAACCTGAATCGCTCTGCCTGTGTCTGGCTAAGCAACTCCACGGTGGGCATGAAGGGGAGGTTGTCAAAGGTTCCGCCATCGCAGAACAGGTTGTTGATCTTTCCCTCTCCGGGGAACACTTCCCGCTCCTGCCGGGCGGGAAACGCAGCAGGAAAGGCGCTGGAACTGAGAGCGGCGTGGAGAAAACTATAATCTGGCGACGGGGAGAACAGGGCGTCCCTCCCGAGTACCAAGAGCCAGCGCTGGTTGACATAGGCGGTGGTGCAGAAGATGGCTGTTCCTTCGGCAGTCTTTTTTCGTATATACGGTTGCCGTTGATTGAGTTTGAATTCGCGGTGGTTTTCAATCACCTCCTCGCCCTCCATCAGTCCCTTGGCGACATTTTCGAGCAGCGAAGTCCCAATCACCTCATAGCGAATGCCGAGGCTTTCAAGAGTATTCCGGCGTACCAGCGTGATCAATGCTCCGGCGGCCTTCGCAAACCGTCCAGCAAGGAAGCTGGACCCTGCGCGGAAGGTCTCAGCCGGCGGAATAATGAACAATTGCGAAAGTGTATCCGTGACCAGCGGAGGTACACCGGTTGCCGCATAGCCGGAGTCATGAGCCGTCCCGGCGCGTACGGCGGCCCTCAGGGCAGAAGGCGAAAGGGCAAGCCGCAGGCTGCGCAGTCCCAACTGCTTCACCGCTGTCTTCAGGGGAACGGTGAGCGCTACTGTTTCATCTACCCTCAGGAAGATATCTGTCAATCTCGCCAATAAGCGGAACTGCGCTCCAGGATGTTTGCTGTTCCGGATGGCTGCCAGTGCTCCTCCCATCAGCGTTCCAACCGATGCGCCGACGATGAGGTCAGGGGTCCTGTTCAGCGCTTGTAGCGCACCGATCAAGCCGATGTGGAATGATCCGGCAAACACGCCTCCGCTCGCCACAAAGGTGATCTTGGGACCATGCTTTTCCGGCGCGCAGAGGTTCGGCAGGACCGTTTTCAGGTCATCCAGATTCTCCAACTTCCCAAAATCCTGCTTGACGATGTCCGGCACCGTCTTTGGCGTTGGGTACTGCTTCAGGTTCCCGCTGCAAACTGCGCAGACTTCGGGCAAGCCGCACGATGATGCGGCAGCCATGCGTTTGCTCGCAACTTTATCGAGCAGATCTTTGCATGGCACCTCCGCCCGGAAATCCTCTGCCAGCTCACTCTCAAATAACCGTCCCAGAGTGCGCCTGCAGCCTTCCGCCACCACTCGCAACCCTTCTTCGCGCGTCGGCGATAGCGAGTTCTTGAAATTCAACTCCCGCTCCGGAGCGATCTCGTCCGCGAAGATCGCGAACCGTCCGTCCAGGGTATGCCGGGCGACCTTTTTTTGGGCGTTCAGGATCTTGCTGAGGTAATTCGTTTGCCGCACTTCGATGGTCGTGTCGCGGCGGGCGCGCATCAGGATACCGACATTTGCGGAATCAACCAGATCAATCCTGTTGGAGCCTGGCTTCCCGTCGTCTGCGTCGAATGGTTCAATGGGGACGCCGTAAATGACGTGAATGCGGGCGTCCGTTTTGTTATCCGATTCCAACCTCCCGGCCACACGTGCGTTGTCCTCTTCCTGCAGCCAGTTGAAGAGCGCCGGCAGCGGATTCTTGCGAATCACTGCGCCATCGATCAGGTCAAACTGCTGGACCACATCTCCATCTGCTTCGAGAGCATCAAGGTCTTTCTCGCGGATCCAATCCCCAGCATCGTTCGCTTCGATGTGCGTTGGCGGAAAGACCCGGCCCATGGCGCATGCCGTTGCTAGTGAATCGACCAGAGAGAGGTTTCTGCCCTTGGCCCAGGCCTGCTGGTTCACATCCGGTAACTCCTGCAATACTGCCGCCACAATCACAAGCTGCGTCCCAGCTTCCTGATTGGAATTCACGATCAGACGCCCGGGCTTGCCGGGATCGCGGAACCGTTCATAGAGCCGCCGCTTAAGTGGATAGTTGCTGATCAAGCTCAGATCGATACTTGCCGCTTTCATCGCGGAAGCCTTGAGTAAGGCTGCATTACCCTCGGCGGCAACTGGTGACATCTGGAATGGCGAGATCTTCTTGCTTTCCAGAAGCCGCGCAGCCGCTTTGCGCAAACGAGTCTCCATCGTTGAATCGTTTTTGTCCGGAAGAAGGTAAGCAGTCAAGAGTCCCGCCGCTCCCAACCATGCGCCGCTCCAAAGCCAGTTTCCGGCTAGAAGGAGAGTGAATTCGACGACACTGAATGCAATCACGCCGAAGTAGAGGGCGGCAGCCGTAGCCCAAAGTCTCCACCCGAAAAGTGGTTGTATGCCGGGCCAGCCGGTATCTGAAGTGACATGGGCCGCTTCGAGCGCTTCATCAAGTGCTACTTGTTGCTTTGCATCCAGACGTCCATTGGGGCCCGAGATCTGCCGCTTAAGATCCTGGTATACGAACCGCTCAAATTTCCTGGTGAAGGTTGGATGCCAAACCGCTACATGCAGAATTCGCGCACCCACGGAAATCAGCTTGAGGTAGTAGGTGCTCGATCGGAACAGGCGCGCCAAAACGCTCATCCGAAGCAAGGGGACAGGGATCGCCTCGTCGCGCCGGACTTTGAGGATCAGCGCTTCGCCGATGTCGCCAATCGTGACCGGTAGTTCCGCGATCCAGTTCCCGATTTTGGTGAGTTTCCAGAAGTGATAGCGGAAAGCCTGTTCGTCCCGTTTCAGTTCCTCGGGGCACGATAGATCCCGAACCGGCAT
>Ga0209697_10006852_pt1 | contig 13599 bp, 10 predicted proteins | sample AliMusrvi5mmetaG_FD_184115 | JGI IMG/M metagenome (GOLD analysis project Ga0209697, IMG submission 184115) | Freshwater lake bacterial and archeal communities from Alinen Mustajarvi, Finland, to study Microbial Dark Matter (Phase II) - Alinen... | ecosystem: Environmental > Aquatic > Freshwater...
TCTGTTGCTAAAACTGAAGTTTTTCAAATAAATCATTGTTATTAATGGTTTTATATTGAATGTTTTTTATATCTGAAAAAACTTCAATGAGAAGATTCTTTCCGGTTATTCTATTTATGATTTTTTTAAATCTTTTTATTAATGATTTCATTTTGTTATTATTTAATTTCTTTACTTTTCATCATTTGGAAAAATAGGAATCATCGTATGTTCCGCCATTGCACGAAGCCATGCTTTTGAGTATTCAAGTGCCTCTCCGATCACATGATGCATGTCCATGTAGCGGTAGGTGGCCAAACGCCCTAGAAATGAAACGCCTGATAAGGCCGAAGCGAGATTTCTATAGCTCATCAAGAGCTCTTTATCACTCTCCAGACGCTTGGGGTAGTAGGGAATATCAGCCTCTTCCGTCTCTTTGCTGAATTCTGTAAAGACGATCGTCTGCTCATGTTCCTCCCATGGGGCGAAGTGCTTATGCTCGTGGATGCGTGTGTAGGGCACCTCCATGCTCGGATAGTTGATCACGGCATTCCCCTGGAAGTCCCCCTTGGAAGTTTGCTTCTCCCAGAAGACAGTTCGATAACCAAGTCTCCCCTCGCTGAAGCCGAAATATCCATCGATCGGCCCCGTGTAGAAAGTATGTGAGAAATCCCCTTGCATGGAGCGATCGAATGGTGTGCTTAGTTTCACCTCGATCTTTGGATGATTAAGCATGTTGCCGATAAGAGCAGTATATCCGTCGACCGGGATCCCCTGATACTTACTGCTGTAGTAGTTGTCATCGTAATTGAAGCGAACTGGAAGTCGCTTCAGGATGGCTGCGGGAAGTTCGTGCGGTGCGCATCCCCATTGCTTCCTAGTGTAGCCATAGAAGAAAGCCTCATAAAGTTCCCGTCCCAAAAACTTCAGCGCCTGTTCCTCAAAATTGGCTGGTTCTTGGATCGAGTGGTCCCCCAGTCCCTCCACAAAGGATCGTGCATCAGCTGGTCTGAATCTCTTACCGAAGAACTGATTGATCGTATGGAGATTGATCGGCATCGAAAAAATTCCCCGATCTATACTCGCCTTGACCCTATTGATGTAAGGCCCCATCGTGCAAAATCTTTGCACGTAGTTCCAGACCTCCTTGTTGCTGGTATTGAAGATATGGGGTCCGTAGACATGCTCCATAACACCCGTCTCAGAATCTCTGGAGGTGTGACAGTTTCCCCCGATATGATCCCTCTGATCAATGACAAGAGAAGAAATGCCAGCTTTTTCTGCCATCTCCCTTGCTAACACAGCACCGGAAAATCCGGCTCCTACAATCAGAACTTTTTGAGCACTCATTGAGTATTTAGATTATTTGATATAAGTTTTTTAACTCTAGTTCTAAAAGCTAGAAACTGTGTCAAAGATGATCTTTTTTCATTTAGAAATGCAAAATATTTTTGGTAAGGTTGAAAATATTTATATCCTTCCCTTTTAACATTAGGGTAGGGCATATCATCAATTTCTTTTATAAAATTCATTTTTAGGTCTTTAGTCTCAATTTTGGCTTGTTCAAACATTTTTTTAGTTTTACACCAATTATGCCGAAGAACAATGCCGTAGGGAGTATTTAGAATTCGAGGCTTAAATACATAAAAATTCTCTCTGTTTTCATAAACAAATGCGCTTACAAAAATTTGATCGTATGGCCATTCATTGTGGTTTTTTGACTCGTATTGATTAATGATTTTATCAAACATTCTAATAGTATAATTGCTCCAGCACGATATCCGATTTTGCGGGATAGTAGAAGCTTTCTCGACCATCTGGACATCACACAGTTGCTATTAAATCTAATGCTTTCTTATCCACCTTGCCGCGGGGGGTGGCAGGGAGGCTTTTGTGAAAGAAGAACTTTGTCGGCACCATCGAGAAATGGAGTTTCTCGCAGAGATATGTCCTCAAATCGGGTAGCAGATCGGTATCGGGATTTCCGAATTCCCTAGGAACGATATGGGCTACCAGTCGCACGCAGAGACCATCTTTTATCAAGGGTCTGCAGCAGGCATCCTTGACTGGAGGATGAGCGATGATTAACGCATTGATCCCATTCAGTTCGATCCTCACACCCCCAAGTTGAACCTGATCATCGCGTCGGCCCAGAAATTCCAATTCACCGTCTGGCAAGAATCTACCCCAATCACCGGTCCGATACATCCGGGAGCCTGGCTGTTCGCTGAAGGGATCACTCAAAAACTTTTCCGAGGTCAACTCCGGAAGATTCAGATAGCCACGAGCCACCTGCCGACCACCCAGATAGATTTCTCCCTCGGCACCTAGATTGACCGGCTTCTGCTCTTCATCAAGGAGGTAAACGATAACTCCATCCAGCGGTTTGCCAATCGGCGGAAATTGATCCCCCCCATCGCTTCGCACGAGGGACCAGGTACTCCAAACTGTGTTCTCCGTGGGACCATATCCATTATAAAAGGGACAGGGAAAGTCGGGGGGGGGCGGTGCCGGAGTTGATCCCCCCCTGTGTAGAGAAAACGGAGGTTCGTAGCCGGCCATTGGATACTAAAAAGAGCGGGAACCACTGCTGGAGTCACAAAGGAGAGAGAGGCACGGGACTCTATTAAAAAATTGATGACTTCCTCTGCATCGAACCAAAGAATCTTTTGAAATGAGGGTATCAAAAGGGTTCCTCCGGTACAAAGTGGAGGCCAGATTTCTCCAGCAAAAATATCAAAAGCAACATTGGCGATTAGGGGTACGCGATCATTACTGCAAAGGTTCAAATGGCTTGTATAAAATGAGACGCAATTGCAAATGGAATGATGCTCCACCTCAATGCCTTTGGGTCTTCCGGTGGTTCCGGAACTGTAAAAAATGTAAGCTCTTCCCCGAGGGTCTGTTTTGCGTGCCGGGTCCGATGCTGATTGGTCAAGGAGTGATGGAAAGCCATCGTCAATCTCCAACGTCTTCAGACACTGACAGCAGGGTCTGAACGATTGATCAGGAGATGCGAAGAGGTGATTGGCCTTTGCATCGCTCAGAAAGAAACTAATCAGTGAATCAGGGCTGTCGGGGTCAATCGGAAGGCAGCACCCTCCTGCCTTTAAGATACCAAGCAGTGCCACCACGATGCCTCTGGAGCAATTCATGAGAACCGCGACCGACTCATCAGGCATGAGGCCGTTGCTTAAAAGATAATTAGCAACCTGGTTGGAGCGTGCATCCAACTCGCCATAGGTCATCTCACCCAACTGATCCTCCACAGCGGTTGCCAAAGGAGCCCTCTTTGCATGCCGTGAAAATTGTTCAATAATCGAAAGATCGAGCGGAAAAGACGACTTCATAGGTGTGTCTGGAATATGAAGGCGGGTCTTATTTTCTAGTGGGAACCTCTCTCATCACTCGCAGGATTTCAGCAGCAACCTGATTGATCGCGGGGTTCTCCAGAATTTTATAATGCTCGGCGATGATGGGATGAATCACCGGATTGATTCCTGCAAATTCTCTCCAACCGCCATCCGGATCGACTCGTGAGTCATTACCATATCTCGGATGCAAGGGGTGCTCCCATTGTTGCTGTAGCAACGGCAGCGGCTGCCCATGATCTCCAATGAGATTCTTGTAGGCCAAGACATCACGGAAATAGTGAACCGTCACATCAGCTCCATGCGCCGGATAATAGCGATCCGCTAATTTTACATGGAGGCGGTAAATTTCACCGTAACTTAATCCCTCAGCATTCCCCTCAGCATTCCCCTCAGCATTCCCCTCAGCATTCCCCTCAGCATTCCGTTTGCCCATTTTTACAAAACGATGAAAAAGAATTTTTCTTTTCTCTGCGTCTTTTAACTCATCAATGAACCACGATGGAAATTTCGTCGTGAAATCAAGGATCTTAGAAATCGTTTTCTTTCTTAAAAATGGGCATTCCGTACCAATCACAAAAACGAGGGGCTTTTCTCTTTTCATCCCAGCCAATTGTCGCGCCACCTCAAAGGCTAATAATCCTCCCCAGGAGTATCCGATCAGAGCAGGTGGAGTCCCCTCACCAGATTTCTCCAATTCCTGGATCACCCGGGTGGCGGCCTCCTCAATGGAATGATAGGGACTGGGATTGGAGGAAAGGAGGGGTGAACGCATTCCCATCACGCGGTGCTCGACCTGCAGAAGCTCTACCAGATGAGTATAGGAGGAGAGATCTCCTGCGACATTATAGAGGAGGATAACGGGTGATCCTGTTGCATTTGGAGAGAGGTTCGAAACGAGCGGAACCTCATCAAATGAAGATATTTTTGCAAGATTGAGGATGCCACCCAAGGTGGGATCCTTATAAAAATCATAGAGAGGGATTTTCTTCCCGATTTTCTTTTCAACAGCGTAGATCAACCTAATGACTTTCAGGGAATCCCCCCCCTGATCGAAGAAGTTATCCCGATCCTCGGGGTGCTGGTGAAAAGGAAGGAGCTCCCCCCAAAGTTGAATTAAAAAGAGTTTAAAATCGTTTTCCTCTTTTTTACGCGATTGGGCCTTTAGCAACTGGCTAGAGGCCATCTGCACTAGAAGTGCACGATCAATCTTTCCCTGTGGCGTGAGGGGCAGTGATCGGTGAAAGAAAAACTGAGAAGGAATGAATCCGATCGGAAGCCGTTCTTTCAAGGAATTCCGCAGGTCTTGTTCTAGAATCTCCGTCTTATCGGTCGAAAGATGAGCGGTGAGGCCAGTCGCAACACCATCCTCGACAAAGGGGATGCAGACGGCGTCCATGATGGAGGGGTGCTTGCAAAGCAATGACTCAACTTCCCCTAACTCGATCCGCAATCCCCTGATTTTAATCTGATGATCAAGGCGCCCCAAGAACTCCAATTCACCATTTTCAAGAATGCGGCAACGATCGCCACTGCGATACAGCTTCCTACCTTCTCCCCCCGGAAAAGGATCATCCAGGAATCTGGTTTCCGTCAATTCAGGTTTATTGAGATAACCGATCCCAACGCCCACACCGCCAATCAGCAACTCACCCTCCTTACCAGGAGGAACCGGTCGGAGTTGCTCATCGACAAGATGCACCTTTACTCCGCGAATCGGCTTTCCGATGGGAATCGATCCTGCGGAGTATTCACGGTCACGGGGGATGTGGTATGTGCAGGCAAAAGTGGTTGTCTCCGTGGGGCCGTAGCCGTTGGTCAATCGGGTTTTCGGGAGCAACTGGAATGCCTTGCGGACATGATGGACCGAAAGGACCTCACCTCCAGCCAGAACATGACTTACTCCAGAAAGAATCTCGGGCTCATGATCAATGATATGGTTGAAGACACTGCTCGTGAGCCAAAGGCAGTTTACCTTCTCACAGCGGATCATCTTGCTGAATGTCTCGGTATCAAGATATCCGTCCCTTGATATCACGCAGACTCCCCCGTTGAGCAATGGGCCCCAGAACTCAAAAGTGGATGCATCGAATGCCGTAGGAGAATGCAAAAGGGTCCGAATCCCCGCTCCGAAGTCCGCAAAATCCTGACCCGTGACCAGATTGGCAACTGCACATTGCGGGATCATAACCCCCTTAGGATCGCCCGTTGATCCAGAGGTATACATCACATAAGCCAATGATGAAGCGGTGGAATCGACTTCCGGAATCACAATGGAGGGACCCTCAGACGTCAGGTCCAAGTGACCGATGAAGACAGGAGTCACTCCGGCCTCGGGAAGGATGCTCCATGATTCGGCATCGGCAACACACCAGTTCATCCCGGAATCCTTGATCATGTATCCCAATCTGGCGGAGGGATAATCGAGCGGAAGAGGGACATAGGCGGCACCCACCTTCAGAATACTTAAAACAGCAATGGCGAATTCGCTCGATCTTGGGAGGGCAATACCAAGCCGCATGCCGGGAAGAACTCCCAGATGAGCAAGGTGAGCGGCAAACCGATTGGACTGAACATCGAGTTCTGCGTAGGTAAGGGAGCGCGATCCATCTGCGATTGCTTGGGATCCGGACGACCTCAGGACAACTTCCGAAAACAAACCGGTTAATGAAGGCCAGTTGTTCATGCAACCGAATGAATCAGCCAACGATCACTCCTTTCTCAAGGCGTATGATGTGGTCGCATCTCTGTAGCGTTGTCAATCTGTGGGCGATCGTGATGATCGTAAGTGTCCCTTGGAGCTTGTGGATGGTCTCCATGACAGCCTCCTCCGTCGTATGATCAAGTGCACTGGTTGCCTCGTCTAGAATTAGGATCTGAGGCTTGTGATAGAGGGCGCGAGCCAGCCCGATTCTCTGCCGCTGTCCTCCGGAAAGCCGCGCTCCCCGGTCTCCCACAGTTGTTTGGAAGCCATCCGGAAGTTCCTTCTCAATGAAATCCAAGATCTGAGCTCCCTCGGCGGCTTTCCTAAGAGCCTCCTTGTCGATCTGCGAGGGATCGATACCAAAGGCGATATTGGCCTCGATGGTTTCATCCATAAGAAAAATCTCCTGAGGGACATATCCGATCAGCGATCGCCAAGTAGCTAAGTTCTCTTTTGCAAGGGGCACTCCGTCCACCAACATTCTGCCTGATTCCGGCGGGTGCAGTCCGAGAATCACATCGACGAGTGTCGACTTTCCCGAGCCCGAAGGACCGGCGATGCCAATGGACTCATTCTTTTCGATCTTGAGAGAAAACGCTTTCAATACAGGATTCGCCGCTGATGGGTAGCGGAAAGTAATGGCCTCGAGGCAGATATCGCGATCGAATTGAATGGGTTGAGATGATGGAGCAGGCGCCTTGGAGATTGATGAGGGCTCGAACTCTCTCTCCAAACGCAGGATTTCATCCTCGAGCTTACCTAATGTGTAGCTATTCGCAGAAATTGTGACCAACTGGCTGTAAAGCAACTGGAGAGCCGGCAAAAGGCGGTAGGCAGCCAAGGCGATGACACTGAGATTCGGGAGAATATCGCTAAAGGGCTTTCCCTGCACTGCGAGCACAAGCACAACAGAAACAAGTCCTCCGAAGGCGATCGGCTCGATCATATATCGGGGCCCATTGGAAAGAATCGGAAGAATGGCCTGGTATTGGCCGATCTGTCCGGAGTGCTCGAGGGCCTTTTCCATGAAGTAACGATCCTTACCATGGACAAGGACAGTCTTGATACCACCCAAAAACTGTGCGGTATTTTTTCCTGATTGAATTTGATGGTAGTTCGTTTTACCGGCCACAATTTTGGTCTTCGGGCGTAACCAAAGAAAAACAAAATAATAGAATCCCCCCAGCGTCAGAGCACCAATGATTGCAACCATCGGTTGCACGATGAAGATCGTACCGACCAGTAGGATGATCATCAAAAGTCGTGTGATGCTCTCACCGATCGGCAGTAGAACACTCTGGGCAAACGTCATGGTATCCGAGAGTTTCTGTCCCAACTCCGCGGGATTACTCTGTAAGAAAAATCCATAAGGCCTATCGGCGTAGGACTCATAAACCCTTTTGCGCAACCACTGGGCAAATCCGTAAGCGTAGCGAATCCTAATGACCTCGCTGACCATGCTCCCAAGGTTCGCTAAGATGAGCATCGCTATCGACCCCACTCCGGCGGCAACAAGCATATGGCTCGTCGTCATGGGTGGAAGGTGCTGCAGAATGGCAGAGCCAAAGTTTGAGTTGCGAATTCTTTCGGGTTCAGCCGCAAGGGCAAAGAACGGGAAAACCGAGGTGACACCTACCAATTGAAGCAGACCATTCAGTAGGATGGTGGCGATAACCCCAGCGAGACGGAGAATCCCGTAAGGAAGAGCAAGCTGAAAACAGCGGATCAGGAGATCGAGGAAAGAACGAATCACGGCATGGTAAATACCCTTTTCGTTTTTCCTAGTCGAGAACGCTTAGGTAGTTTTTCTGATACAAGAAAAGAGTTGCCAGGCAATAGAGAGAGGAAGGGGGAGGGAAGGGAGTGGCCGCAAGAAGTCAGAAGTCCTATGGCCTCCATTCGTTTACCAGTTCGAGTGCTTTTTTTGGGTAGAAAGCCTTGGTTTACATTGCCAGTCTCAATCTCAATTAAGGCCTCATGCTCGGCATAAATTGCATGAAAGTGCGTAGGCGGATGATCTCGGTAGTAGAAGCGAATCATGATGCCGTAAAAACGGCTAACTTCAGGCATGAGCGAGTTGACGAGAATATTGTCCTGTTATTTCAAGATAGGCAGTATCGGAGCAAATCTCTATCTCATCGGTCCATGCAATCTGGCCGAATTCAGCAATATGGGCTTTCGTAAAAAAAGGCTTCCTCGCTCGGGGGAGAGAAAATGCTACGTCCGACGCTCTCAGATAAATCAATGATCCCAGTAACTCCATCTGAAAAAGAGATCTCTAGTTTATAACCTGGGAGAGAAACAACTTTTGAAGGACGTTTCATGGAGAGAGAATCTGGCGTTAAAGTATTTTGGTAAAGGGGTAAAAGATGCCTCAACAATTCCGCGACCGGAAGGAGCTGATTAGACGGTAAAGCAGATATGTCAGGGGTAAGTGGCTTGGGAGAACCCGACATCAAATGCACCGCAACGGCAGAGCAAGCAAAGCTTACTCAGAAAATGTCGGAAGGATTAGCCACAAGATGCAGGGGATTGAAAAGGCGGAAGGCCTAAGGCAAAAAAATGAGCGAAGCCTGACCGCGAGCTATACAATGTCCACTAACTCACCAACTCAAGCCAACGGGGGTTTTGCTCGGCATGGACTGCGATCTCCTCCAAGATCAAGTCCCTAGGAATGCGGGGTTTCCAGTTCCATGCGACACCGACCGCTGAGGAATCAAGGACCATCCACGGGATGTCAAAGGGTCGCGGGTTCTTATCGGCAGCGACTTGGTGAGCTCCAAAACGCTCAGTGCACCACGCGCTCAACTGCGCCAAGGACATGGAACTCTCAACTCCTCCGCTGACATTGAGGATGGGATCAACCTTGCGATCGGGATCATTCATCTGATCGACAAGAAGCGGAACGATATCGGCCGGATGCAGACAATCACGGACCTGGTGTCCGCTACCGCCGAATCCAATATACTTGAGAGAATGACGCCTAGCCCAAGAATGAATCCAGAAACTAAAAATTCCCTGATCAGCTTTGCCAAATTGTCCCGCCCCTGCAAGGACTCCACAGCGGTTGATCCTCACGGGAAAGTCGAAGGTCATTCCATACTCCAAGGCCAGCAACTCGGAGCACTTCTTCGAAGATCCGTAGAGTGATATAGGGGGCGACGTGGAGAAGGATTCCGTCAGTCCAAGAAGACTGACGGAGGAGGGCTGAGACTTGAAACCTGAAACCTGAGTAGAAGAAGGGAGAGCAAAAACAGGGCGAAAGGCGTTATTGTGAACCTCAACAGGCAGCTCTGCGAGTGGAGGAATGGAATAGACCCGACTTGTGCTTAACAAAAGAAATCCAGCCTTGTGTCTTCTGCAATATTCCAAAAGGTGAATGGTGCCGATAAGGTTATGATCAAGCAGGTCCTTGGCACTTGTCTTACCGTCCACTCCGGCTAGAACGCTGGGGTTTGCGGCGCAGTCCAAGACCCAGTCGACGGATGGAAGTTCCGCTAGATCCGTCTCGTTGCGAATGTCCCCGATCCGGACGTCAATACCAAGTGCGCGAAGAGGCTCCAGATTCGTCTCACTCCCCTTTCGGATAAGACTGTCAATACCGGTGATCCGGACACCTGGGAGATACTCCAGAAGACCTCTGGCAATGATGGATCCGGCGAAGCCGCAGATGCCGGTGATGAGGATGTGCATATTGAGAAAAAAGTCGAGGGTCGAGGGTCGGGGGCTTTTTAATGAGTCTTTGTTCTCGAAACTCTCCCCAGTGTCTTAGAAAGAGCTACCAGTTGCAATGCAAGGAAATCAGCTTCGGAGGCAATCTCATCCATCTGCAACTGGGTTATGTAACCTTCATCTAAAGCAATAAAGAGCTGAGAGATGACCTCCATCAGCGAACCATACGCAATCTCTAGAAAGTGAGCAAAATCAGCATCGGAGTTTCTTCCCGAACCCTCCGCAATGTTTGAAGAGACGGAAATGGAAGCTCTCCTAATCTGCGATGTGAGAGCATAGGCTTCATGGGAGGGAAACGCTCTGCTGAGACTGTAGATCCTTTTATTAAGCATGCGGGCTTGTTGCCAGACATCAAGCTTCTGAAAGCGGAACTGCTTCATCTCTTGGCTGCTTCCGGCTCTCGACCCTCGTCCCTCGACTCTAGACTCACAACGGGCTATGCCCGCAGCTTCCACGCTTCCACGATCTGCCGGATAGTTTCCTCCAGACTTTGGGTGATGTCCCATCCGGGATAGTGGGCTTTCATCTTCCGAAGGTCACTGTAGTAACAGATATGATCGCCGATGCGGTTCTCGTCGACATAGGTATAAACCTGTTTTTTGCCGCTGAATTTCTCTGCGATCGAGAAGGCTTCAAGGATGGAGCAGGAATTCTCCTTCCCCCCACCCAGATTGTAGACCTCGGCAACACGCGGTGCCTGAACAAACGCAGCCATGAAGCGGGCCACGTCGAGGGAATGAATATTGTCACGAACCTGCTTTCCCTTGTATCCGAAAACCCGGTATTCTTTCCCCTCAAGATTGCATTTTACCAGGTAGCTAAGGAATCCGTGCAATTCCACACCGGAGTGATTTGGACCTGTAAGGCATCCGCCGCGAAGCGCGCAGGTCGGCATCCCGAAATAGCGTCCATATTCCTGAACCATGACATCGGCAGCTACCTTGGAGGCTCCGAATAGGGAATGCTTGCTCTGGTCGATGGAGAAATCCTCAGCGATGCCATGCGCATAGGCTGGATCCTCGTAGTCCCAACGGGTCTCGAGTTCCTTGAGCGCAATGGTATTGGGACGATCTCCGTAGACCTTGTTCGTGGACATGTGCACAAAGGGGGAATCGGGGCAAGCCTGGCGGGCTGCTTCAAGCATGTTGAGCGTGCCGACGGCGTTTGTGTCAAAGTCATCGAAGGGAATGGCAGCAGCACGGTCATGGCTAGGCTGAGCCGCCGCATGGACAATGGCATCGGGTTTTACCTGCGCGATCAGGTCAAGGACCCCGTGCCTGTCACGGATATCAATCTCATGATGGACAAACCCCTCCCCTCCGAGGTCGGTCTGAAGCCTCTGCTGGTTCCATCTTGTGTCCCCTTGAGGTCCGAAGAAGACTGCTCGTTGGTTATTATCCACACCATGGATTTCATAACCGAGTTCCTTCGAGAAATAATGACAAACTTCGGAGCCGATCAGTCCGGAGGATCCTGTGATAAGTAGCTTTTTTTTCATCTTCAGTGGTTAGGTTTTTTAAGGCTTAATTTGAAGATCCGTATCCATAGACGGAACCGTTGCCATAATAACTGCCGGCATACTTGCCCGAGGTGTAGTAATAGTAGCTACCCCTTCCATAAGGGAGGCAGTTGAGACAGATTCCTACTGGGGTCACCCCGACTTCCTTAAGCGAAACAAGCGCCCTCTTGACCATCCTCTTGGGCGTCACGAACGAGCGGACAACCAGGCAAAGCACCTCCACTTGGGTTGCAATAAGGAGCGTGTCACTCACGGCCAAAATCGGTGCCGAATCGATGACCACCCTGTCATACTGACGAAGTGCTTCGGCCATCAAATCACGAAAGGGTTGGCCTGCAAGTAACTCGGAAGGATTTTCCACCAACCCACCCGCAGTAAGAAGGAACAGATTCTCGACACCTGTCGAGTTTACGGCGTTTTCTAAGGAATCTTTTCCAAGCAAAACCTCGGCCACTCCCGGTTTGCGGTTCATAGAAAAGAAAGTTTTGGAGAGGGACGGTTTACGAAGGTCGGCATCGATGAGTAGCGTCTTTAGACCTTGTTGGGCGAGCGAAGTGGAAAAGTTTGCCGAATTGAACGATTTTCCTTCGGAAGGGATGGCGCTGGTGAAGAGGAATGAGCGCTGGTTCTCGGCATGCAGGTGCATGGCCACCGATACGCGAAGGGTACGGAAAGCCTCGGCCACAATGCCTGTCCGCTCACTTTGCACAACCAACTCTTTGCCCCTCGACAAGGACACCCCACGATGGGGATTGCCAAGCCATGTGAGGACGGGTTGGAGGATATCGATGCATTTGCCGACACGCTTGAGAAAGGGGTCCGAGGACTTGAAAAGGATTCCCCAGCACTCCATGAGGTTGGCAAGCAGTTCGAAAAACTGATCCTTGGACAGGAATCCGAGGAACGCTGAAGAGGCCCCGCCGATCTGTGGGATGGCTGTCACCACACTCAAACCGGTCGCCTTTTCGGTCTGGTCAACCGTCTTGAAACTGGAGTCGATCTTGTGAAAGAAGATGACCAGGCCAAGACCAATCCCAAGACCGGTGAAAAAGTTTTTGAGAATGATGTCGATAGGGTTTTTGCCGACGGAGGAAACCCCGTAAGCAAGTTCCTGGATTCGCACGGGGGACTGTGCAAACTCCTTGGTGATGTCAACCTCCTTGATACGCGCAAGAACGGCATCGTAGAGGGCCGCATCACTCTGAAGCTCCCTCTTAAGGTCGTTGTATTCGACGCTCTTACTCGTAACCTCAAGCAATCGGGTCTCGGCGGCTTCCCTGGTCGCCTTGTTAGCCAGCTGTTCTGTAAGAAGACTGTCGCGATTGGATTCCAGCAGAGCCTCAACTCCGAGGAGCAGAGTTTTGAGATCGTTGTTATCAATGTCCAGTTGGGTCTTGATGATCACATAAGCAGGATGCTTCTGGCGGTAGCGTTGCTGCACCAGATAAAGTTGCTCTTGCTCTGTCTGGATCTTTGCCATCAGCATCGCGATTTTCGGCATGTTGTTGATGCTAGGAAGTTTCAGCAGCTCGTCTCGGTTTCCTTGGGCGGACTTGGCAGCGATGATATCTGTATTGATCTGCGCCAGTTTGGCATCCATAAGGTGCTGCCTTGCAGAGCATTCGGAAATCTGGGTCTGGGCCTCCTGCTGCATGATATCCAGGGAGGCTGCGCGTTCTCTCTCGCGGAATTTCTGCATCCCCTCGTCGGAGGCTCTCATTTTTTTCCTTAATCTGTCGGACTCATCGAGGAGGAAGGTACTGGCCGAGCGCGTCGCCTCGCTTTGCTGATCATGCAGGTAGTGCAGATACTCCTCGGCGTATCCATTGGCCAACTTGACCGACGTTTCGCCACTGGACGTTGTCACGGTGATATCGACCAGACGGGTACCCGCCCTGAAGTTGCATCTGACCATGCCCACCAACCTGTCGGCCGCCGTCTCGGGGGAGATCGTTCTGCTGTTCAGCCCGGCCGCCCACAGGAATTGGTTATCCTGTGTCAGATTAAGACGATTCACCACTCGTAATGCAAAAGGGTAGCTCTGTAGCAGTTCGACCATCGTATTGATCATGTCGACCGATCGGATCTGATCATCCTTCACCTCGGTCATTTTGGAGTCGAGGACTTTGCTCTTGTCTAGCTCGAGAAAGAGGATGGCATGCGCGCTGTATTTAAAAATTTGGGTGGAGGCCGTTTTAAATCCGTAAGCAGTCATCACCAGAGTGATGATCAGGACTAACCAGAGACGCTCCTTGATGGCAAAATAGTATTCCCTCCAGTCAAAATTACCGGAA
>Ga0209697_10006871_pt1 | contig 13576 bp, 12 predicted proteins | sample AliMusrvi5mmetaG_FD_184115 | JGI IMG/M metagenome (GOLD analysis project Ga0209697, IMG submission 184115) | Freshwater lake bacterial and archeal communities from Alinen Mustajarvi, Finland, to study Microbial Dark Matter (Phase II) - Alinen... | ecosystem: Environmental > Aquatic > Freshwater...
TTACCCCAGTCTTTCTCCTGAATTGTTCCGGATTGAGTTTTGATACCTTGTCATACATACGTTTGTGTTTTTGAATCGGTTCCTGTCTCTATGATAGCGGAAAAAGGGTACTTTTGAAAGAGGTCTACTATCGTTTATATGGACGCAGAGTAGCATCAGTGCAACCAACAAAACCACACCCCTTGACCTTCATGAACTGAAATCGTGAAGGTCTTTTTATGTCTCAATAACCTTGATATCTTTCGGCAGATCCCCGAATGTTACTTCGATGACCTCTCTCGGATGAACCGGCTTCTTGCTCGTACAATCCAATCCTCTGAAATCACCGAAGTCATTTTTATCCAAAACATACACGTAACCGATCTTGTCTTTCGCTCCTTCCATCAATACCCGGTGAGCCACGAAATGTAGTTGATTGAAATCATCTATCCCCATTTTATTCTCATATTCCCTACCACGTATGAACGCCATGAAAATCGCACAGTCGGCGTATGTGCTCGCAAAAACCGCCGGAGTGCCATCGTCCTCATAATGACCTGTTTCCTCATCATGCCCGCCGGCCTGCCGTGGCTCCAGCGCATCGACACGCACAGGCGAACCATGGAAAACATATTTTTCCTCTTTTTCCAAGGACAACAGACGTTCACGCGCCGCACTTATTTGTTCCCTGTTTTCCAGCGTATCGAAATTCATATATTGTTTACAATATTGCTATTCAAAAAAATACCCTCTTTCGTCTCCGTGACCTGGCTCTTCGTAAAGAACTGTAGTGGTCAAGAGTCCTGGTCCTGTCGCTCGCGAGCGACGTGACTGGATTGCTTCGTTCGAGGACTCACTCGCAAAGACGGCCTCAAAGGAAAGGTGGAGCTGTCCGTTATCGTTACTTCAATACCGACTCCTTCAGTTCCGCAACATCATCACTTTCTTCATGAAATTCACCCTTTCCTATTTTATAGAGCAGCGGGATGACGCCGCACTTCGCACATTCGCCCCAGGCACATCTGCCTTCGTTTTTTTTGGAAAGGTCTCGACACATCGCGATTTCTTTTTCGAACGTTTCCCGTTCCATATGCATGTCCGGATAATCAGATCTGATTCTTTCTCACCCGTGCAATCGCCTCTTTCAGATATTCCACATATTCCGCATCATCCGCGTTCGTCGTCACGTACCGGGACAACGCGGTCTTTCTTGCCTGTTCACCGATTCGCTTGCGCAGATCGGGATCGGTGACGAGCCGTTCCAACTTTTCATCCCACTCCGATCCGGTCGCGGCGAAAAATCCGTCTTCACCGTCACGTATAGCCTCGCGGAAGGTCCGTGTGGCGGTAGCCACGATCGGCACGCCGAGCATGCCCGCCTCAAAAAATTTGAGTTCCGACTTCCCCTCGCAAAACGGATTGCTGATCTCCAAGGGCGCGATGATGATATCGGTACGGGCGACGTTCCCGAAATGCCTGTCCCTCGGAACATAATGCATCCGCTCGGCTCGGTCCGAATACGCATCGAACCGCGCGTCGATCGTGAGCGGTCCGACCAGCAAGAGGCGGAGATCCGGGTACTTCCCGAGTAGCCGCAAGAGCACGTCGGTCACGGTCCCGAAATCCTTGTCGTGGCCCAGCGAACCGCTGAAATAGCCTATTGTCACGGTATTTCTCGCGCCAGCGGAAAGACGATTCATACGTGCCTCATACAGCGGCGCTATGGTCTTCACGTCCGACTCGGGAAGACGGTTCGGGATCACGAAGACGCGCTTCCCTTTCGTACGGAGTTCGTCGGCGATGAACGAGGTCGAAGTCGTCGCCACCTTCACGTACGGATCGGCCAGGATCTCGCCGCCGACGCCGTGCTCGTAGAGTTTTCGCTCCATCGAGTTCATCAGGCGCCAGTAATCCATATGTTTGAGGAACGCCGGATCATGTACGAGGTCATCGGTCTCGAAGATGATTTCTTTTTCCTGTTTCTTGATCTCAGCGACTAACTTCGCGACCGACGGAGTGAAGAGGACGCGATGAAAGACGAACACGGAGAATGTGTCCGCATACGATGACAGGCGCGGGTTGTCCTGCACCGTGACTGACGAGGTGATGCCGCGAAAGCCGATTTCTTCGGCTACGTGTTTTGTCCGGAATCGGGCGCTGTCCCCCACGCCACCGGTGATGAAGAGCACGTCCGCCGGACGCACGCGCCCGAACAGCGCGAGTCCCGCCGGGATAATCCGCTTCATCCCGTGGACGAAACCTTCCCGCTTCAGGGTCTGCCACGCCTTTCCGATTTTTATCAGGAGTAGCTTCATAACATGGATCTGTAGACATCTTCGAGTTTTTCTCCCGTCTTGTCCCAGGTGAACGCTTCCGCCCGGAGACGGTTCGCCCGACCGATATGGTCCCATGACTCGCGGTTCCGGGCAAGCGCTATGATCGCCTCGGCCAGCGAATCGGAAGTCTTTTCGGTCGCATACGCACCGCCATCACCAAGGTATTTCCGGTTGTTCGGCGTATCGAAACAGGCGACCGGAAGACCGGCTCCCAGGTACTGTAGCATCTTCCCGCTCGCCTGGCCGGTATCGTCGTGCTTCGGTTCGATCGCGATATCGCTCATGCCGAGGATGTCTCCGATCGTGAAATACGGGAGCGGGGAGACGACCGTCACCCGTCCGGTCACCCCGTATTTTGAGAGAAGCGGGTCAAGCAACGTCCTCGGAAAGCCGGCCAGCACGAAATGAAGATCGGCATCGGAACGAAAGGCGACGGGAATGGCCTTTATAAGTGTCTCCACACCCTTATTCGGAATGAAGGCGCCGGTGTAAACGGCGACTTTGGCGTTCCGAGGAATCCCGTACCGTTCCCGAAGCCGCACGCGTAACTCGGGCGAAAGAGGAAGCAGGTCCCGAGCACCGTCGAGGACTGTCTGCACGATCCCGCCCCTCCTGACGACGGAGATCTCTTCGGCACTCGCCCACGAACTGGCGACCGCCACATCGCACATGTCCTCGATCCATGCCTCGATCATGCGAAAAACGCCACGAAGCAGACTGCCCCGAAGATACGAGTGCGAAACCATCTCGCGCGTCAGGCTTCCCTGGAAATCCGCGACCAACCTCGGCCGTTCCCCATGCAATCGAAGAAACAAAGACGCGACCCAGGCGATCGCCACGCCCTCGTGAATATGTGCATGGACGATATCCGGTCGGAACTCGCGGGAAAGCGTATAGGTCTTTCGGATTAGGAGGATATCCAGGACGATCTTCTGCCAGTCCGGTCCTGCCTCGAGCTTACGGTACCAGAACAGCAAACGACGGATGCGCCGCACTTCGATGCCGGGATTCTCCGCCTCCGGGATATCGTTTCCGATATGATAGGTCGCAATCTTCACCTCGTGCCCCCGACGGACGAGCGCCCGCGCCTCCTCAAGGATACGTATGTGCATCCCTCGGTCCGCAAAAAAAGGGGTCGGGGCGACCATGAGTATTTTCAGGGGTGTTCCCGGTTCAGAAGACATCGCGGTTCGAAGAAGGATAAAGCGGCTCTCGGGAGTACCGTCACTGCAGGTCCGTGGCCGCGATCGCCAGATCCCCTCCCTCGGAGACCTCTCCCGATATCACCTTGCGCGCGACCACGTCCTCGATGTGATCCTCGATATACCGGTTGAGGGAACGGGCGCCGAACACCGGTTCGTATCCACGCTTTACGATCGCGGACGGGATATCGGGCGCGAAGGAAAGCGTGATGTTTTTCTGCTTCTTGATCCGTTCGGCCAGGGCGGTCAGTTTGATACCAACGACACTTCCGAGCTCGTCCGGGCCGAGTGGGGCGAAAAAGATGATGCCGTCGAAACGATTCATGAATTCCATCCGGAACGTTCCGTTCTTCGCGATGTCGGCGATCACCTCGTTTCGGGCCTGCTCCGTCGTCGCCCCGTGCCCGAGCAGTTCAGAAATAAGAAGCGAGCTCGCGTTCGACGTGGCGATGATGATGCACTTGCGGAAATTGATCTTCTTCCCGAATCCGTCCGTCGCGGCACCTTCATCGAGGATCTGCAGAAAAATATCAAGGACCTTGGGGTATGCTTTCTCGATCTCGTCGAGCAGCACGACCGAGAACGGATGTTCCTTCATGACACCGGCCAACCGGCCTTCCTCGCCCGAAACGCTCGAGCCAAGCAACCGTTCGACGGAATCCGGCGTCTGATATTCGCTCATGTCAAACCGAATCATCCGTTCCTCGTCGCCGAAATACGCCTCCGAAAGCGCTTTGGCGGTCTCGGTCTTGCCAACACCGGTCGGACCGAGAAAGAGGAATGATCCGATCGGACGCTTCGGGTTCCCGAATCCGGCGCGCGCGCGACGAAGCGCCTCGGACACTTGGCGCACCGCGTCGGCCTGGCCGATGACGCGGAGGTGAAGCGCTTCCTCGAGCTTGAGCAGGCGTTCCTTCTCGTCCTCGGCCAATGCGCCGACCGGCACGCCGGTCTTAATCGAGACGAACGCCGAAACCGTTTCCGGCGTGATATACGGACTGTCCGGTTCCGTCTGCCAACGGATGAGCGTTTCCTGCATGAGATCGATCGCCTTTTCCGGATACGGCGAATCCCAATCATATTGCCCCGAAAGCTCGACGATGGACTGGAGTGCCTTCCAGGTGAAGAGCGGTCGGGAACGTTCCGTCACGACGAGCAGATTAAGCAGGACCCGGAGCGTGTTTTCGGCATCGGGCTCACGGAGATAGACCGATTCGAAGAACTTGAATATCTGTTCGTCGCGGTGCACGAGCGCGTTATACCTCGCGTTGCCGATGGTGCCGATCACCTGGAACGTCGGCGAGGCGAGGAATTCCGCAAATATCGGCGCGAGATTCGGGCGTCCGGTGTCACCGCCGAGAAAGGCATCTATATTCTCGATGACCAAGACGACGTTTCCGGCATTGGCAGCCTCGTAGAACAGGGAGCGGATGGAATTGTCGAGGTCGATGCCACGGTTCACCGCGTCCCCAACGGCTATGCCGAGGTCGAGCAGAAGAAAACGGAGGTGCTCGAATTCCGGCAGATCGCCCTCACGGATCTTCCGTGCGAGCGAATGGACGAACGTCTTCTTGCCGATACCCGGATCGCCGATAAGCAGGAAACTGTTCTGTCCCGGGCGGCGCATCACGAGCGTCGAAAGGCGGAATTCGTCTTCACGACCGAAAAGGTGCAGTCGGGAATACTCGGAGTAGTCCGTTTTCGAGAGATCCGCGGAATACCGGTCGAGGTGAACCGTAAAGCCGTACTGCCATCCCCGGCCGATCGGGACGGTCTTGCGGAGATTCTCCCACAAAAACGGCTGAAGCTTCCTGGCACGGAGTTCGGCGGCCAGAGTCTCGTACGCGACGATATCGTCGAAGGTCTCCCGGGAAAGGTTGAGTGCGGACAATTTTTCCCCGAGCGCCTCATCGCTTTCCCATTCCTCACGACGGAAGTCTTCCGACCGGATACCGAGCCGATCCAGGATGCGCGGGAACCATTTCGTCGAGAAGAGCTCGCGCCGGTCCCGTGGCAAAACGATATCGCTCCCATGGAAAAGAAGGATGAACAGCGGGAACAGGAACGATGGCGCGGAAACGAGCACCACGACCGACTCGGCCGTCCCGAGACCACCACGGATCATCAGCGCGGCCGAGAAGATGAGAAATACCGGCACGCCCAGAAACCAACCGGGAAACGCGAGCAGCCCGATGACGGTGCCGAGGGCAAGCACGGCAATTCCGGCCGACAAGACGACGACGCGCACGATAAACCCCATGAAACGGGAAAAGACGTTCATGAGGATGCGGTTGAGCGACTTCCCTATCTCGAGCCCGAGCCAGTCCTTCGGCGAGATGTCACGCTTCCAGGGAGAGACGAGTGTCGTAGACAATTCGAGGAAGTTGAAGCGTCGGAGAAGATAACGCATCAGGTTCGTCCACGTCGAAAACAGCAGACGAGGCCCCTTCACGGCATACCAATAGATGAACGAAAACAGGAATAGCATGAGCGCGACGAACCGAGACACTCCGACGGACATGGCGGCGTGGCCCTTCCGGAATACATATCCGTATCATACCAGGAATGGACCGGATTCACAAATTGAAAAGCATCGGCTTTTCGGATATACTGTATCTATCATGAAACACGATACCGACATCCACGATTCATCCGTCCGTTTCGAATACGTCGCGCTCGGGTGCATCCTATTCTCCTGGTCGGCCTATTTTCTGGCTTCCACGGGCGTTTTTTCGCACCTCGCCGTCATCGCGCTTTCCGTCGTCTCGGCGGTCGCGATTGCGATCCTCTTCCTCCGATCCATCGCCGGCGAATCGATGGTCGCGAAAACCATCGTCGCGTTCGTAGTCACGTATGCCGTCCTTTTGTTATACGGTTCCACGCCCACCATCTTCTCAGGCCGGGATCAGGGGTCCATCGCGGAAGCGGCGGTCGAGCTCTCCCAGAACGGGAAACCGACATTCACCTCTCCTACGATCGGGACGTTCTTTTCGATATACGGCCCGGGCAAGGCGCTTAATTTCCCCGGTTTCGCCTATACCGCCGACGGGTCGCTCCAATCCCAGTTTCCCACAAGCGTCATCTCCTGGCTCGGCGCCTTCCATTCGCTCTTCGGATTACCTGGCCTGGTCATTGGAAACGGTATCCTGCTCATCCTTTCGTTCCTGACGCTCTTCGTCCTTGTCCGACTGCTCGGTGGCGAGACCGCGGCGATTGGATCGGTCATAATCGCCGGCGCGTCGTTTCTCCCGTCGTGGTTCGCGAAGTTCACGCTCACCGAAAACCTCGCGCTCTTCCTTTTTCTTTCCCTTTCCCTTTCCCTCGTCCTCTTCCTCAAGAGACCCGATAAAATACATCTTCTCGCCACACTCCTTTCCGGAACCCTGCTCGCCGTCACCCGCATCGAGGGACTCCCCATCCTCGCGATCGCTTTCGGTATCCTGTTTCTTTCGAAATCCGGCCGAACCTTTTTCTCCTCCTCCCGGTCCCCTTTTCTCCGCACGATACCGCCTATCGCGGTACTGAGCGTGCTCGCCCTCGACCTCCTCGGCGATATCCCGCGCTATACGTCCCTCGGGAAAGCTTTGTTACAGAACGTTTCCCACGTCGGCACCGGGTCCGGCGTCACGGAACGTTTCTTGATGGCGGTTCCTCTCTGGGGACTGTTCATCCCGTACGGACTGCTCCCCGTCATCATTCTCGGTCTCGTCGGCACCGTCATGCTCCTCGTCCGCAAGAACCGCTTCGCACTCATACCGGTCCTGATTGCGCTCCCCACGTTCCTTTACCTCGTCGACCCGAACATCTCGGCTGATCACCCGTGGATGCTCCGTCGCCTGCTCTTTTCCGTCTGGCCGACTCTCCTCGTCTCGTTTTCCGTCGGTCTGTCATCACTCTTTCCCGACCGTGACGTATTCGGAAAACGGATGATTCTTGGAATTTCGACCCTCGTCGCGCTCTCGGGCATATTCCCGGCGATATCTGTGTTCGCCTTCTCGGAAAACGGGAAATTGCCCGATGAGACCCGGAATCTGGCTGGATTGATCGGCCAACGAGACCTGATCCTGATCGACCGGGGCGCGACCGGCGACCCGTATGCCATCCCGGCCGGACCACTCCGTTTCCTGTTCGGAAAGAATGCCACTTATTTCTTCAATCCGGAAGACTTTGCGAAAATACCGAAAGACCGGTACGATCATATATATCTGCTTTCCCCAGCTGAGGACCTCGACCAGTGGAGCGCATTGCCAGCCTCGCTTTCCCTCGTTTCAACTGTTTCCTTCGACACGGAACGCCTCGGCCCGTTGCCGGCAGGCGATTCCCGTTTCCCCGGCCGAAACGCCGTCACGACCGATTCATTCCTCTTCTCACTCGATTCCCTATGATCCTTTTCCGCCCCGCCACGATCGTCCCCGAACGGTTTCGGACCCCGTACCGCGCGCTTCGCGTCCTGCTCTTCGTATCCTTCCTGGGAGCGGGTATCCTGTTCGCCTACGATACGCTCTTCCCCTCGCAGTCGTTCTCGTTCTCGTTCATCAATCCCGACACGGAGAAGAATACTTTGACGGACCCGCTTGCTCCGGACGGGACGGATTCCTTACGTAAGGGACGCATCCCCGCCGAAGAGACGCTTCGCACTTCCGCCGGAACGGTCGGCTCGTTCTCCTCGGCGCACGTGGAACTCGTTTTACGGAAGGATTCCGGGATTCCCAAAGACGGCGACGTACGCATCACGCTCCGAAAATCGTACCGCTCGTTCTTCCTTCCGCAAGGTGATCCGATCACCGTCGCCTCGAAAGACCGTGGCGTGACGGTCGGTGGCGTGCCATACCTGTTTTCCGCGGACACGCTCCAGCCGTTCCTTTCCGACCGGGCCGCCCTCTCGCACTTCCCGAAGGAAAAACTCGTCACCGCGAACAAGGAGCTGTTTGCGATGTTCCCTCCGAAGGATACGAGGATCGGATTCCGCGAGGGCTCGCTCCTGTCCGACACCCAGGGCGTCTATTCCATCGACGGCGACGGCCTCGCGCATCCGATCGGCAGCACCCAGATATTCGAATCGCTCGGGTTCCACTGGAACGACGTGATCCCGGTAAACGAGGAGGAGCTCGGTTTCCAGAAACGCGGGAAGATCATGCTGTTCGATGCTGCCCAGCCGGACGGAACCGTTTTTCACGACACGGTCACCGGAACCTATTCCGTCGTCCGGAGAGGAAAGCGACTCCCAATCGGAAGCCGCGAAGCGCTCGATGCCCTGCTTTCCGTCACGACTCCGATCGAGGCGTCCGGAAATTCCCTTTCCGTCACGGCCACCTGTACCCTGAAACGGGATCCCTTTTTTTCCTTCCAGTATCCGACCTATTCGTGCGACGTTCCGCTCGATGCGCTCAAGACCCTCCCTGGAGGAAGCTTCGAGGTCGCCCTTCAGGCGAAGGAGGAACTCCATGCAATCTCGCTTCAAACGACCTTCCAGACGAAACCGGATCGCGGGAACCTCGGATTGTTCGCGAATCAGATCCGTGACCGGTTCTCGACCGCGTACGGCAGGAAACAATAAGCCGACAGGAGACGACGGAAATCCGGCATTCATTATCAGTCAGACGATCATCACCATGAAGCGAAACGAACACGCCGTCACCGCGACGGACAAGATAGTATCCGAAACCGCGGACACGGTTTCGAAACGCCTGCACGATCGGTTCGGGAAGATCTGCACCACGACTCCCGTCGCCTTTGCGCTCCTCATCGAGGCATCCGAGCTCAGCCTGTTCACCTTTGCAGTTTTTCTGACTATCGATGCCATACTGCCCGGCATCATCTCGAGCCGCCTCAACCTTGCCTCGCTCTTCGCCGTGATCCTGCTTCTTATCGCCGCCACGGTCGCGCTCGGCCGGCACCTCGGGTCGGTCTTCCCGTTCACGCCGGACAAGAAGAGCCCGCTCACCTGGATCGGCATCTCGTGGCTCGCGTTCCTGCTGACACTCTCAACCATCCGGTTCCCGTATTGGGCCATCCCGATCATCATCGGCAGTCTCTTCCTCGCCGCCCACCTCTTCTGGAAAATCCTCTTCCGAAAGGAATAGCCGCGACGGCGCAATGGGCAACAAAAAAACAGGGATGATTGTCAATCCCTGTTTTTTCCGTCCCCGATCACGCTTTCCGGACCATCCAGTCCTGACCCCGATAAATAAGTCCGCTCAGATTCCCGAGCTTCTCCATCACCTCTTCATGGGTCCCCCGAAATCCGAATATCCCGTCACAATCGTTCCGAAGATATTCCGGGCAACTCCAATAGTCAGGCCGAATGATTTCCGCCACGTCATCCGGTTCGAACTCGAAACGAATCTTGAGCGTCCTTGCCCTATTTTGACCGATCCGATCAAGATACACGAAAACTTCCAATGATACCCCGTGATCCGGAACCGCTTCAGCTACCCCCTTCCCTTCACACGTACATTGACGTCCGGATATGTGGGAAAAATGACAATAAATCGGAAGCTCTCCCAAACGGAAATCCAATTTTCGGATCGCTTCAAGACAGGCTGCGGAAATTCCATCCGCCACCACATCGATTTCAAGCATTGTGTCCATGAGAAATACGGATTTTTATTGTTGAAGAACGGAATGCAATAAGACCTTTGTACGATATATTCGAATTTTTGTAAAGTAAAGAAAAAACAAGACTATCAATAATCGAGAATAGTCCTTTCTTTAAGCCTATTTTGAAACACTCTGATAGGTGTACGGCTACCGATCCGTTCACCCCCTGATGCAATCAAGCGTCTCCTTTGCGCATCGGTCCCAGGAAAACAGCCTCACGCGTTCGAGGCCTTTTTTCCTGAGCATCTCGCGGAGAGCCGCATCTTCCCACAGACGAGACAGTTTTTCGGCGATATCGGACTCGTTGTGAGGATCGACATAGAGCGTCGCATCACCACCGATCTCGGGCAGACTCGACACATTCCCCAAAAGCGTCGGCGTCCCCGCGGAAAATGCCTCGAGCACGGGCAGGCCGAATCCCTCGTAAAGCGACGGGAACGCGAAGAATCGCGCGTTCTGATACCAGATCGGGAGTTCGCGGAACGGGACCTTGCCGGTCCGGATGATATCGTCTGAAAACGGGCTCCGGTTCATGCGCTCGACGATCGCATCCGAAAGCCACGCCTTCTCGCCGACGATGACGAGCTTCATATCCGGATGACGAAGCTTCGCCACCTCGAACGCCGTTACGAGTCGGACCAGGTTCTTGCGTGGCTGGATCGCACCAACAAAGAGGATATAAGAGTCGGGCAAAAGCCCATAACGCACGAACAGTACATCGCGTTCGGATTCGGACTGCGGCGCCGCGAAATAATCCGTGTTCACCCCGTGATGGATGACCCGGATTTTGGAGTCCGGCAGGTCCGGAAAAAACCGGATGAGATCGGACTTGGTCGATTCCGAAACGGCGATGATACGCGAAGCCTTCCGCACCGTCGCGCCGAGCAACAAATTGAGCTTCGCGCGATTGGCGACGGGAAACGTTTTCGGGAAATGTCGGAACGCGAGATCGTGCACCGTGGCGACGATCTCCGCCCCCTCGGGCGTCGCGATCGGCACCGCCTGAAGCGGGATGAATACCCGGTCCGGCCGCAGTTCGAACAGGGCCTTCGCGAATGCCGTCTGCATCCACATGCGGTCACCCGGCAGTGTCCGCACCTCGTAATTTTGGAATTCCGGTGGCATGAGTTCCGGATTGAACGTGTCCCGATGACACAACAGGAAAAGATCCTTCGGCGAAAGCGGACCGAACCGTCGTAACAGTTCCAGAATATACACGCGCGTCCCGTCCACCCTCGCCACATCAAGATCAGCTGCCTGTACCGCGATTTTCATACGTTTATGAAATGACAGTCCCCTCGAAACGCCCGCCGGCAAGGTACCGGGACACGTTCCCGAGATCGCTGCCGGACAGGATGGCGACTTCCATCCCTTCCTCCTCGGCAAGCTTCGACGCGATCGGGTCGAACGGCGAGTTCATGCCCGGATTCCACTCGTCCCCCACGAGCGCGCGGAATTCCGACCAGGTCATGCGCTCAAACCGCTTCGCGTCCGGATGCTTCCGAGGATCCGCGTCATATACGTAGTCGATATTCGAAAGGTTGACGATCCGCTTCGATCCGAGGCGTTCGGCGATGAGCGCGGCACAATAGTCGGTCGATGATCCCGGATGCCACCCGCCGGAAACGAGGATCGGGTTTCCGGCATGGGAAAAATCCTCGATATCGTTTTGGTTCGTGCTGATTTTCGGATAGGCGAGTTCCCGAAAGATAGTCCTGATGAGGTGCGCGTTGAGCCGGGTCGCATGGATGCCGAGCCAGTCCTTGTCCTCGTCCGTGACCGGTGTCACCTCTCCGGCAGCCTCGATATACCGCCGCGCCGTCCGCCCTCCTCCGGTGACAATGACAAATCCCCTTCCCTTTCCGATTTCGTCCTCGACGAATGTCTTGAACGTCTTCAGGAATCGCCAATCGATGCCGTCCGGAACGATGAGCGACCCGCCGAGCGATATGACGACGCGTTCGGAATGATGCATAAGACAGTAAACAATGAACGGTTACCAGTTATCGACCCGGCTCTTCCGTATCGCTTTTTCAACCCGTTAACACGTCAGCCCGTCAACGAAACGACTCGTTTCAAGCGTTGAAATATTCCACCAAGCCGGCAAGTCCGACCGTCTCGCTTTCCCCGCCTGTCCGATGTTTCACTTCCGCCTCGCCACTTTCCGCCGAACGCTTGCCGATCACAACCCGGTATGGGATACCTAAAAGATCGCTGTCCGCGAATTTTTCCCCAGCCCGCGCGTCACGATCGTCGTACAAGACCTCGATACCGGCCTCCGTAAGCGCCACATATGCCACATCCGCAGCCTCATCGGCACTGAGCGACAACAGATGGACCCGAAAAGGCGCGATCGCTTCTGGCCAGACCAATCCTTTGTCATCCGAAAGCAACTCCACGACCGTTCCCATAAGCCTGCCCGGGCCGATGCCGTAGCTCCCCATGATGACCGGCTTCGATTCACCGGCTTCATCCTTGTATGTCAGTCCGAGTGGCTCGGAAAAACGCGTCCCGAGTTTGAAGATATTTCCGGCCTCGATAGCCTTGTGCGCCGTAAGTGACTCCTTCCGGAGATCGAGATCGGCCACCACCTCGTCCGTATACACCTCTTCATTGATCGCGATATGACGTTCCTCATCGACATATATGGTGTCCTCGCCGGCATCACAGATAGTCTGAAACTCATGACTGTACTTCGAGAACACGCCTCCGGAAGCGAACGTCTTGTAGGTCCGACTGCCGATACCGACCCGTTCGAATATTCGCCCATACGCGAGCGCCACCTCCTCATAAAAAAGGTCGAGTTCCTCTTGTGACCGGGAGAACGAGTACAGGTCCTTCATCACGAACTCGCGACCGCGCATGATTCCCGATTTCGCCCGCGTCTCGTTCCGGAATTTTGTCTGAAACTGGTACGCGTACCTCGGCAGATCGCGATACGACCGGATGAAAGGCTTCATGAGAACTGTGATTGGTTCCTCGTGCGTGAACGCGAGCGACAACTCCGCGCCGTTCTTCAGCTTCGTCTTGAACCAGTTATCAACCACCGCATCGTCGAAACGGCCGGTCGCCTTCCATGTCTCCGGGTTCTGAAGCGCCGACAGCGCCACCTCCTGTCCGCCGATGCTGTCCATCTCCTCGCGGATGATACCAACGATCTTCTCGAAAGTCCGCAGTCCGAGCGGTAAAAACGAATACACCCCGGCCATCTCCTTGTGGACGTACCCGGCGCGGATCAGGAGCTGCGCATTGCGGCTTTCCTCATCCTTGGGCGCCTCCCGCCGCGTCTTGGTGAACAGTTGGCTTTGTCTCATAATACTTCGAATCTAAATTGTAAGAATTAACAGCGTTGTTTACAAAAATTGATTGAGCGGTTACGCTCAAAAGTCATAATTTTTGGAAACAATATGGTAATCCACAAGAAAACGAAATTGACACCGGATCAGAGAAAAGAGCTCG
>Ga0209697_10006876_pt1 | contig 13572 bp, 8 predicted proteins | sample AliMusrvi5mmetaG_FD_184115 | JGI IMG/M metagenome (GOLD analysis project Ga0209697, IMG submission 184115) | Freshwater lake bacterial and archeal communities from Alinen Mustajarvi, Finland, to study Microbial Dark Matter (Phase II) - Alinen... | ecosystem: Environmental > Aquatic > Freshwater...
TATCCGGGGGCAAGAGAAGCTGCGTTTCGCGGTCTACGGTAACGAATCGGGCGGCCATGCTCCCGATTACATTTTTCCTCGGTTTTTTTCAAGCCGTCAGGCTTGGAAAAGTCCGACAGGCTGCTAGTTTCTGCGAAATGTTTTTGGCGGCTTTCCGGCAAGGCTTTGGAAAGTCGCGTAAAAACGGCTGCTGGATTGAAACCCGGAAGCGAGGGCGATATCGAGCACTTTCGCGTCCGTTGTTTGAAGCAAAGTCTGGGCATGCGCGATGCGATACTCGGCCAGAAACCGGCCGGTGCTGACCCCGAAATTGGAGCGAAACAGGCGGGCGGCATAATTGGGGTGCAGCCCGGCTGCGCCGGCGATGTTGCCAAGCGAGATGCGCTCGTGAAAATGCCGGGCCACGTACGAGGCCATTTTGACCGCTCCGGCCGAAAGAAAATGCGTCACGTTTGCGGCGTTTTTCATGCGCTTGGACCGTTGGTTCCCGTGGCGCAGCCTGCATTCCAGGCGGCGCAACCGGGCATGGAATTCCAGCGCCATGATTTCTTCGTGGCCCGGATGGGGATTTTTTTGATCCTGGCACCACTGCTTGAACAGCGCATGATCCTGTTCCGGCATGGGCACGGAGTCCACCAGCAACTCGCCTCCGAGCAGCCGCTGGTGGAATTGCCGGGGAAAACGCCAGCCAAGAAATTTTTGGATCGGCACGATCGCCCACAGAACCTCGGCCCGGTTGCTGGCCGATTGGATTCGATGCGGGTAATTTGCCCATAACACGGCGGTTTCGCCCTCGCGCAGCATTTGCAGCCGTCCGCCCATCATGTAGGTGAGGGTTCCTGATTTCATGAAGTTCAACTCCACATTCAGGTGCCTGTGTCCGTGCTGCAATTCCGGATGGGTGATCGTCGCGCTGTCAGCGAAAAAGCCCGGCATCGCGTTGGTCAGGGGCGATTTCAGGTGAATATCCGGGATAAATCGGCGGATTTTCGGGATGTTTTTCACGGAATAGGAATTACAATCCCGGAGCGAAATAACAATTTAAAAACCGGAGCGCGGCCGGTACAGCAGCCGGTCAAAGCAGCGGCCGCGCCGTTTCCGAAAAATTCTCAATATGAAACAAGAATCCATCTCCCCGTTTCCCTTCAAACACGTCATCGCGCTGCATGACGCCTGGTGGGAGCGCCAGCTCCCCGGTCCGGTGTTCATGTGCCAGTATCCGCGCGATCCGGACATTTCATTCAAGGATCTGGCGCGCCCGTGGATGCGCCCGCACCACACCGAAAAATGGTCTTTGTGGGGGCAGGAATCCCTTTGGTCGCTGGCCTTTGCCACATGGCGGAAGACCCGCGATGAGAGTGTGCTCATGGAGGCCATGGCCGTGCTGGACCGGTATTTTGAAAATGCGGCCTATGCCGATCTCGGGTTTCCCTACGCGAGACCGGATCTTGCGGCGGTCGGTTTGTCGGGGATAATATCAGGCTCATGCCACCACACGGGAGAGAGCATGTGGTACGACCAGGATCCCGGATGGGAGTTGGATCGCATCCGGACGGCTTGCGGCGATGCGCTCGCCGGGGATTACTGGCGCGACATCCAGACGTCGGCACAGCTCTTGTTTGATCGTTTTTCAGGCAGGGTTCTTTTTTCCAGCATGGAATTTGGCGAACCGATGGACGTGCTCTCCAGCTTGCGGGGGGCCGGCAATTTGATGCTCGACCTGTTGGAATGCCCGGAGGAGGTGGACCAAACCCTTGCCGCAATCAACACGGTGCGCTGGCAGGCTTTCGAGAATCTTTCGGCGCGCGCGACGGCGGCCAACCGGGGGATCGGGTATACCGAAACCATGCGGTTTGCCTCCTCCAAGCCGGTCTGGTGTTCGGCCTGCGACACGGCGGCTTTGTTTTCGCCCGCGATGGTCGAGCGGTTTGTGGTCCCGACGATTTTGGAGGAGGCGGCCCGGTTCCGCCTGGCCTGGCATCTGGATGGACCCGATATGCCACGCCATCTGGATGTCCTGCAATCGATCCCCGCGATCCAATGCATTCAATGGGTGCCCGGCGCCGGGAAACCGGGCTGGTGCGATCCCGCCTGGGACGATCTCTATCGCCGCATCCATTCCACGGGCCGCCGAATCGGAATGCTTGTGGCTAATGAATCGGAGGTGCCAGCTCTTGCCGCGTTGTTGAAACGGCATCCTCCCGAGGCATTCTACATTTGGTGCTTCCCTTCCTCGCGCGAGATAGCCGCCGCGTTCATGTCCGCCGCCGGCCGCGATTTCAATGCGCATGAATAGAGGCGGCGGAGAGGAGCAACCGTTCCAAACAACAGGATCCGCTGGCTCTCAATCGTGCCATGGAAAAAAATCCGGGGCGAATACTACCATCTCTTGGAAATAAACAGACGATATGCTCCCCGCGAAAAACAGGGGACACGGGCGTCTCGCCCGTGTGTGGCTCAACGGTTCCGCTCGCGATGCCAAGTGCCCAAACGGGCAGGACGCCCGTTCCCCTGGTCGCTGCGAAGTCCAGTTATTTCCATGAGTTGGTTTGGGTTTTTGTTATTGCGGCACCCGGTCGATGACGACCTCCTTGACATGCTTGAAGTCGTATGCCGGTCGTGAGTCGCCTTCGGCCGGGTAAACCCGGATGTTGTCCAAGTTCAGCCCTTCCACATAATGGAACATGAATCCGCTGGAAGCGATGTGGCCCGTCGAACGGCTTCCGGGATACGACCGGGTGTTGCGCTCATACGGCTTGGCCTGTTCTTCGGGTTTCGGCGGACGGCTGTTGCGTAGGGTGATGTTCCGGAAAGTGATGTCACGGATCGGATGGCCTTCGAATCCAGTGATCGGGCTCGTGTAAGGGCCGAGATCGCGGGCGTCGATGTTTTCGATCAGAATGTGCTGCAACTGGCTCACCCGCGTTTCATCGAGCGCCTCCGCGGGCGTGCCATAGTTGTCTTCTTTTATCGTGCTGTTCCGATTTCCAAGGCGCAGGCAGAACGGGGTTTCAACGCCTTGCATGATGATGTTGGAGAAAATGCAGTGTTGCAACGCGCCTCCGTCCACGGCAGCCAGATCGATCCCGGTCAGGCCACCGTGAGCTTCGAGCTCCCAAGCCACCAGGGGATGGACGTTGACTTTGCTTTCCGAAGGGCGGATCACGCAGTTGGAGACAACCACGTTCTCGAACCCGCCGATGGAATGGGTGCCCAACTTAATGGCACTGGCATGTGTGGCGACGATGCAATTGGTCACGGTCACGTTTCGAGTCACGCCGCGCCCTGAGCTTTTGAGACAAATGGCGTCGTCACTGGTGTCGAAGATGCAATCTGAAATGGTGACATTACTACAACTGTCTATGTCGAGCCCATCATTGTTGAACGTGGCGTGGTTGAAATTTCTAATGCCCGTGATCCGGACGTCATCGCACGCGAAATACCGCTGCATCCAGAAACCGGAATTCTGGAGCCGCAGGTCCCGCACGGTGATCCTGCGGGAATTGACAATATGCAGGCCGAAAGGCCGGTTCACGTCGTTGTCTTTGGGGTTCAAGGCGAATTCTTGGGATTTCCCGCCGAAATCGATGGTGCCGTCGCCGCAGAGCGTGACTTCTTCAAGGTCTTCCCCGTAGATGAAAACGCGGAAAGGAGGCGCGTCAACCGGCGACCACACCTTGGGCTGGATGAACTCGAAATCCGCCGCACGCGGCGATCCTTGGAGCGTGGCACCTGCGCCAATGTGAATGGCGATGCGGCTGCGCAGGCGGAGCGTGCCGCAGAGATAAACCCCCGGGGGCAAGAAAACAGTGCCGCCTCCCTGGGCGTGGCAGGCGTCCATGGCGGCTTGCACCGCGCGGGTGTCGTTGGTTAGGCCATCCCCCTTCGCTCCAAAATCTCGCGGGGAAAGGAAAGCTGCGGGTTGTGAGGAGGTTTTCATTATTTTATGATTATTTGGATGTTTGACAAAAAGATAGAGACAAAAGATAGAGATAAATGCACCCCGGCGGCATCGGGTCGATTTTCAGCTTGCCGCCATTCAGGGCAGTTGCCGGGAACTCCTTCGATTGAATCGTGAGGCGGCGATCAGCACAACGCTCCGAAATATTGCAGCGAGCAGATTTTTGCTCATAGTTCTTCTTTTCATTATTTTGTTCCCAAGGGTTTCCCCGCACAGACCACGCCGCCATCGAGCAGTTGCACGATGACACTGCCGTCACGGGCCACGGCCAGGCCATCCATCACAGGCTCGGAGGGCAATGCAACACGCCAGCGCTCCTTGCCGTCGGCGCGGTCGTAGGCAATGAGCTGGCACGATTGGTCGGTGGGCAGCGGATCGAGCGGCAAAGCATGCGCTGCTGGCGAGTATCCGCCCACACTACGTTTTGCCATACGCTCCGGGTCGTTGATCGGGTCATTCACCGCCAGCACCGCATCGGCAGTCAACAGCATCGCCAGCCAGCGGCTGCCCACTGGTCCATCAATACGCCAACGTTCAGCCGCAGAATGACCGCCCAGGCAGGTGCCAACAGGCGTTTCCTTCGTTCCTTGCTCACTCGTCAACACCGGCTTGGTCCAATCGTCGCAGGCCGCAAGAAATGCGTTCTGATCAAGGGCAACCAGAGTGCGGAACGTATGAGGGGACCATGTTTTTGGATTGTAACTGGCGAAGCCGCCGGTGATAAGCACCAACTCCTGATCCCAACTTGGCATGACCGGCATGCCGCGCAGGTTGCCATTCTCAGTCCAAACGCGCGTGCCAGGAAGCTTCTTGCCCGGTTCTGGCATGATCGTTCCGTCACCATTAAGTCCGGCAACGAAGCCCACTTCTGATGCCGAAAATTCGTTGAAATGCTGCTCCGACCAGAAGCGCCGGGCACCCCAGATCAAATGGTCACCCATCAGGCCGGTGACACGCGACAAAATCTGGTTCACCGATTCAACATGGAGTTTCATGCTCGGAGGGTGAACCGTCAAAGCGCCGTTGGTTAAATTGAAAGCATTGCCGCGAATCCATAATTTACCTTGGGCGATGGTCATGGCGCCTTCCGTTTCCAGGCCGAATCGGCTTTGCGGATCAAGCACGCCGCAGGCGCTGTTCTGCCAGCGGATTTTTCCGGTGGCCGCATCCAGCGCCACCACCACCGTACCATTGACGTGTTGCAGGCAAGCGGCGGCATAGACCACGCCCTCCTGCACGATGATGTCGCTGCTCACCGGCCAGCTCGACAACAGATGTCCCCAGGCCATGACCCGGCGTTCGGCATGAGCTAGGCGGAAACGCCAACAGACAGAACCATCGCCCGCATTCAGACAATAGAGCACGCCGTCGCCGCCGCCGACATAGAGCCGCCCATCGGCATAGGCCGGTGTCACCAGGATACGACTGCCGGTGTGGAAGACCCAGCGCAGCTTACCGTCGCCCAGACCGAGGCAGCGTACTGCGCCGTCTGCGCTAGCGGCGTAAACCGCATCGCCCACAGCCAACGGCTGCGGTGATTCCCATTCCGGCAGGGTCAGGGCGGATTCACGCGGTGGATTAACAAACGGTGCCGGATGTTTCCAAGTCCAGCGCAGTGCGGCGGTGGCGGGCAGAATTGCGGCGGAAGCGTTGCCGTGGGCCACGGCCCCACGATACGTTGTCCAATCTTTCGCTTCGAGAGTCGGCCCCGGCTTGCCGGTTGCGCCAACCATCAGACTCGCGGTTTCATCCAGCGGCGCAGTCGCCAGAGCCGCCGCCGAGCCGGCCGATGCTTGGGCGATGTTTCCGCGCTCGGTATGCCCGCACGAGCACTGGTAACCGCTCTGGAAGTACAATCCGTCAGCGATCATGCTGCCGGAACCGCAATGGCTCTTGTGGTTGTCATTCGCCGATAGATCGGAGGTGCTATCCCTGTGGTAAATACCGATCTCCGGCATGGTTTTCGCCTGATCGGAGCCAAGATCAGTCCGGTTGCCAAACATCCATGAGAGACCAAGCTGACTGCACACGAAATCCGGCGTCATGCTCCACACGCCGCAACCGCCGCGAACACTGATAGCAGCTTCTTTGCCTTTTTTCACTCCTGTGCGCAGATCAAAGGGGGTGCCTTTCACATACAGAATGTCACCGAATACCAGGGGATGGCCGTGACACGTTTTGGGTAAACGGTTCAGGACATGACCATCCGCCGGATCAACCGCGACGGGACCGACACGCGGCGGATAAAAGACCACAGCCTTCTTTGTCACCATTGTGGCACCGCTGTGACCCAACTCCCCGTATCTGAGCAAGTTATCATCCTTCTCCTGCTCTTTTACCGCCTCGGCGAGTTCCGGATTGCGCCAGCGCGGCTTGCCGGTGGCCGCATCCAGGCAGACCCCGGCTTTGTCCAAAGCCAAATAGTAGAGACAACCGTTGCCGACGCTATTCAGAAATTCATAGGCGCAATCGGCCTCCTCAGCCGAAGTCCAAATATTTTTGCCGGTCTTCAGATCGAATGCGCCGAAGCCCCGCCCCAGACCGATATGTTTGGCGCCGAGCTTCCTGCTGCTGACATCGGGAGCGCCGCTGGCCGACAGAGCGTTGAATGCCTGATCGATACACATCTTCCATGTCTCTCCCGGAAGTTGTCTTTCATCCACCGCCCCGGCCATCAGATAGAGGCGGCCATCCGCAATGGCCAGCCACTTGAGCGCGTCGCCCTCCAGCGCCGAGGTATCCCACTCACCTAAATCCTTGCCGGTGTGCAAATCGAAGCGCAGCACCTTCTTGCTTTTCGGGCCGATGACATAGAGCACGCCGGCATGGATGGCCATCGGCGAGGTCAGGCCGGCATACTGAAAGAAGGGATCCATCCGTTTGATCCACAGGACTTGGCCATTGTTGACATCACGGGCCACGATGGCGTTGTCATCACGCTCAAAGATTCTCTGGGCGGTGATACTGGGAACGCCCTCGGTCACGGCCACATACACGCCGTCCCCGACCAGAATCATGCCGCCGCCGTCCATATAGGGTTTGCCCATCCATTGCGTCATCGGCGGCCAGGCGAAGGCGCGATCCGTGGATACCGCGTTGCCAGTTGCGTCGAAGTTGCGATGCGTCCACGGCGCGGACTTGGGCACCGGCCCGCGCGTGATGACGGCGAATAATCCCAACGCATCCTGATGCACCTCGGCGGCGCCAAGTTTCTTTGCCCACGCTTCGAGCGCGGCGCGGCTAAGGGTGCCGGGCGCGCTGGCAGCTTTGCCTATAATCAATCTGCCACCGTCCGGCGCGACTTGATCCAGCAAGGCCGCGCCGTCAAGTTTCGCCAGCGTCGCGTCCGTGACCTGCGTCAAGGCCAGCAGATTGGCAAGGCGCGGCGCGGTGACCGCGCTGGCGGGACCGGCCTGCGCCACCACCACCCGCGTGCCGAGTAATCCCGCTGCCTCTGCCGCGGCGGCGGTGCGCTGCACTGCCGGTTGATCCGCTTCCTGGGTAACGACCAGAAACTGCGAGGCCCTGGCCAGTTGGAGTGCGAGCGGGCCGCCCTCGGGCAACACTGCAAGCCCGCACGGGTTGTCAACGCGCCCGGATTGACCCACCAGCCACCGGGCCAGCGAACCATTGTCCCCGTCGGAGCCAGCGGCGCCGACGGAGGAGATTGCAAACGTGATGACCGAACAGGCAATCAGAATGCCAGATGCTATTTTGCACAGTGGATGTCTCATTTTCATTCTCCTTTGCCTGCTGTGTTTGGTGATGATTTTTTGCGGTTCTGCCCTTCCTGTTGCAGACAGTCTGCGGCGTGCAGTGGATTGAGAACAACGCTGAAAGCGAGGAATGCCGTAATGAGAATTTTCATCTGTTATTGATCCTATCCCGATATTATTTTCCGGCAGTATTGTCATTGCCGGACTGCGGGCGCAGGTCGTAGCAGCTTAAATTTTCCTCATAGGTTGCCTGTGGATGGATATAAAGCAGGCCGTCCACCAATACAGGGTCGCTATAATCCCGGTCCGCTCCACTTCGCGTCCAATCGTTCCACGGTTTTGTCTGTTCCACCGTAGCAAGCAGTTCCAGGTTATTGCCCTTGAGCTTGGCGATGTCGAATTTCGAATCCCCACAGGCTACGAGCAGGTCGTCGGCCAGGAGCGAATGGGTGACATGCCATTCGCCGACACCTCGGTTTTTGCCATGGGTGGGAATGGCATCGGAACTCCACAGGAGATTTCCGGTCGCCACATCCCGGCATTGAAAACGCCCGATCCCTTCGGGCCGAAGCGGACGACCGGGCGTGTTGTCCTTCTTACCTCCTTGCTTCAGTTGCTCGTGCTCTCCACCCCAAATGCCGTGGGCGTCGAAGCCATAAACCTTCCCATCTCCGGCGATGAGATTCGATTTTGGAAATTCGATGTAGGGGACGAACTGATCGGTGGTCCAGACCAGTTTTGGTGTGTTATTGGTAATCTGAATGCAATACGTCTGGCTGCACCAATCGTCGTGTCCGACACTGATACTATCGACCACGAAATCCTTCCAGGCGACTGGAGCATAGGAACCATAGGGCGCCCACAACCCACGTGGATGGGCTTCATCGGTCTTAACCTCCAGGTTAAATTCCCAGCGCTTGGTTCCAGTGGCCGGATCCACGCCGTAGTTGCCGATCCCCTGGCGCACCAGCACGGTCGGGTTGCCCTCAATCACAGCGTAACCAAGCCCCGGGCATTGGACGGAATATCCACGCATAGCGCCCGGAATTTCCAGAGGGCCGCCCGGCTTGCATATCCATTTAAATTTTCCGGTCTGCAAGTCAAATCCGGCAACGGCCACAATCATCTCGTGATAGACTTTCCACATCGGAATTTTCCCGGAAATGACGTCGTCCAGGGGGACCGCGTCGGGAAGACTGGGATAGGAAACGATGGCGGTATCCTTGAAGATCAAAAGCCCACTGGCAGTGGTATAAGGAAAGAACATCTCGTGGTCCCAGAAATTGGCGTCCCAAAGCAGTTTGCCATCGCTTTGCTTCAGGCAGTAAAGATGCCCGTTGCTACTATGGAAGAGTATTTTTCCCTCCACGATTGTAGGGGATGCCGCCGACCAGCCTATATTACTTCCTGCAATTCCGGAATCGCTCAATTTGGTTGCCCAGATGACCCTGCCGGTTGCTGCATCGAGGCATTGAGCATATTCATCGCCCCGGAAGGGAGGCCATGATTGATAATCTGGCAATGTGGATAATTTTGACACCCAAGCCGGCACACCGGGGATCTCCTTGATCGGTGTAATGCCTTCGGTAAGATACGCGGGAAGATCTTTCCCAGTCGCCGGATCCTTCAGATTCTTTACGAAATCAGGCCAGTCCTTGCTTTGCCGGGAGAGTCCGGCCCAGATGTCTACGGACTTGTTTTCCGGGTCGGGAATAATTTTGGCCGCCTGTAAGGCCTTGATCGCCTTTGTGGTGACGCCCCGGTGCCACATACCATTCATAAGGCGTCCATCGGGCATGGAGCCGGGGTCGGCCAGTTTGTCCGGGGGCGTTCCGGCTTTGTAGAGGCCAAAGGCATAGACCTTCCCATCTGACACCACCACCGGTGCGGTTCCCAGGCCGATGGAAGTTTTCCAGAGCAGCGGCGGTTTCTTGTCGGGAAAGCTGGTGGCTAGTTTGCCGGAAGTTTCCGCCGACACGACGCCGTTGCCGTTCGGCCCGCCTTGCTGTAGCCAGTCCGCGGCGAACAGCGGGCTGAATAACAGAAGGAATGTTATGATCGTGGTAATGGTTTTGGTTTTGTTAATCATGGTTTTGGTTCCTTTTGAATCATTTAAAGCCGTCACGGCGTGCCTGCCGGGTGCGCGGGCTCCTTAAGTTTCTTGATGAGAAAGGCTGGCATGTCCGGATAATCCGCATCTCGAATTCCTTTGCAGATGAAATGGCATTCCGCCCCCACTTCGTCCATCCGCAGTTTGAATTGATATCCCCACTGAGGGGAATGATCGCTGGTGTTCATTGGCGACGCCCCATAACTAAAATAAACCGGCGGAGCATCGCGGGTCACCATTTCAAACAGCGAAAATTCCCGTAGCCAGGGGAGCAAATCCTTCCGCTGTTCCAGCAATTCCATAAAAATCGCTTCGTCGTCCTTTGATTGGGTCTCCACTCCCAAAATACTTGCAATACTGGAATAGGTGAATGTATCCCGGGCCACGCAATGATTTCTGACCCATTCGTCCAGTTGTTTGGGGTCATATGATGCGTATGTAAACCCTCCACAACCCGCGCAACAGACCCGTGTCGATTCACGAGCCACGGGATCCGGAGAAGAAGGATCGGCCAAGTCTTGATGAAGCGCCAGCCAGAGCGAACTGTTTGCGCCGGCCGAGATTCCTGTGGCCGCGATGCGTTCCTTGTCGATATTCAGCTCTCCCGCCTTGGATCGGAGAAATTGGAGGGCGCGCGCGGCATCCAACATCGGAGCCGCCAGTTCTGGATGAACCTTGTCTGTTCTGCCATCGTAGATCAACCGGTAGCCGATGGAAGCGACGGAAATTCCCCGCGAAAGAAGCGCGGTCACTGGAGGCAGCATCTGGGCCTTGCTTGCCCCGGTCCAGCCGCCGCCATGGATTGAAACAACCAGCGGAGTCGGCTTGTCCGATTTCGCCTTGTAAAAATCGATGGTCTGGCGAAAGTGCGGCCCGTAGCGCATCTCCCGGATATCCGGCACCGGATTGTGGGTAACTTTGTATTCCGTCCGTTCCACCTTGCAGGTGACATCCTCGCAGGCGAATGTGAACACCGCCGTAAACGCCGCGCCCTCTTCCTTGACCTCGGAGATTTCGGCACAAAGCTTCAGCCGCTGCTTTTCCCCCGTCATTTTTGGCAGCTTGTCCATCGAGAATGCCTGTGCGTCGAGATACTGCTTCGTGGCGTCACCGTCGCCCGGCTTATTGTTGTTAGGACGCGAGGATACCCGCGTCGCCTTGAAAGCGACATTGGCATAGTCGTTGCAGGGGCGGAAGGTAAATCCCTCTGCCGTCAAAGAAATCTCCGTGGCAGAGAATTCCATCCTTCCAGCAAAAATCTTATCCGGCCACTGATCTTTGAAAGTTGCTGCGGAAGTCGCTGATGCCGCGCAACTGCTTCCCGGCCAGGAAAGATTCGCTTTGGAGGGCGTTCGGGCCGCAGGAGAAAACAGGGATGGCTCAGTGGCGACAGGTTTTTCCGAAGTCCAATCAGCGCCATGCGCATGGCCGCCCGCATCCAAAACAACGACAGCGACTCCCAGGGTTATTCGCGTTAACAATGGCTTGAGTCCATTATTCACAATTCGTCTCCTTATTCCGTTTGGTAAACATACCTGATGGTTTCATAGTTGTTTTCTGGTGTGGGTCCGGTCGCCTCGGGCGCGCCTCGATGGTAGTCCACGCGTGACAGGCGTCCGTGCTCATCGTAGGTATAGAGTTCGGTGCTGACCCATTTGCCCCAGGAAAGATTGTCAATGCGTGACGCTTTGGTTTTTGGAGAGGTGTCGGGATATATGTAGCAGCGTTCGCCATGATTTCCGCCTGGTTTTCCGTCGGTATCGACATCCGTTTCGCTTTCCAGACGGCCCTGCGCATCATATCGGAAAGAAACGGTGCGAATCAGTTTCTCCTTATTATCATAATACTTTTTCTCGATCAATTTGCCTCCGTCGTACCGGGATTCGAAAGATTCCGTTACCGCTCCATTGGCAACGGTGGCGTAGTTATAGGAGCATAACCTGCGCCGCTCAGGCCAATATTGAAAATCCGGACGTGACGCCGCGCAGGAACATTGTCAGGAGCAGCATTAGTTTTTGCAACGTCTTGTGCAAAGGCGGCGCTGGCACAGGTGATGGCGATCACAAAGAACGGTTTTCGAAAAACTGATAATAGGTGTTTCATTAAGGGGAGATTTGCGGTCATCTTTTTCACTGTTTTCCAACCGCCATGACCGAACCGTCGCGCAACGTGACAAGCACCGTGCCGTTTCGAGTAATGGCCAGGCTGTCATGCGTCGGCTGGCTCGGAAGCTGGACGCGCCAGATTTCGTTTCCGTCCGCGCGTTTGCGGGCGACAAGGTTCCAACTCTCGATCGCAAGCCGGTCTTTTTCACCTGTGGTATTGGCGACAGCGAGAATGACGGCATCCTTGCTGAGCACGGCACCGGTGATCGGTTCGTCGGGGATCATCCAGCGTGAAGACAACCCCACGATCGGATCTTTTGGAGGTGTTGCCGGTTGCGGGTTGGGATCTTTCAGCGTCGCCATCGGAAGCGGAGTTTCCATAAATTTGCCCTTCATCGGTGTCTGCGCGTCGAGCAGTTTGATCAGATCGGGAGTTCCGTATCCGCTCAGATTCGCGTTGGTGGCCGTCGGCAACACGAACAACTCGTCATCAAAGACTGGTCCGGTGTTGACGTTTTCAATCACGACAACGGCCTCGGGCTTGCCGGGCACAGGCTGCGTGTCGAAGGCGGTAAATCCAGACCCCTGTTTCATGTTCCAGAGGTCCTCGGTCAGATAGTTGACCCGTCCGCCGACCAGCACCCACCTGGGCGACAAGGCCATGGCCAGCATGCCGATGCGGGAGGCGGCGCTGGTGTTTTTTACCGGACGAAAACTTGCTTTTCCGGTGGCGAGATCGAATGAACCGGGGATGAAGGTTCCGCTGGGAAGCCAGAGGCGGTTCTGGGCGATGCAGGTCATCCCCCAATTCGAATATCCCAAACCGGGCTTTCCTTCGCCGTAGCCGGCGTCGTCGCAGCTCCAGCGGGCGGTACCGGTGATGGCATCCAGAGCCACGGCATGCACCCCATTTTCCTCCTTGAAACCGGCGACGGCATACACTGTGCCATCGTTGACTAGAACGCCGCCGATCAGCGGCCAACTGTTGCGCAGATGTCCATACATGCGGATGCGACGTTCACCGGGGGCGACCCGGAATCGCCAGAGCGGCGCGCCGGTGTCGGCGGCGAAGCAATGCACCACGCCATTGGCATCCCCGACGTAGAGCCGGTTGTTCCACCAGCAGGGGGCGATCATTGCCGTATCAGGCAATACGCGGCTCCAAAGCTCCTTGCCATTGGCTGCGTTGCAGCAGCGCACCACTCCTTGCGCATCCACGAACCAGACCCGGTCGCCGACGGCGATCACCCCACTCGTTTTGAGTTCCGGTTCCGAACTGGATATCATGTCTTTGACTTTGATCGCCGGACTCGGTTCAAACTTCACTGCAACTGGCGGCTTCCACTGCCAGAGAACTTTCGCGGTCGCGCCTACCGAAACCTTGGAACCGCCGGAGCGTACTATGTCATGCCGGGGCATGGCCCAGTCGAGCGCATCGCAGATACTTGGAGCGGATGGTTTTCCGTCGAGTTTTTCAAATCGCCCGGCCGAGGGTGCGGCATGCGGATTCCATGAGCCGCCGGCCTGGGTGAACGCACGCCCGCCGCTCATAGTGTAGGCCGTCGCGATAATCGCGGGGTTTTTAGCCGAGATAAAATGTGGGATTGAGGGGCGTTTATTCGCGGTGCGAGCGGGGTTTTTCGATTTGTGCGCGGGAAGCATATGTGCGCGGAAGGCTCC
>Ga0209697_10006883_pt1 | contig 13564 bp, 10 predicted proteins | sample AliMusrvi5mmetaG_FD_184115 | JGI IMG/M metagenome (GOLD analysis project Ga0209697, IMG submission 184115) | Freshwater lake bacterial and archeal communities from Alinen Mustajarvi, Finland, to study Microbial Dark Matter (Phase II) - Alinen... | ecosystem: Environmental > Aquatic > Freshwater...
CACTGATCACGCGCCGCCAGGGCTTTGGCCGCCCCAGCCAGCAACACGCAGCCCAACAACCCGGCCGGGCTGACAATAAAATAGCGCATAAAGCAACCAAAGGGTTGGCGGTAACCCAGATAATGGTAACGCTCCAGGTATTCCTTCCACAGACGCGCGCGATCCCCGCCGGGGACCAACTCCAGCCCAACCGAACCCACCACCGCCAACTCTCCAACCAGGGGCGCTCCTGGGTCGGTTCGCTCGATCGGCGCCGCGCGGCCAGCCGCCTCGACCTCCCAGCGAGTCATCGGCTGCTTGCCGGGCAATTGCAGCAGACCGCGCGCCTCCCACGCCTCCAGGACCTTCAGACAGGCCGTCACTTTGTACGACCCCGAGGCCGTCACCCAGCCCCAGTGCTCGCAAATCGTCTGGGCCACTTCGGAACGGCTGAGCCCCGAACACCACCGCACCGTCTGCCGCGCCGCTTCCACTTGGCGAGGCGTTATCTGGCCTTCGCCCCACGGGGCAGGCTCTCTCTCTTCTCTGGCTATCGTGATCGCGTGTTACGGCTCCAATCAGTCGGAGCCCACGCTATGGTTTCAGAGACGATTTTCCATGTCTGGCACTATCTTGCGAAAGATTTCTTCCGCCCCTCTCACCAAACCCCTGCTATTGTTGCCTCTAGTAACTAACGCTTCAGGGCTGCGTAAAGCGCCAGTTGAACAGCGAAGACACGAAAACGCGAAGGCCGGAAGACAGGGTCAAAGAGACGAATCGTCCGCCTCAGGGGGCGTGCGAGGAGGAAGCCGCAGCCAGGCTCCCATCAATCAGCGCCTGGAGGTCGCGGCGGGGGGATGCCCAGGCCTTCTTGACGGCGGCGGCAACCAATTCGCGCAGTAACTGGTAATCTGGGTCGCTGGCGTCTTTGTAAACCACGCCCTGGCAGCTTTGGTTCCCGCCCGCGGATTTGTTCAGCGGTGAGCGCAGGAAAAGCGTGCGCTCAGGCTGGCGCAGGTCGATCCAATCCAGGCGGGTCACTTCGGCGGACTTGTGGCAGGCGGCGCAACGGCGTTCATGCACTGCGGTGACTTGCCGGGCCAGCTCCCTGTCGGTGGCGATGTCGTAGGCCTTCTCATTGGCCCGTTTATTGATGAAACGGTCATGGTAAGGTGCGTTGGCATCCATCCACATCGTCATTCGCAGCAGCTCGTCGGCGGTCAGTCGGCCGCGTTTACGCTGGGCTGGGCTGTCCAACGCCTTGAAGAGTTTGCTCGGGTACGCTCCGTAGGCCAGGGGCGGGGTGACACTGGCATCCTGGAGATTGGGCTCAGCCGTGGCGACCAGCTTGGCTTGGAGGATCGTCTCAAAGGCGCGGTTGAAGCCGTAGCCCGGAACCAGGCCCCACGCCTGCTCGTACTCGCGGGACCAGTCGGTCAGGCCGCCGCAGAAATCAAGTCCGCCCGCCGGCTTCAGGCCGCCGTGGCACTGGACACAGTGCGCGTCCAGGATCGGTTGGATATCACGCAGAAAGCTCACCGGGCGGTTGCCCCAGGGTGGTGGAATGAGCGCGCGGGGCGGGAGCGAGGCGGCCAGCGGCGCGGAGTGAGAGCGAGGCGACAGGCCACGCGTTTCGTGACAGCCGGCGCAGGCGCGGGTCTCGCCTGGCTGAAAGCTGATGAAGCTTCGCATGCGCCGCAGCTCCATGCGGTTCTCGTCCAGCAACTGGAAATAGACAGCGGTATCGGCGGGTACCTCGAAATGGGCGCTGCCATCCCGCTCGACCGGCACGTCTCCGAGGATGCGGATGGGTGTCCAATTGATCAGGTGCGGGCCTTTCTCGCCATAGCGCTGGCCTCCGAGCTGGTTGTCGTAGGGCCAGCCGATCGGCTCGGCGATGCGGACATAGCGGATGCGGTCGGCGATTGCCTCTGAGCCGAAGCTCACGTCGCTGATAACGCAGGTGGCATTGGTTTTCGCCAAGTCCACGAGCTCAGGAAACACCGGCGGGCAGGGCCGAGCCCGCAGTGGCATCGGGATGAAGCTGGAAATGGCGGGGTCACGATGGATGAGTTCCTTGTTGCCGAAGACATCCACCAGATAAAGGCCGTAGCCCTTCGCGTCAGTTTGCTCGTTTGAGTAGGTATAAGAAACCAGGAAGGTCTTCTCCGACAACGCCCAAGGGGTCGAATAGAGCCCGCCGCCGTCTTGCGTGCCGCCCTCGGGCGCGGGTACGCCATCCATGCCGCCTTCGGGGGGCTTCACATCCGGCGTCACGATAGTCATGCCTTTGGGCTCGTTGATGCCGAGCGAGGGGTCCGCCACTACCACGGGCCCGGCCGCCAGTGTGTGGTGCCCGGCCGCAATGCACACCAGCTTCTTGCTGCCCGGGATGGAGCGCGCGTCCTCCAGAGACCAGGGGTTGACGAAGTGCTGCTTGAAAAGCGCATCCGCGCTGGTGCCGTCTGGCCGAATGGTCCAGATGGATTGGATAAAGGCCCAACTGCGCTCGTGATATTCCCAGCGCAGGTAACCCACTTGGCCGTCATCGAGGGTATGGGGGAGGTAATCGCCATCCTTGTTCGCGCTCAGGCGCCGGATGCCCGTGCCGTCGGGCTTCATCACGTAGAGGTTGCAGCTTGTTTCGTCCTTGTCGTATTCGTTGCACTGCAGCGAAGTACCGCACCGCTCGGACACGAAGACGATGTCGCCGCCCGGGGTATAGGTGGGGTCCAGGTCGCTCCATTCGCCAGAGGTAAGTTGACGCAAGTTCCGTCCATCAACGCCGATCTCGAAGAGGTGGGTGGGCTCGACCGTCCGGCGGAAATGATAGCTCCGCGCGCGGTCGATCCAGCCTTCGGGCGGCTCGTCGCTCGGCGTGCGCGCATACCCAAACACGACGCGGCTGCCATCCCACCAGAGGTCCATCCCATGCACATGCCCGGGACCGAGGGCGCGATTGAGGATGGAGCGGATACTTGCGGCGGTTGCCGAGTGTGGCGCAGACCGGACGCCTGCGCCACTATCCCCGCCGGGTGCAGCGAGGGCCGCCCAGAGCCTCTGTCCGTTGGTGGCTGACAGAATGCACAAATCGCCACCCGGGCGCGAGCACCAGGGCATGTGGTTGAGGCAGACGTCGGGATAAGTCTCCTGCGTGAACCGCTTCACGAATAGCAGGCGGTCGAAACCGAGCGCCGGATCGGCAAACACCAGCCCGCGAACAACCCATCGCGCCTGCAGGTAAACTGCGCGGCGAAGGTCGTCGGAGGCGTCCTTGGGTAGCGCCTGGAGGCGCTGGGCGGCCTCATCCAATTTCCGGAGCGACGGCGCGCAATCCACTCCCGCCTGGTGAAAATCCGCCGCCAGCTTGCGGCCTCGTTCAATGAACCGGGCAGTGGGGTACTGCGGTGACGTGTTGGGCGGTTCGAGGGATTTGGCGGTGGACCACTGGCTGACGCTGCTTTGATTGGCTGGCCGGTGCAGCGCCAGATTGCGCTCCGGCGCGGCGGGCCCATAAACCTCCACTTCATCCAAGTGGAAAAAGATCGGAGCGACGCTGGGGATTTGCAGCCGGACAAAGCGCCCGCGCACCTCGCTTTCTTTGAACCGAACCTCGAGCGGCGGCGCGCCGCTGACGCCCCCGAAATGCCTCCCTTTGTTTTCGTGCCGCAGCGTCCATTGCTGGCCGTCCTCGGAAGTCAGGATGCGGAGGTTGTCCGCATTATGCAGGCCGGGCGCGTAATCAAGCCGATTGAACACGACCACGCGGCTGATGGGAACTACCTCGCCCAGGTCCACCTGCCACCAGGGATTGGGTTCCTGGCCCGTGTGAAACGCGTATTTGCCGTCCTTGATGCCGTCGCAGCCTCCGCGCGCGTCGGTCTCCGTCGATATCGCGCCCGCAGCCCCGTCCGCAATCGCCTTGGCCTGCTTAAACCAGTCCTCCTCGATCTGCTGGCGCAGCACCGGGCCGTTGATCTCCTCATCGCGCGGCTGGGACGCAGACGGCACTGGCACCAGGCCCGCCCACAGAAGCGCCGGCCAAAGAAAACCGAGCAGGCTGGCCAGGACAAGCATAGTCCGCCGAACCGGGTTGAATGCGGGGCTCATAAAATCGATAACTGATAGGAATTTGGTCTTGGGGGCGGCCCGCTTGTACTTGCCGCTGCGCGGGTGAACAGGCCAAGGTTTGCCCGGCGACCCACCACGTATTGCGGAGCGAGTTTGCTCACGCCGATCAGTATGAAGGAGGAAGGGCGGGTGTCAATGCGTGGCCGGGGCTGCCCCGTATCACGGCCCGTGGGGACAGTGCTTCCACCTCCGCCGGAAAAGTGGGCGCTGCGCGTGAGTAATCCACACCCGCAGCCCAAAGACCACCGGATACGAAAAGCAGCAGAAACCCCCTGCAAACAAAGGGCAGTTCGCGATCCACCTCGGACCGCTACCGGACCAGTGCCGGACCGCTACCCAAGCAACACGCCTACCACACGGGCCGCGCCGGCAACCACAAACCTGGAAGAGCCCCCCCCCGAACACCAGGCAAGCAAAAGGGTTGGGCAGTCTCGCGACTGCACCGTTGGCCCGGGGTTGCCCCGTCCACCCGTCAACGCGATCGGCGAGTCCGCGGGCCGGCGCGCTCGCTCCAGCCGAGGCACGCCCGCGCGCCTGAGAGGGCGGCGTATCGATGAAAGTGAACCCGGCTATGGTCGAACCCCCGCTATGGGGTGGTTCGTGAAGGGGAATCGCGTTGTTAATGTGTTCTTCTCATTCTTCCGTTTTCCATTGTTGAGCGTTGCGCTGCAATTTGGATCGCCTCCTCTGGCAGAGCGCTGGCACAAAAGACCTGGCTTAACCTGCTATCCGTACATCCTGCGCGGAGTACACTATATCGTTTCCAATCCGGCCAGAGGAGCGCACAGAGACCAATCTTTAAGACGGGCCATCCAAAGGCCCAGGGGGTCAACACGATCTCCGTTACGCTCCAGGAGATTCATGCGTTGCGGCGAGTCAAGGGTTAATGGGGCGTGGCCACCTCCGATCACAGGCTTCGCTACCCAAGCTCGCGCCATCCTAGTTTTCCTTATCTTCGTCCTCCCCAACATCGTCCCCGTCGTCCGGCTCCTTATAATGAAAGGGGCGGGCATACGAAACAGAAGCTATAGTACTCACAAAGACCATCAGGCTGCCTGCCAGCCAACAAAACGCGCTATACCAAACGCTTAATCGCGTCGTCACCGTCGCGCTCACGGTTTGCTCCTTTGCCAACGCCGCCACGAAATTCCGCTGAAAGAGATAGTCAGCCGCGATGGGGGCAAGGATAAGCACCGTGCCCATGACAATAAGCGCTACAGCTACGCGAGGTTTCATTTCGGGTTTCCATGACGAATCTATCGGCACCTGGGGTTCAGTCAAGCCGGACAATCGAGGCGGAAGCCTGCGAGCGCACATTCACGCTTGTCTTGGTTGGCCTCGACCGCGAGAGCGTGATTTGGAGTCTCCTAACGCCCAATGCGCTCCAGCCGGAGCCGGTAATTGAGCAACCGAGTTGGGCTGGCAGGCATCGTCAAGCTTGAGAGGCTGCCCAGTCCATGACTCGGAATGAAAAGTCCTCAATCGCGCATATTAAAACCGCAGCCGCCTTTTCACGGAGAAGCAGATTGCTCCGTAGACCCTAACAGCCGCCTATGCCGTCCTTGACCAAGCCGTCCGGCGCGGTATCGACTGGGCGCTGTCGGGTGCGAGCACAGAACAGGTCAACGAGTTCTACGCGGCGCTACGGGAATGGTTTGAAAACTACCAGCAAACCCATAGTGCCGCAGCCTGATTGGTGCGCTCCGTTGATCGGCAGTTTCAGGTATAGGCAACTCCGTGCTGGCCACACGAGCGGTGGTCCGCCGAGCTTGGCGAGGCACCATCCTGTTCCAACGGGGGTGCTCGCGAAGCTGGCCGGGACCGCCGCCGCACAAGCGACCGGCGACTGTGCTCATGGCGGGGCACTGGGGCACTTCCTTCCTGTCTAACAAGGTGCCTAACGCGGCGATCAAAATCCGGTTGCGTTGGCGCGTATTTTTTGGCATGGTTGCCGTATGACGCTCAAGCACAGCAGTTTAGCGGGCGTCGATTCTGGTTGCGCGCTTAGCTCAGTGGAAGAGCACTTCCTTCACACGGAAGGGGTCGCAGGTTCAAGCCCTGCAGCGCGCACCATCCCAATCGAATCAAGCAGCGGCGGTTAGACCGGGAGCACCCGTCGCAGCGCGCCGGCCACAAACTTCCTGCGCTCCTCAGTTAGCATCGAACCGAACTTCAACTGCCTGCTCTCGCGCGTCTCAATGACGATGAACGTCTTACGCTGCCGGACCCCGTCGCTGTCGCGTCAGGATCTGTCTTCCACTCGCACTTCCTGGACCACCGAGGTAACGAACCGACGGCGGTATCCCAACGCGCCGATGCCGGTGAAAACCACGCCCTCAGGATTGTCGATCCGGACCTCCGTCAGCCCCGCGACGCACAACAGGAACTCGCCGATCATGAATAGGCCGACCAAGATGAAAGGCGTCGGGAACAGCTATAGAAAAAGGGTCACACCCACACTCATTGGGCTGCCATTCAGGATCGGCGCCGGGAACCAGTGGGGCATAGGCAGGCCAAGGTTCCGCAGCGTGCCGGCCACCGCGAAGCACGGGAACACCGACAAATCCCGTTCCAGACTAGCCCGAACATCAACGTCCCTATCGCGGTGCCGATCGAACGGTGGGTAGCGCCGACCACACATCCCATCCCGTTGTTGATCTGCCAGGCGCCGACCGGCGGATTGGCGAGGTCAATATTCACATCGAGTTGCGCGCCGCGCGTCAGCGCCGATAGCGGGTGCGAAAAATTGCATGCCTGGCAATAAGCGACGTCATTGGCTACATTCACGTCCTCTCCGGGGATTACTTATTTGCATCTGGGGCAGGTTGGCGTGGCCATACTGGTTATCCGCTCTGTTCGCGCCAGCGAGCCTGTCCTCACCGCCAAGTGTAATACAAGCGCCGAAACTGCTCGCAGCACGTAAAGAAATCGGGCGCCTCCAGGTATTTCCACTTCGGACTTCCGGCCACGACAGGCTGTGTCATGGTCTCCACCACCTGCCACTTTCAGCCATCAACGAGACAAAAAAGGGTTTGGAATTGCCAATTGGGATGTAGCCGCTTTTGCTCTCGTGGTGGAGGCTCTGTCCGCTATATTTCAACCACTTTGCTATGCGCATTTTGCCCCCAGAGGGTGGTAGCCGACGCGAGTTCTTCCGCGCCACCGCGCGCTATACTCTGCTGGCGCTGGTGAGCGCCGCCGCCGCCCTGGCGGCGCGACCTCGAACAACCGGAGGGCAGCGCTGTGTCAGTCGGGGCATTTGCAGTGGTTGCGGCGTCTTCGCCGAATGTGGGCTTCCGCAAGCGCTCTCCGCAAAACGCGCTCAGGACAAAGGTTGATATGAAGAAGAATCATAACCTCACCCGGCGTGACTTCCTGAAAGAAACCGCAGGAAGCGCTGGCATTCTCGCAGTGGGCAGCGGCGCCCTCGCGGCCTCGATCGGACTGGGTCGGGCAGCCTCTGCGGGCAAAGACGCCAACCCGTTCGTGTATGACGTGGAACGGTTGCGCAAGACCGACCCCAAACTGATTCATTACGAGCAGGTTGCCTCTTTTCGCAGCCCGCATGAAGACTCACGCCGTATTGCCATCGGCCCGGACGATCAAGTCTATGTCGCTGCGGGCAATTATGTGAGCGTGCTTGATCGAGAAGGGACCCGCATCACTGACATCCCCTTCCCCTCCGAGGCGCGGTGTATGGCGGCGGCAGGTGATGGGACCATTTACGCGGCGGTCCGCGATCACGTGGAGGTCTTCGACCGCAAGGGAAAACGCCTCGCGACATGGGATTCGCCCGGTAAACGAGTTTGGCTCACCGGCCTCGCCGTGGGCGAGAATGATGTGTTCGCGGCCGATGCGGGAAATCGCGTAATCTTGCGCTACGATAAGTCTGGTAAGCTGGCCGGCCGCATTGCCGAGAAGAACAAGGAACGGAACGTCGCCGGCCTGGTCGTCCCCAGCCCGTATCTCGACGTTGTGCTGGCGCGCGATGGTTTACTGCGGGTGAACAACACTGGGCGACATCGCGTAGAAGCCTACACCCTGAGTGGCGACCTGGAGTCCTCCTGGGGCAAGCCCTCGAACGCCATTGAAGGCTTCTGTGGCTGCTGCAACCCGATCGGCCTGACCATGCTGCCGGACGGGCGTTATGTCACCTGCGAGAAAGGACTGCCTCGGGTTAAGGTCTATTCGCCGGAGGGTGTCTTTGAATCAGTCGTGGCCGGGACGGAATCCTTCCCCGAGAACGCAAAGTCAGGCATCAACAAGACCAGGGCGGATTGCATGCTGGGCGGGCTGAATGCGGCGGTGGACTCGCAGCAGCGCATCTACATCCTCGATCTGGTAGTCAACGACGTCCGCGTGATGAAGCGCAAAGCGTGAGGGTGAAATCCGAAATCCGAAATCCGAGATCCGAAGGAAGCCCGAAGCTCGAAATCCGAACCCATTCGGATGCGACTGCTTTGAAGGAACACTCCAGGCCTGCACTAACCTTTAGTCCCCTGCGTCACTGCTTCCCCCATGCCCCCGTCGGCCTCCGCGCTTCGGCCTTCGGATTTCGGCCTTCCTTCGGATTTCGGTATTCGGATTTCGGATTTGGCCCCGCCGCTATGCTCCGCTCATGAATCCCTCCGCCCACCAACCTCCGTCCGTCACCCGTCGCCAATTCCTCCGCAACGGCGCGCGCGCGGCCGCACTTGCAAGCTTGGGCGGCCTGGTCGGGGTCGTAGCCACCCGGAGCACCGCCAAGGGCACGGTCTGGCAGATCGACCCGCAGAAGTGTGTGCGCTGCGGGAATTGCGCCACCCACTGCGTCCTCGAGCAGTCCGCCGTGAAATGCGTTCACGCTTCCGCGATTTGCGGCTACTGCCAACTGTGCACCGGCTACTTTCAGCCTGATCCGAACGACCTGAACACCGGAGCCGAGAACTGCGCTTGCCCCACCGCTGCCATCAAGCGCACTTACGTCGATGACCCCTACTACGAATACACGATCGATGAGCGGCTTTGCATCGGGTGCGCCAAATGTGTCGAAGGCTGCAACCGCTTCGGCAACGGCTCGCTCTTCCTGCAAGTGCGACATGACCGTTGCGCGAACTGCAACGAGTGCGCGATCTCCAAGGTCTGCGCCGGCGACGCCTTCCGCCGCGTACCTGCAGATGAGCCGTACCTGCTGAAGACGATCAGCCACTGAGATGAAGGAAGAAGGCAGAAGGATGAATGCAGAAGGCAGGGTTATGGTCACAGTGGGCCGATCCCGGCACTGGATTCACCATTTGCCATCTGCCATTTGCCATTCCCCAGCTCCAGTTTCCTCAGCGCGCAAATCGCCAATCGTAAGTTGTAAATGGCTCGCGTTGCTTAGCGCCTTGGTGCTTTTCGTGGTGCTGGTCGGCGTGGCTCAGGCCGAGCATCGCTTCCCGCCGCCCGATTTCGAGAACGGACATAAGCTCCCGGTTACGACGACGCCCCCGGCCCGGGCCATCTTCTTTCAATACTTGGATATAGCGGTACTCGCCGGCTTTCTCGGGCTTGGAACCTGGCTCGTCTATAAGCGGCGCTCGCGCAATGGTCTGGCGGCCCTCTCGATAACCTCGCTGCTCTACTTCGGCTTCTGGCGCAAGGGCTGCGTCTGTGCAATCGGCTGCCTGCAAAACGTCGCCCTCGGGCTTTGCGACCAAGGATATGCTGTGCCTATCGGCGTGACTGCTTTCTTCGTGCTGCCGCTCGTATTTGCAATATTCGGCGGGCGGACTTTCTGCTCCGCCGTCTGCCCACACGGCGCGTTGCAGGATTTGGTGTTGCTCAAGCCGGTGAAGGTGCCGCCCTGGCTCGAGCAGGCCTTGAGTGTCTTGCCTTACATCTACCTGGGGGCAGGAGTGCTGTTCGCCGCCACCGGCAGCGCGTTCATCATCTGCCAATACGATCCCTTCGTCCCCATCTTCCGGATGAGTGGCAGGAGTCTGATGGTGCTGAGCGGCGCGGCGTTGCTGCTGCTGGGGGTCTTTGTAGGGCGGCCGTACTGCCGGTTTCTCTGTCCCTATGGCGCCCTGCTTAAGCTGTGCGCGATCGTCGCCAAACTGCGCGTGCGCGTCACCCCCGACCGCTGCACACAATGCCGACTATGCGAGGCATCGTGTCCGTTCGGCGCGATGCGAGAACCCGAAGCCGGCCCGTCCAGCCCGCAGACCCTGGGCTTAGATCGCCGGCGCCTGGCCTGGCTCCTGGTGTTCGTGCCGGTGCTCCTGGTCGGTGGCGGCTGGCTGGGTTCGCAATTCAGCGCGCCCGCGTCACGGCTTCACCCAACGGTCAGCCTCGCCGACCAGCTCGTGCGCGCCGAAGGAACCCCCTCCAAACCTGGCGTGCTGACGCCCGACAGCCTGGCACTCGAACGCGCGCAGCAGACCCCGAAGGAAATACTGGCTGAAGCGGCCGTCATCCGCCATAAGTTCGTCACGGGCGGATGGGTCTTCGGGGCATGGGTCGGACTGGTCATCGGCATAAAGTTGATCAGCCTGTCCGTTCGCCGCCGCCGGACGGATTACGAGCCCGATCGTGGTGACTGTTTCGCCTGCGCGCGCTGCTTCGAGTATTGCCCGAACGAGCTGGTCCGACGCGGTTTGATGCCGGCAGCCGCTCCCTCTCCGTGTGAGGCTGTAAACCTAAGCTCACGCCCCGGTGCCGCTGAGGGCTCCATCGTATGAACCAGCAATTACGTACAGGCAACTGGCTAATGGCAGCCTGGATAGCTGGCGTATTCTCCGTCTTGATCGGCATGACGATGATCTTTGGCCGCCTCAGCATCCGCGCGGAAGATCCCTTGAAATCGCCGCAGCTCGCAGAACTCAAGGAGAAACTGCGCCTCAGCCCGGCCGACGACCAAATCAAACAGCGCGTCCGCCAGCTCGACTTGCAGCTTCGCCAGCGTTACTTCAGCCAGTTGTCGCGGATGGACTCGGGGGTCTATTTGCTGCTGGGCGGGGTGGCCCTGTTCGTCCTGGCAGTCAAGCAAGGCGCACGCGACCAGAAGAAAGCTCCGATGCCCCAACCCAGACCCGATGCCCCCGAACAATCCGCGCGCTTGGCGGCCCGGGCACGCTGGTCGGTAGCGGCGAGCGGCACCGTCGTGGGCGGACTTCTCTTTATTCTGACTCTCAGCCTGAGCACGGCTCTGCCCAAACGGATGGCAGAAGTGGAAAAAGCGCTAGGCAGTGGCGAGGCGACCAGCGTCGGCGAACAACATCCCACCGGTCAGGCAAGCGCCAGCGATGCTGCCTCGCCTCAGGAAATCATGCAGAACTGGCCCTGTTTCCGTGGGCCCGGTGGGGGCGGCGTCTCGCCGCTGACAAATGCCCCCGCGGCCTGGGACGTGAAGACCGGCGCAGGCATCGCCTGGAAAATACCGACACCCACCAGCGGTTTCGGCTCGCCCATCGTCTGGAGCAACCGCGTGTTCCTCTCCGGCGGCGACGCCCACAAGCGGGAAGTCGTCTGCCTGGACAGCAAGACCGGCCAGATCTCCTGGCGGCAGGCAGTAGCGAACGTGGCCGGCGCCCCGGCCCAGCCAGCCGAAGTGCCGGAGTCCACCGGTTACGCGGCTGCGACCATGGCAACCGACGGAAAGCGAGTTTATGCGTTCTTTGCTAACGGCGACTGCGCGGTCTTCACCCTCGAAGGGCAGCCGGCTTGGTCCAAGAGCTTTGGCGCACTCAAGAATGCCTACGGCCACGCCACCTCGTTGACTACCTGGCGGGACCGGTTGATCGTGCAACTCGACCAGGGAGACCCCGAAGACAACAAGTCCAAGATTTATGCGCTGGACGGACGCACTGGCCAAATCGTCTGGCAACGCCCGCGCAAGGCAGGAGCGTCATGGGCGTCGCCCATCGTCCTCGAGGCCGCCGGCAAAACGCAAGTGATCGCGCTGGCGGTCCCGAGTATTATCGCTTACGCGGCCACGGATGGCACGGAACTCTGGCGGGTCGAGGGCATAAACGGGGAGATCACGCCGTCGCCGGTATTCGCAGGCGGCTTGCTAATCGTTGCCAGCCCATCTGAGAAACTCATGGCGATTCGCCCGGACGGACAAGGCGATGTGACCAAGTCCAATGTGGTCTGGACCAGCGAGGACAGCGTGCCGGATGTCACGAGCCCCCTAAGCACCGGTGAACTGGTCTTCATGCTAACAACCGGGGGCATGCTGACATGCCTCGACGCGAAGGACGGCAAGAAACAATGGGATCATGATTACGACATGGAGTTCCACGCCTCGCCGAGTGTCGCCGGGGGCCGGCTATACCTCTTCGGCCAGAAGGGCGCCGCGTTCGTGGTCGAGGCAGCACGGACGTTCAAGGAATTGTTTCACACGGAAATGGGTGATGGGATTCACGCCAGCCCGGCCTTCGCGCCAGACAGAATCTTCCTGCGCGGCGTGACCAATGTGTGGTGCATCGGGGAAGTCCGAAGTCCGAAGTCCGAAGTCCGAAAGAGTGCCGAATGAGCAAGGTCCAGAATCTGAAATGGCTCGCTCCCGGGGGATACAGAGCATTTACGTCAGAAGGCCCAGGGCCTCGCACCTTCCGATTTAACCGTCTGCCTTCGGCCTTGCCCATTCGCGCTCCGCACTTCGGACTTCGGACTTCGGACTTCGGACTTAATCCTTCATGTCATGAGCGTTGACCTGAAATACGTCGATGCCGCCCTGGAACGTATCGGCCGCGGCCCGGACGCGGTCATCCCGATCCTGCAGGCCTTGCAGGACCACTACGGATACCTGCCTGAAGAAGCCCTGCGGCGAGTCTGCGCGGTCGCGCAGATCACGCCGGCGGCGATTAGCGGAGTCTCGACCTTCTATGACATGTTCCGGCATGAGCCGAGCGGCGAGCACATCGTCCAGGTCTGCCATGGCACGGCCTGCCACGTGGGCGGCGCCGAACGGGTCGAGGATGCCCTGCGTCACCATTTGCACATCCCCGAGGGTGAAGACACCGATGCCAAGCGGCAGTTCACGATTGAACGGGTCGCTTGCCTTGGGTGCTGCACACTCGCCCCCGTAGTGCGAATCGAAGAGCAGACGTTCGGTTACGCGACGGCTGAGAAGGTACCGGGCACAATCCGCGAGTTCCTGGCGAGCAAACATAACGGGGTTGCCGCCAAGCCAGTCGCCAGCCTCCCTGCGCGTGGCAATGGCGGCGCCGAGGTCAAGGTCTGCCTTGACTCGTGCTGCCTTGCGAAAGGGACCGACCGGGTCTTCCATGCCATCCAGCAGAGCCTGGCGCAGAACGGCGTCAACGCCACGGTAAAGCGCGTCGGCTGCGTCGGAGCCTGCTACCGGACGCCAATGGTCGAGGTCGCCGTGCCAGGCAAGCCGAGCGTGACGTATGCCGGCTTGACGCTGCCCCAGACCGGCGCACTGGTGCAGAGGCACTTCCGCCCACGCGGCCTGGCGCGCCGCGTA
>Ga0209697_10006887_pt1 | contig 13558 bp, 26 predicted proteins | sample AliMusrvi5mmetaG_FD_184115 | JGI IMG/M metagenome (GOLD analysis project Ga0209697, IMG submission 184115) | Freshwater lake bacterial and archeal communities from Alinen Mustajarvi, Finland, to study Microbial Dark Matter (Phase II) - Alinen... | ecosystem: Environmental > Aquatic > Freshwater...
AATATAGACATTCCGATTATGGCCGACATATTACTCGCTTTCTTTGTATTGGGAATTTTTATTTTAGTTGTTGTCCTGATAATAGAGAATCTAAAACAAAGTAAACGTAAATAGATGAAATCTTGCAGATAATGTTTGCCAATTTAATAAATTCAGCTATTCTACCAATATGAGACCGTATCATTATTTCTTTACCAAAAAGGGGTTGGTAGTCCGTTCGGGATTTCTGAATGAAATCGCCAAGGGGTGCATCACAATCGAGAATCGTGATCTTATGCCGTGCGATATATTCAGTTGCGGGAATGTTTACGCCACCAGTATCAGAGAGGCGAGAGCGCATGTAAAAAGAACGGTTAAGGCGTAAATATAATTTGACTTTTTAATAAATTATGTTATCTTCTGTTTATGAGAAAAACCATCGAAGTTTCCCGCATCACAGAAAAGTTGAACTCAATTCTTCTTCACTCGCCGGATGACTCTGAGCCGATCCGCCAAGTTGCCGATTATATTCTAACTGGATTTTTGCATGACACCGGAAATTATCGGGGTTTTCGGTATCTGACCAAATATGATATGGAAAAATCCGCCGATGGAAAAACGGTGGGGATCAACGATGTCAATATGCATCATGCAACTATGGAGGAAAAGTTTGATGGAACAGACAGCACCCGCAGATGTTATTTTTAATATAAAATCCTTTTGCCGGAAAAATAATTGACAATTAAATAAAATATCCCATACTCTCCAATATGAAACCACTCTACTATACTTTCAAGCGTTCGGCCACCAATTTTGCCACGTTCGCCACGGCAAGAAAATTCATTCAAAATAAAGGGCTTACTCTTTCAGAAGCCTGTGAAGAATGCGCGGATTTTAATAATAACCGGACTGATTTGGAGATTGAGAACGGAACCAAAATGGAATTTGAAGAGGAATAGCAAAATGAAAAAACATAAAGTTCCTCATAAATACTCTGCCGATCAACTTTCGCAACTTCTTGACTTTTGGGAACATGCAAAGAGGCAAGCCAATATCGGAACGATTGCATCGGAAGAGGCGGAAAAGAAAATCCAATTGATAAATAAGGAATTTGCAAAATTATAACTTGACAGTTTAATAAAATTGCCTATTATCTCAATTATGAAAACCACCATCTGCAAGATTCCATCTGCTAGCTCAATCTCAGCCGCAACTTCATCCGCACGGCCACTCTATCGCGCATACGATGAACTCAAAAAGAAACGTGATTTGGAATTGGGAATGATTTGGCAAAAGGCGCAAGTCGCAGAAAGGGTTGAAAGAAATCTGTTTCAAAATTCTTTGATGGAATTGCTCTCGCCATTTGACATAACTATTTCCAATTCAACTAATTGGTTCACTGGTTATGTGAACAATCTTCCAATCAGTTTTTGTTCCGGCATTCGCCAACGGGAGATTTTCTCTTTCAATTATGTTACGCGCCGTTTGCAGATTCGCCGGATGAAAGAAGGGGATTGCCAAAAGATAATTGGATTTACCCGTGAAGTGACACCAGCACGTTTGGCAAAATACATTCTGAAATATGCTGCCCGACAGTTGAAAGACACGGGCAAAGTGAACAAGTTTGCGGCTCTGCCGTAATAACCCGTGGTTCCCGATCATCCACTATCCAAGAAAATCGGATTTTTTCAAAATAAAGAGTTGACGATTTAAATAATTTCGTTAGCTTGTCTTTATGAACCTTGTAAATTGCACTCTCTCACTTGACCAAATCAAAGACTTGGCATTGACTATCAGGGCCGCGAAATTTGGCCGCGATGTTAATGATCCCGTAATAGGGAGGGTAAACGATATCGCGATTGAGGCATCAAATATATTTGCGTGTTCTCTTACGAAAAAAGATTTCAATCAGCTTAGTTTTCTTTCCTCCTGCGGAATTAAATAAAAAGAATCGCTTGACGGTTTAATAAATTACGTTAGCCTAGCTTTATGAACTTCATCAAATCACTTCAAGAAGAAATCCGCGAACTGAAAGAAAAGCGCGAGATTACGCAAACCAATCTCCGCGATGTCTTGGGATTCCTTTGTTCTGCAAAATTCACAGGCACAGAGTCCAATGGCGAGCGCAAAGATTGGATTGCCACGGGGGATGTTGACAGGATGATCCGCGAAATAATAGCGCAAAGCTAAATAAAAACTTTGACTAAAAAGAATTTTCCTTGACGTTTTAATAAAATATCCTATTCTCGAATTATGAAAAAACCAATTGTGCAAGATTACGACGATCACGGATTGCTTTGTGCTGAACGGCGATTGCTGCCCACGGGCGGGGATGGTAATATGATAGTTGGATTTATCAGCTACAAAAAGGAAATGGAATTTCGTGTTTCTCGTATTGCGGCGGGGGTTCATTACGAATTGCCCGATTGGAAAAGCCTCAAAATATACGAAACCAATTAAAATAAATCGTAAATAAATCTTGCCATAATAAGTAAACCACCTAATATCTATTCCATGAACATTTCCCGTTTCATGTCTGCTCTCGAAGTCCGGTTGAATGAGTATAAAACCCGCATGGGATTAACTTATTTTCACGCTTTCAAAGTGATTGCCACGGAAACCCCAAAATACTTCAAGGTATTCCGTTCTGAAATCCAAAATGAGGATTGGAACACTAAGCCGATGAATGCGTCAATCGTTTGTTTCATTGACAAAGAGACGGGTGATATCCTCAAGCCTGCAAGCTATAAAGTCCCGGCGAAAAAGGCGAGGGGAAATATCAATTCAGAATTTGATGGTATGGAAGCAATTGACGAATGCGGATTTGTGAAGTATTTGCGATAATTAAATTAAAAACAAATAATAGTTGACTTAATAAATAATTACGTTAGCTTGGCTTTATGAGCATGACACAACAGATTTGGCTTCACATGAAATGCATAAATCATTTCCGGCATTTCGGGTTTCATTTTCTCGGAATCTACCGCGCAATAACAAAACAATCCATTTAATAATAATATGGCACAACCTACTTCCTTTTTCCCTGACATGAAGAGTCAAGCCTTTATTGATTATCGGCGCGAACTGGCAGCAATCGGGCCAATCAATTCCTCTGAACGTGCCGCGAAATATCGTGAAGTTTGGCAAAAATATCACGGGATTCCCCTGATAGTTCCCACGGATTAAAAATAAAATAGAAAATATCCTAAATAATACGATTGACATTTTATTTAATTCTATTAAATTGGATTCATGGATGATTTCCTTACTCACGCCCATTCTGACGATTTTGCAACTGAATTTGAACAGAGGCAAACTGATATAGAATTAGTTAATCGTGATTCCATTGTTGAAAAGCTGGAAAAAATAAGGGCAAACCTGAATGAGATTCGCGCCGAACAACTGAATTTAATTAAATTGTAATATGGCAAACTCCGCTCCATTTTCCGACTGCCGCGATGCCGAAATGGTAGAATCTATTTTTGGTTCTGTTTCAGAATTTGCAAGGCTCTGCGGGGAAAATCAGGATAATTTTTCTTTTGGTAACGTGAGGGTAGAATATAACCCTGACTCCGATATCCACTATTTTTATTCTAACTAGATTTTTTTTCTAAAAAAAGATTTGACAACTTTCAACCAATCTGCGAATATATTTACGTTATGAAAAAACTAACTCAACACAAACCGAACTAAACATCAAATGGAACCACTACGGCGCAAGTTTTGCCTTGCAAATTGAGGGAACCGCTGACCGCGTTGGCCGTTTCATCAATGCCTGTTTCAATTACGGGGGCTTACGCCTTGACGGATGGGGCGCAGAGAAAATCGAGCGCGTGGATGTTGGCAATAACAGTTACGCCAATTTTCAAATATCCAAACAGAATCTTTTCAAGGTTCTCTATAATATGAAACTGGTTTCATTCGTGTATCAGCACGGCAAATCCGGCAAGATGGCAAAGCGTCTGGCCGCAATTTGGGCAGATGCTCGGATTCAAAATATGGAATTCGACAACCGCATCAAGATATCCGACTAGTCGGATCAAGCTCACGGACTAATAATCCAATCAGAAAAACATGAGAGGGGGGCAGCGATGCCCCCTTTTTCATTTGGATTTTTAATTAAAAAGAATCGAAATTTGAATTCCTTTTATAAAATTATCTGGAAAATAAACTTGACTTGCAAACTTGTGGCAATGGGAATTTTCCGTAATATGGATTCTGTCATGGAAATTATCAGTATCACTCTTCTTGTCGTTGTAACCCTCGGCGGCGTATTGGTGAGGGGATAAATCCGAAAAAAATCAATCCAAATAATACATGAAACCGCCCAAGTAATACCTAAATAAAACGCATCGAAACCTAATAGAATACTGCCCAAATAATATATCTAGATTATGAATGATCCGCCCAAATTTCTAACTTGATTTTGCTTTCTGTGTTTTTGTGAGAGGGGGCGGGTTGCAAGTGTGCGGCTCGCCCTCTCTTTTTTATTATATTTATATTAAATCTGGCACGGGAAAAAGCCGGAAAAATTGGGAACGTGGAAACAGGCCGGAAAAGTGCCACAAAAAAAAGTTTGAAAAAAGATTTGACTCCTTGAAAATTTCCTTTAGATTTTCACTTGTCGGGGCAATTACGCCACGGCAAACAACAAAAACCAAATCAGAAAAATCAGATAGGAAAAACAGTATATGGCGCATCAAATCGAACAACCTTGGGATATGGTCTTTTCGACCATCAGCACAGAATGGCACAAGCTCGCGAACCTCGTCGGGAAAATCACCCGTGAAGTTTTGAAACCTGTTCTCTTCTCCATCGTGGAGGGAAAAATCAGCGTTTCCCTCGGAACCGAAACCGTTGAACTGGAAGACAAAGCAATCGTTGCGGATTACCGTTTCCGCGATGACATTCCGGCTGGCCAGCGCGTCAAACCGCTTTCCGTTATGGGGAAGGATTACAAGGTCATCAGCAATGAAGACATTTTCAATGCGGCGGAAAATGCCATTCTCCAGCATGGGCTAGACGCGGAAATCGTGACGGCGGGAACCTTGAAAGCTGGTAAGGTTTTCTTTATGTCCCTTGCACAGTCGGCTAACGTGGTCGAAATTGAAAAAGGAGATAAATGGAATTTTTATCTTAATTTGACAGCTTCACACGATGGCACGATTGCAGTCACGCCGCACTTGTCAACAACTCGGCAAGTGTGCATGAACACCGTTCGCGCTTCTTTGGAATCGGCGGAAATCTCGGCGGCAATCTACCACACGAAAAACGCGGGGTTGCAGATGGCAAGCTTGCCGGAATTGCTGGTTGCGATGCGGAACCAACAGGCGGAAATGGTTGAGGCAATCGCCTATCTCGCCGGAATCCCTTGCACTAGCGCAAAGGCGGAAAAACTCCTTGCAGGTTACTTCGTCGGGGTTCAGTCCACTCCCCAAGAAGTAAACGGGGTTCTGTCAACTCGGACCTCCAACGCAATCGGGGAGATCGTCAACCTGTTCAGCAATGGCACGGGTAACAATGGCCGTTCAATGTATGATCTCCTTAACGGTGTAACAGAGTATTACACAAGCGGCAACGGCACGGGCCGCAACTCGGATGCAATCGCCAAGCTTTACAAAGCCAATATGGGGAGCGCGGCGGACCATAAGACGGCATTCATGGGGCGGATCATCACGGCGCAGGGGCGGGATTCGCTGGCAGAACTTGGGGCGGCGGCGGAAATGCTGGCCTAGCAGATAGTCAGCAAACGAAACAAGAGGGGGCCGGAGAAATCCGGCCCTTTTCTTTTGTGCCAACAGGGGGAAAATTGAAATCGAATTAAAGGGAAAGAATTTTAAGTAAAACGCAAAAAGAAATGTCAGGGCAAAAATTTATTCAGATTTTTCTTGCATGGCGGGAGATTCTGTTTAGATTGTGACTTGTGAAAGCAAAAACCACCATCAGCAAAGCGGAATTGGCGACAATTCTGCAAAACGTGAAGGGTAACACCTTCGCAACAATCACCACCATAACGGAACCAGCGCAAATCGGCGGTTCACCGTTCAAAACAACGCTTCGGAAAGTCTCCCGCGTCAATGTCGCCCTCGGCTTCATCTATTCCAACTCTGTCAGCAATCAGGAAAAGCGGGAAGGGATGGCGGGAGATTTTGAGGCGCAACCGCGCAAATGGGGCGTTCGCATCGCTGGCACTCCGCTCGTCACTCACAAGGGGAAAACCTACGTTGAGGCCAAGGTTGAGCGTTCCATCGGGCATTCCTACCTTGTGGGCGGTCGCCGCACGGCAAAGGCTACAGTTTCGCCTTTCCTCCGCACTCTCAGCAAGCCCAACACGCAAGCGCATATCGAGCGCACGATTATCCTCCGCGATTATTCGCTGGACAACATTTTGAGGATTCGCATGGGGGGACAAATCTATAACGTCCGATAATCAGGCGGGACAAATTAAGAGGGGGGGCGAAAGTCTCCTCTCTTTTTTTTGTGCTCAAAGGGGGAAAATTGAAATGAAAAGGAATTGAATGAAATAGGCCAAAATATAAAAGCGAAAATTCGGAAATAAACTTGCCAAATATGAACGAATAATTTGCCGAAATAAGGAATCAAAAATGAACGAAATAATGCCAAATAAAAACGAATCAAATATGAACAAATAACGAACAAATAAATGTGTAATAAACACGCGAAGTATGCGGGACATGCGTGCTATGCGTGATACGCGGAGTCTGCGGCGTTCGCGTAACGTGCGAAGTCTGCGGAGTTCGCGGAGTCTGCGATATTTGCGGATCATGCGTTGTTTGCGTTGTTCGCACACTTTGAGAGTTCGCGGGTCTTGCGATATTGGGCGCGTGTGCCGGGTGCATGGGATTCACTGGCGGAATTGAATTGAATCGAATTGAATGAATCGGCGCGTATTTAGAGAGAGGGAGAAACTATTTTTAAGCACTTTTGCAAAGCGTTGGATTTCATGCACTTGCAAGCGAAGATTTTTCTTGTGTTTTTTCGTAGTTTCTCTATATTCCTTCTTGTCGGACGGCAAACGACAACAACACAAACCACATAACACACTGAAAATCATGAAGATAGACACAAAAACCTTATTCGCCCCTTTCGAGGGGATTATCGGGCAGACCCGCATTGTCAACACCCTGCAATCTGATTTGCTGGCATACTGCAATGGCGGGAACCTGCACAATTACATGTTCGCGGGGCTTGCTGGCCTTGGGAAAACCAAGCTGGTTAAGGCCTACGGGGAAGCATTGAATGAAGCAGCAAAGCAACAGAAAATGATCAGCGCAAACAGCACGGCATCATTGTATTACGCCACGCCCCAAGAGTTTCGGAAGATGGGGAATGAGTATTCTACTTTAACGGAAGCATTTATGACAATGCGGCCCTTGTTCCTGCAACTCGATGAAGTTCACGAGTTGTATATCAGGGAGACAACGCAAAGCCAACGTATTCACCAAGTTATCAAGAAAGCGGCGGACCGTGAAAGTTTTGTGGACGGGGAAGCAACCGTGAGATGGGACGACGATTCCGTTTTTTCCATTAACAAGCGGAATTTTTGTGTGACCATTGCAACGAATTTCCCAGAAAAAATGAAGGACGCGGCGGCAATGCATTCGCGCTTTCAGATTCTCACTCTGGACCTGATGACAGAGGGTGAATTGACACAGGTTTTAATGGGGATGCTGGCCGCCCGCTCGATCAGAGCCTGTGAAGAAACCGTTGGAATTATCGCCCGTTGTGGTCGCGGGACGTGCCGCCCGTTAGAAAAAATTGTGGATGCACTCGAAACCAGAATCCTCGCGACTGGCAAAACAACGCGCACAGTCAATAAAGCGGATGTTCTGGCAGTTATGGCGCAACTTCTCTTATTCCCTCGTGGCTTGTCGCGCACAGAATGCCGTATTCTCGACCGTTGCAAAGACGCCAGCGGCTCGAAAATGGATCATTTGGCCCTTGCCTACGGTGTCGAAGTCGCTGCCATTCGTAAGAGCGTTTCCTATCTTGAATCACAACGGTTTTGCGGGTGGCGGGGGAGCTACGTTGTAACCAGTGATAAGGGGAGCCGCTATTTGGCAGACATCGCGGCGGCGGGATTGAAATTCTAATTGAAAGGAATTGAATCAAATGAACGCTATTCAAATCACACTAGCAGTTTCCACAGTAGAAGAGGCAATTGCAGCATATAGGGCATTGCAAGATGCGGGAATCTACAGCACGGCACAAACCACAATCCGCCCCCCTGTAACGTCACAAGGGGCAACGTCGAGCGAATATCGGGCACTCTGCGCGGAATTCAAAGCGCGTAATGGTCGCAGGTTCACGCCCGTTAGGGTCGGCGCAACTCTAACACCTATTCAGCAAGTGCGCGTTGCCCTAGGCATGGAACCAGGGGAAGCTGGCCAACCTGAAGCGGGATTGCCAGATGGGGAGGAGAACATCCCACCCGACGATGGAGGGGAAACGTTCTAAACGATGGGGGAGATTTCGCGGAAGTTGCGAAGTCTCCCCTGTTCGCGGAAGGAGCGAAGTGCCATCGTTCGCAGATGTTGCGAAGGCGGACACCCGTTTTTGAAAATTCGCAGGACTTGCGAAGCCAGCTGGCGCGGGCTGGGTTCCCCACTCCAAACCTTAACCAAAATGTAGTAAATGTTTGATAATAAATAAGTTAATCTATTATTACCTTAATCTTACCCCATGTCTTTCCCTATGCGCGATTATATATACACGCCCCCATACCCCTTTATAAAACTAGGACATGAAAGAAAAATGGCTAGGGCAACTTTAAAATACGGGGGGGTCTATTATTCTCCAATGTCCATTGATTATACACTATATAGATACCTAAAAAAAAAAAATATATAAATAGATATTCTACTCTGGAATAGTCTCTGATGCTATTTCTTTCTTATCTATTTCTTGATTGAATATTAATGGCCAACTAAATTCAAATTCCCAAGGTGCTTTAGGGTTATTTTCATGATAGATTAGACACCTGTAATAGAAATCGTGGCTCCTTCTATGTATTATCTCCTTAGTTACCGCGAAACATGAAGTGGAAGGGCAGATATACTGGCCCCCGTACTCTAAATTAAGATATTTGAGTAGTCCTTTTAGGTCTAATTGATGCCGCGCCCAATAATAGTTATGGTATAGGTCAACCTCATATCCGATTTGCCGCACAAACGTTAAAGAATCGTTGGTTAGAAGCCTTTCTATTCTTTTTTCGTCTCGCGGGTAGTCGTCGAATGGGTCTCCCTGTAAAAACAACACGTTATTGGTCAGGTTATGGTAGTTTTCTACTATATGGTGGAAGTATGTTTGGGATTCACGCCCGAAATTACGCAATTTAATTAAATGGTGGGGCGGTTTTATGCAAGGTTTATCATCGTCGTTCTTGCTATATATGTATTTGTTACAAATATACTTATCGGCCCAGCTAATATCTTCATTATATTTGGCTATAACAATAGATGAATGCTTTCTGACATTAACCACGTTATTTTAACTTAAGAAGATGTGTATAATCTTTCATAATACGAGATATTTACACAAAATAGTTAAAAATTCACTTCAACTTTGGTAAATCGGATAAAAATGGATAAGATATTTTGACTTTTGACCTTAGTGGGCTACAGTGTTTGTAACTATAGTCAAATCGTCCCGCTACTTCATCAAAATATTTGAATATAGGGACCGTATATACGATTTCTAGAACAATGCTCCAAATATCGAGTAAACAATCTAGTTTAACGCCTATTACCATCGCGTCCCCTTCCCATTCTAGCTTTTTTCCCTTGCTATCTATCACCCCCGACTCTATTTTATCAAAAAGTTCATATGGAGAGTTTTGTTGGTGGAAAGTTAATTCGTGTATTTCTGTTTTTCTGTCTAGATATGTGTAAGTTACCATATAATTATTTTATTCTATGAAAATCAGGGCAATGCGAGAAATTTTAGCTAATTATAACCTTAGGGATAAACAGACTAACATTTACAACTTGGATGTTCACGCCTATTGGGATTATTTCTTCGGGATTGAAATGCCTAGAGTCCATTGTTTGACTTATTTTGGGCAAACTTCATGGATTGACTATGATAAGACCAAATCTATGCTAGTCGCTGCGGCTCAAAAGTATAAAGAAGATAAGGGATTATAAAATCTAAAGGAGAAAGACATCTAGTAGCCCCCTTATAATCACGCAAATAAGAATAATCACTAAAAGAGTGAGCATTATGTAACCTCCGATTGCCCTATCGGGTAAAATGCATGAAAATATTGTAAATATTCTGTTTTAATTTTGTCATATAATGGCGTTACTTGTTCAAATATCTCCCCATTAAACGTATTCGTGAACTCCAATGCCCCCTTTAGCGTCTCCCATTCAAATAAGTAGTCAGCGATTAGCCTAATACGGTCAGAATTAATCTCTTCATCTAAATTTGCGGGTGGAATTCTGATTCCGTTATCTATCCTGTCTAAATTAATTAAAACGCCGTTCATTTTCTTCTGAACCCACCATACTTCATCATGTGGATAAATAGGGTCGGCATATCGGACATCTGGAACAATAGCTACAAACGGTAATCGGTTATCGGCATTGATTATAGAGGCATCTTCCTTTATTTTTTGTTCTACTATATTGGTCCAGTATGTTCCTCTGCTTTGCTGCCTATGCATCTTACCATAAAGAACTAAAAAGTCCCGAAACTTCTTTTTTTCTTCCGTATCATCTGTCCAAACATCATACCCGAAGTTATTTTGGAGGAAATCCGCGCAATCTTGTTTGAGGGCATTGGCTAAAGAATAAATTCGCGCATTATATCCGTCTTGGACGAGTAAAGTAAAGAGGGATTTGGCTAAAGAATCCTTACCCACGCGAGCGATACACCCACACGATAAAAGTTTAATGTTGTTCATAAATTATAATTTAATTTCTAATGTAAATTGCTGATCTACAAACAATGTTTCGGGAATATCTATTTTTCTCAATTTACATTGTTTCCAATCAACGCGGTCAACTTCAATATTAAAAATCTCTTGAAATTGCGCTATTTTATCAGTAAATTCTTTTTCCAATTGTCGTTTCGCATCTTGTAATTCTTTTATTGTGATGGTATCCATAATTTTATCGTAAATCCTCTTTAAATAGTCTCCAATATTTATCATCCATCTGAATTTCTCCATTATCAATTTTTCGTAATTCGGTTAAAACATCATCAATAGAATTATAAAAACATTTTTCTGAAAACATAGCGAGCAACCAATATGGGGTAAATTGAATCCCCCCATCTATTACAATAAATACTTTTTTAAGGGCGCGCTCGCTAAAACTTAATTCTTCCGCCGAACCATAGCTTGCTTTGGTAGGGTGTAAATTGGCAATAACAAAATCTGACCTGTCTATCATCGTTAAGTCTTGACGGCGAACAACTTTGATAAAATCTCTGACAGATTGCAAATCCAAAGCCGCCCTTCTTTCCCGTAACCATCTGTGAATATCTTGGTCTTCGGGGTGAGAGTTAATAAAGGGTTTATCAAGGGGGTCAAGGGCAATAATCCCCATTTTAGATAATTCCGTAGTAATGGATTCTCTCCAATTTTGGCCGGGGAAATTTTCTATCCCACCGCATAGATAAACTTTTGTTTTATTTAAAATACCACTCATATTTTAATCATTGTATCATTTTTTATTGATAAGTCAAGAGAATTTACTTGATTATATCGTAATTTGTTTTAAATCTATTCCAAATTCTTTTGCTAAAACCAAAGTAGATTCATCTTTGTCATATAAATCCTTGAATATAATCGTTTTAATTCCATAAGAGGCAATGGCCGTAAGACACGGATTACAGGGAAGTAAGGTGCAAGCAAGTAAATAACACTCATGAGGTTTTACGTATCTCAAGCAGTTTATTTCGCTGTGTACTATCCTTCTACGTCTGTCATCACGATTTGAATAATCTATATCTATTCCGGCTGGCGGTCCATTATATCCAACGGAAGCTACGGAGTGATCGTGTCTCAACGCGCAACTTCCTACCTTTACGTATGGGTCACACGACCTTCGTGCCACTACCAATGCCAGAGAAAGTGCATATTCTTCCCATGAGGGGCGATTTATTGGTAAAACCTCCCATGAGATAGGATTTATCTGTAGTTTTATGGTATCCATTGGAGTGACTATACCATATTTTACTGATTTGTCAACAAAAAAAAGAGCCGGAAGTGATCCGGCTCTCTTTGAACTCTGTTTTTATTAAGTTTGTCTTATTCTTTAGCTTTAATTACAAAGCTTTCGTTTTTTTTGCCATCTGCGGCATAGACAACTTGTGGTTGCACCACATAATCTTCATCAAGTTTTAAAATAGAAAGAATTTCTTTCAATTTACTTGCGCTAGGAATTTTTGGAAGGTGTCCATCCTCAACGTGCTTCCAAAGAGCTTCACGGACATCCGAAATAGAACGATAGATATAGCTGAGTTCGCTCATAAGGTAATTGCACTTGTCTTCGCAACAACATTCCTCGTCATCATCATCTGTATCAACAAGACAGATACTATCGGCTTTAATCTCGCTGATTTTCTTCTCAATAGCGGCAAAAATTTCGACCTTGGAAGGCTTTTTGACAACTGCGGCTACTACTTCTACTGGTTTAGGGAGTTCAAATGTAATCCCAAACTCTGATTGTTCTAAAACGGTCTTCATAATACGGCAGTTACAGTAATTCAATAACTCTGAGAACCATTTTATTTAGTTGTAGGCTATATTACACTATCTTACCTTCGTATGACCTTTATAAAGAAAAAAAAGATTTTTAGTCTATTCTCTTGTAACTTCTATTAACATCTTATGAGTAAAACTAAACGTAACCTTACTACGTCTCTAAACCTTAACGATAACCCTCAAGATAAACGAATAGATACCTCTCCATATGTAGCGCAGCGAGATAAGCCAAAGTTTACAGTAAATTTAAGGAATAATATTCCGTTTACAGATAAACAAAAGGCTTTTATAGAGCTAGCCAAACATAAAGATACTAAAGTAATCTTCTTCTCTGGACCCGCTGGGACATCTAAGACATTATTATCGGTATATGTTGGACTATTGTTACTTAATGAGAAAAAAGCCTCGGAAATCATCTATGTAAGAAGTATTATCGAGTCTGCTTCTAAATCAATGGGAAGTTTGCCGGGGGAATATAATGAAAAGTTCTCACCATTTGCACAACCTTTATTAGATAAATTAGACGAACTACTATGTAAGGGTGATATTGATAAATTATTCGCGGATCAGAGAGTTAAACCGATGCCAGTGAATTATCTACGTGGTTCTTCATTCGCGGGTAATGTTGTTATTCTAGACGAGGGACAAAACTTAGATTTTAAAGAAAATTTAACCGTTTTATCGCGTATCGGGCAATATGCCAAATTTATTATTTGTGGCGATCCATTACAAAGTGATATTGGAAGCAAAAATGGATTTACTCCATTCTTCGAAATGTTCGACACTCCCGAAAGTCAAGAAAAAGGAATCTATTGCGTTAAATTTGGTAAAGAAGATATTATGAGA
>Ga0209697_10006889_pt1 | contig 13555 bp, 13 predicted proteins | sample AliMusrvi5mmetaG_FD_184115 | JGI IMG/M metagenome (GOLD analysis project Ga0209697, IMG submission 184115) | Freshwater lake bacterial and archeal communities from Alinen Mustajarvi, Finland, to study Microbial Dark Matter (Phase II) - Alinen... | ecosystem: Environmental > Aquatic > Freshwater...
GAGAAGCTGCGCCCCAGAGAGAGCTGGCGCAGCTTCTCACCGGTGCGCAGCGAGCGGCCGCTGCCCAAGTCCGTCGGCCGCGAGATCACCTTCGACGACGACGTCAACGACCTCGAACTGCTGCGCGGCGCGCTGCTCTCGCTCACCGACAGCGCCGTCGCCGAGCTGCGCGGCAAGGGTCTGGCGGCGCGCACCGTCGCGCTCAAGGTGCGCTTCAACACCTTCCACACCGTCGGGCGCCGGCGCACGCTGGCGCGCCCGGTGAGCGCCACGCGCCCTATCCACGAGGCCGCCGCCGACCTCCTCGACGAGCTCGGCATCGGCGCGCGCTGGGTCCGCCTCGTGGGCGTGAGCGTCAGCAACCTCACGCACAACGCCTTCCAGCTCACCCTCGACGAGGGCTGGCGCGAGGTGGCCCTGGGCGAGGCGGTCGACAAGGTGCGCGCCAAATACGGGTTCAGGTCGCTCAAGCTCGCCGGCGGAGCGCTCACCGACCGCCGCCTCGCGCACCCCAGCCCGGGGCTCGCGTTCCAGCCGCCGGACGCCTGACGGCGCGCCGCGCGGCGTGCGCGGCAGAAGCCGGGCCCTGTGCTAGACTTCACGCTCCGAGAGGACACGGTCGGTCCCTCGCGCGCCCGCGCGCGGCCGGCGCCGCCGAGATCACACACGAGGGGAGCCCGGATGAACGACCCAGGCAAGATCAGGAACATCGCACTCGTTGGGCATCGCGGTACCGGCAAGACGTCGCTCTTCGAGGCCTTGCTGTACTCCGCCGGCGCGCTCACGCGCCTGGGCAGTGTCGGCGACGGCACTACCTTCTCGGACTGGGACGACGACGAGAAGAAGCGCCAGATGAGCCTTTCGGCCGGCCTGGCGCACGTCGACCGCGGGGGACTCAGCTTCAACCTGATCGACACACCTGGGGACTCGAGCTTCGTCGGCGACGCCATCGCCTCGCTGAGCGTCGTCGAGACGGCGCTCGTCGTCGTCAACAGCGTGCTCGGCGTCGAGGTCCAGACCGAGCGCATGTGGGGCCGCGCCGACGAGCTCGGCCTCGGGCGCATCCTGTTCTGCAACATGCTCGACCGCGAGCGCGCCGACTTCGACAAGGACGTCAAGTCCCTGCGCGAGACCTTCGGCGCGCAGGTCGCGGCGGTGCAGCTGCCCATCGGCAAGGAACACGATCTCAAGGGCGTCGTCGACCTGCTCGGCATGAAGGCGTACACCTACGAGGGCGGCAAGGCGACGGCCGGCGACATCCCGGCCGAGCTCGCCGACGAGGCCGCCGCGGCACGCGACAAGCTCATCGACGCGATCGCCAGCACCAACGACGAGCTCGCCGAGAAGTACCTCATGGAAGAGGAGATAACGGCGGCCGAGCTCAACGGCGCGTTCGCGGCCGCCGTGGCGTCCGCGCAGCTCTTCCCGGTCGCCTGCGGCTCGGCCACCGCCGCCGTCGGCGTCGACCGGCTGTTCGAGGTGCTGGCACTGGCGCCGTCACCCACCGTCGCGGCGCCGCGCGCGCTCGTGGACGCGGACGGCAACGAGACCGTCGTCGACTGCGACCCCGGCAAGCCCGCCGTCGCCTTCGTGTTCAAGACTCTGGCGGATCCGTTCAGCGGCCACGTCAACGTCTTCCGCGTCTTCCAGGGCACCGTGACCAGCGATTCGCAGATCAGCGTCTCGCGCGATGCGCACAAGGAGCGCTTCGGTCAGCTGCTCAAGACGATGGGCAAAGAGAACAAGCCGGCGGAGGCGCTGGTGGCCGGCGACATCGGCGCCATCGCCAAGCTCAAGGACGTCGTCACCGGCGACACCCTGCACGCCGACGGCGTGAGCGGCGCCTTCCCGGCGATCGCCTTCCCGGCGACGCTGATGAGCTTCGCGATCACGGCCAAGAGCAAAGGTGAGGAAGACAAGGTCATCACCGCCCTGCGCCGCCTCAGCGACGAGGACCGCCTCCTCGAGGTGCACCACGACGACCAGACCGGCGAGATGATCGTCGGCGGCATGAGCCAGGTGCACGTCGAGGTCACCGTGGAGCGCATGAGGCGCCGCTTCGGCGTCGACGTGGAGCTCAAGCCGCCGCGCGTCCCGTACCGTGAGACGATCAAGGGCACGGCGAAGGCCGAGGGCAAGCACAAGAAGCAGACCGGTGGCCGCGGGCAGTTCGCGGACACGTGGATGGAGGTCGCTCCGCAGCCGCGCGGCGCCGGCTTCGAGTTCGAGAACAAGATCGTCGGCGGCGCCATCCCGCGCAACTTCATCCCCGCGGTCGAGAAGGGCGTGCGCGCCGCCATGGCCGAGGGGTTCCTTGCCGGCTACCCGGTGGTGGACGTCCACGTCAAGCTCTACGACGGCAAGTACCACCCCGTCGACTCGAGCGACATGGCCTTCCAGATCGCCGGCTCGATCGGCTTCAAGGCCGCCGCCGAGAAGGCCCAGCCGGTGCTCCTCGAGCCGGTCATGAACGTCGAGATCACGATCCCCGACGAGAGCGTCGGCGACATCATCGGCGACCTCAACTCGCGCCGCGGCAGGGTGCTGGGCACCACGCCGCGCGGGCACAGCAACGTGGTCGGCGCGGAAGTCCCGCTGGCCGAGATGCTCACCTACGCGCCCGACCTCACGTCGATGACCGGCGGGCGCGGCGACTACCACATGGAACTGCTGCGGTACGACGAGGTGCCGGCTCACCTCACCCAGAAGATCGTCGAGCAGGCGAAGGCCGCCAAGGAAGAGGCGCACAAGGGCTAGGGCGGGTCGCCGTCTGGTCCGGATTCTCCCGCATAGTCGGGCTTTTTGGAGGGGCGCGACGGTGGCGGCCCGTCTCGGCGCTGCGGTAGAATCGGCTTGGCACATCAACGGAGGTTCTCGTGACTGATATCGGCACCATGCGTGTGAAGAGCGGGCTCGCCGACATGCTCAAGGGCGGCGTCATCATGGACGTCACCAACGCGGACCAGGCCAAGATCGCGGAAGACGCCGGCGCCTGCGCCGTGATGGCTCTCGAGCGCGTGCCCTCCGACATCCGCGCCCAGGGCGGGGTGGCGCGCATGGCCGACCCCACCAAGATCCAGGAGATCCAGGCCTGCGTGAGCATCCCGGTGATGGCCAAGGCGCGCATCGGCCACTTCGTCGAGGCCCAGATCCTCGAGTCTCTCGAGGTCGACTACATCGACGAGAGCGAAGTCCTCACCCCGGCCGACGAGGCCAACCACATCAACAAGTGGAAGTTCAACGTGCCGTTCGTCTGCGGCGCCGTCAACCTCGGCGAGGCGCTGCGGCGCATCAGCGAGGGCGCCGCGATGATCCGCACCAAGGGCGAGGCCGGCACCGGCGACGTCGTCGAGGCCGTGCGCCACATGCGCACCATCATGGGCGAGATCCGGCGCCTGCAGACGCTGGACGAGGACGAGCTCTACGTGGCCGCCAAGCAGCTGCCGGCGCCGGTCGAGCTCGTCAAGTGGGTCGCCGCGAACGGCAAGCTCCCGGTCGTCAACTTCAGCGCCGGCGGCCTCGCCACTCCGGCCGACGCCGCCCTGATGATGCAGCTCGGCGCCGAGGGCGTCTTCGTCGGCTCGGGCATCTTCAAGAGCTCCGATCCGCAGAAGCGCGCCAACGCCATCGTCAAGGCGACCACCAACTATCGCGACGCCAGGATCCTCGCCGAGGTCTCGGTGGGTCTCGGCGAGGCCATGCCCGGCATCGACGCCGCGCGCATGCCCGAGGAAGCCAAGATCCAGCATCGCGGCTGGTGATCGCGACGGGCGCATGAGCTCACCGATCGGCACCCGCCGGCTCGACTCGATCCTGTCGCCCGAGCCCAGCCCCGTGCCGGACGGCCCGGGCGCCGGGCTCACGCTCGGGGTGCTCGCTCTCCAGGGCGACTTCCGCGAGCACCGGCGCGTGCTCGAGGGCCTCGGAGCGTCGACGCGCGAGGTACGCCACGCGGAGCACCTGCTGGACCTCGACGGCCTGGTGATCCCGGGCGGCGAGAGCACGACGATCAGCAAGCTCATGGACGCTTACGGGATGGCCGCTCCCATCGCCGCCTTCCACCGCCACGGGGGCGTCGTGTACGGCACCTGCGCGGGGCTCATCACGGTCGCCCGCGCCACCGTCGAGGGCACGCCGCCCACGCTGGGCCTTCTGGACATCGTCGCGCGCCGCAACGCGTTCGGCCGCCAGGTGCGCAGCTTCGAGGCGGACCTGGAGGTGCAAGGCGTCGCCGGCGCGCCGGTGCACGCGGTCTTCATCCGCGCGCCCTGGGTGGAGAGCGCCGGCCCGGGCGTCGAGGTGCTGGCGCGCTTCGAGGGCCACATCGTGGCGGCGCGCGGCGACAACGTGCTCGTCACCGCGTTCCACCCGGAGCTCACCGACGACGCGCGGCTGCACGGACTGTTCATCGAGATGATCCGCCGCGGGCAGGGTGCGGCGGCCGAGCCCGGAGGCGCGGCGCAGCCGCGCGCCGCCGGCGAGCCGGGCCGCGCCGCAACCGCGGGCGCCAACCGCTGACAGGGAGGAGGTGGCCTCATGTCTGGACACTCCAAGTGGGCCACGATCAAGCACAAGAAGGGCAAGACAGACGCGAAGAGGGGCAAGCTCTTCTCCAAGCTCTCGCGCGCCATCACGGTAGCCGCCCGCGAGGGCGGGGGCGACCCCACCATGAACATCTCCCTGGCCAACGCCGTCGAGAAAGCCAAGGCCGAGTCGATGCCCAAGGACAACATCGAGCGCGCCATCCAGCGCGGTGCCGGCGGTGCCGACGGCGAAGCCTATGAACGCATCATGTACGAGGGCTACGGTCCCGCCGGCGTGGCGATCATCGTCGACGTGCTCACCGACAACAAGAACCGCTCGGCCGCCGACGTGCGCAACATCTTCAGCAAGCACGGCGGCCAGCTCGCGCAGTCAGGCGCCGTGGCGTGGGTGTTCGAGCGCAAGGGGTCCATCGTCGTCGACGGCGCCAAGTACGGCGAGGACGACATCATGGTCGCCGCCATCGACGCCGGCGCCGACGACGTGGTGCAGGACGGCGACGAGTTCCAGGTGCTCACGGACCCGGCCGACTTCGCCGCCGTGCGCGCTGCCCTCGCCGCCGCCGGCATCGAGTACGACCAGGCCGAGCTCACGATGATCCCCAAGAACACCGTCAAGCTCGAGGAGAACGACGCGCGCAAGACCATGAAGATCGTCGACGCGCTGGAGGACAGCGACGACGTCCAGGAGGTCTTCGCCAACTTCGACATCCCCGAGGACGTCCTCGAGAGTCTGGCCGGGTAGCCGGTGATCAGGGCCGCCGGGCCCGGCCACGGGCGCGATGGGGAGGCGGGCGCAGCGGGCATGACCGTCCTCGGCTTCGACCCCGGCACGGCGAGCACGGGCTGGGGCGTCCTCCGGCAGGACGCAAACCGTCTCACCTCGCTCGGGTACGGCTGCATCGTCACCTCCGCCAGGGACGACACGCACGTGCGCCTGCGGCAGATCTACGATCAGGCGTGCGCCCTCATCAAGCGCTTCGCGCCGGACATCGTCGTGATCGAGGAGCTCTTCGTGAACGTCAACGTCAAGACGGCGCTCGCCGTCGGCCAGGCGAAGGGCGTGCTCTACCTCGCCGCCTCGGACCTCAAGGAAGCGCCGCGCGAGTATTCGCCGCTGCAGATCAAGCAGGCGGTCACGGGCTACGGCCGCGCCAGCAAGATCCAGGTCCAGGAGATGACCAAGGTCATCCTCGGCCTGCCGCGCATCCCGCAGCCGGACCACGCCGCGGACGCGCTTGCCGTGGCGATCACCCACACGCACCACAACAGCGCCGCCTTCACGGCAGCCGTGAAGCGCGCCCCGGGCGGGCGCCGATGATCGCCTCGATCCGCGGGCACCTGCTCCTGGTGGACGGCGAGCGGGCGGTGATCGAGGTCGGCGGCCTCGGCGTGGAGGTCCTTGCTTCCGGCCGCACGCTCGCTGCGGTCTCCGGCCGGCTTGGCCAGGAGGTGAGCCTCCAGACCCACCTGCACGTGCGTGAGGACGCGCTGCAGCTCTTCGGCTTCCGCAGCGTGCGCGAGCGCACCTTCTTCCTGTGGCTGGTGGCCGTGAGCGGCGTCGGCCCCAAGGTCGCGCTGGCCGTACTTTCGGGGTACCCGGTCGAGGAGCTAGAGCTCGCCGTGGCGCGCGACGACGTGAAGAAGTTCGAGAGCATCCCCGGCATCGGCAAGAAGCTCGCGCAACGGCTCGTCGTCGAGCTCGAGGACAAGGTCGGAGAGCTGCCGCCGGTGGGCGCCGGCGAAGGCGGCGCCGGCGGCGCCGCGGCCGCCGATCCGTTCATGGCGGCGCGCTCGGCCCTGCAGAACCTCGGCCTGAGCCTGCGCGAAGCCGAGGTGGCGCTGCGCGGCGCCCCCGAAGGCGCGCCGCTCGAGGACCTCCTCAAGTTCGCGCTCTCGCGCAAGGAGGCGTGATGGCCGACTCGGGCGAGCGCATCGGCGATCCCAACGAGCGCGCCGACGACCGCGACCTCGAGCTCAGCCTCAGGCCACGGCGGTTCGCCGACTTCGTCGGCCAGGGCGTGGCCAAGGAGCAGCTCCAGATCTTCGTGCAGGCCGCCAAGAACCGCGGCGACACGCTCGACCACGTGCTCATCGCCGGCCCTCCCGGCCTCGGCAAGACCACCCTGGCCGGCATCATCGCCCAGGAACTCGGGGTCGGCATGCACACCACGTCGGGGCCGGCGATGGAGCGCAAGGTCGACGTCGCCGGCCTGCTCACCAACCTGCAGGAGGGCGACGTCCTCTTCGTCGACGAGATCCACCGGCTCAACGCCGCCGTCGAAGAGGTCCTCTATCCCGCCATGGAGGACTACGAGATCGACATCATGATCGGCGAGGGCCCGGCGGCGCGCAGCATCCGCATGCAGGTCCAGCCGTTCACGCTCATCGGCGCCACGACGCGCACCGGCCTGCTCACGACGCCCCTGCGCGACCGCTTCGGCGTCTGGCAGCGCCTCGAGTACTACGAGGTCGAGGAGCTGGCGCAGATCGTGCGGCGCTCCGCCGGGATCCTGCGCGTGACTATCGACGACGACTCCGCGCTCGAGATCGCCGGGCGCTCGCGCGGCACGCCGCGCGTGGCCAACCGGCTCCTGCGCCGCGTGCGCGACTTCGCGGAGGTCCGCCACGAGGGCGTCATCGACTGCGGCATCTGCCTTGCGGCTCTCCAGCTCTTCCAGGTCGACAGCGAGGGCCTCGACAAGCTCGACCGCGACATCCTCTGCATCATCGCGCAGAAGTTCGACGGCGGTCCGGTCGGCCTCGACACCCTCGCCGTGGCCCTCGGCGAGGAGGCGGACACGGTGATGGACGTCTACGAGCCGTACCTGATCATGCAGGGCTTCCTCAAGCGCACGCCGCGCGGCCGCGTGCTCACGCGCTCCGGCTACCAGCACTGCGGCCTCACGCCACCTGCCGGTCCCGGCACGCTCTTCGCAGGGGACTGAGCGGCCGCCGCGGCTGCGCCGGCCCGCCAGCCTCGCCCCGAACTCGCCTCGCCCCGAACTCGCCTCGCCCCGAACTCGCCTCGCCCCGAACCCGCCGCGCTATACTCGGCCGATGAACGACCTCCTGCTGCACGCCTGCTGCGGACCCTGTGCCACCGTCGCCGTCCCCGCCTGGCGCGAGCGCGGCATCGAGCCCGTGGCCTGGTTCCACAACCCCAACATCCAGCCGGCCGCGGAGCTGGAGCGCCGCACGGAGAGCATGCGGCGCTTCCGCCGCGCGGCCGGTCTCGAGCTCGTCCTGGAGCCGCAGGCCGGCGATACCGCGTCGTGGGACCGCTGGGCGCTGCGGCAGCGGTCGGCGGCGCCCGACGAGCGCTGCCGCAGCGCCCTGGGCTTGCGCCTCGGCGCCGCCGCAGCCGCCGCGGCGCGCCTCGGGGTCCGGCGCTTCGGCACCACCCTCACCGTGAGCCCCTATCAGCGGCACGACCTCATCGAGCGCGCCGGCGCGGCGGCCGCGGACGAGCACGGCGTCACGTTCGTCTCTCTCGACCTGCGGGACTCGTTCCGCCAGAGCTACGGCGAGAGCCGCCGCCTCGGCCTGTACCGGCAGCCGTACTGCGGCTGCGCCGCCAGCAAGTGGGAGGCGTGGCACCAGCGGGCGGCGCGCAAGAGGGCCGGATGACGGGCCCGGAGGGCACGCGTGGGCGCGGCCCCGGTGCGGGCGCAGGGCGCGCCGCCCTGGAGGGCGCCGGGCCCGCCGTGCTGTCGCTCGAGGACCTCGGCTACGAGCTTCCGGAGCACCTGGTCGCCCAACGCCCGATCGAGCCCCGGGACGCCTCGCGACTGCTCGTGTACAGGCGCTCCGACGGGCAGCTCGAGGACCGCGTCTTCGGCGACCTGCCCGGCCTGTTGCGCCGGGGCGACGTGCTGGTGCGCAACGACACGCGCGTCTTCCCGGCGCGGACGTTCTTCCGCCGCGCCAGCGGCGGACGCATCGAGGCCTTGTTCCTGCGCCCGTCCGCCGCGACGTCTCCGGCAGTTGCCGCAGCGGCTGCTGCGACCGGTCCCCGGACGGAGGAGTGGGAGGTGCTGCTGCGCGGGCGACCTCGCCGCGGAGAGGTACTGGCGAGCGAGACTCTGGGGGAGGCGTGGTCGCTGTCGTGCGCGTCTCCGTTCGGCGACGGCCGCTGGCTCGTTCGCAGCCACGGAGAGCGCTCCGTGCTCGATCTGCTCGAAGAGGCGGGCGTCACCCCGCTGCCGCCGTACATCCACGCGCGCTTGAGCGACCCGGAGCGCTACCAGACCACCTACGCCCGGGCCGTCGGGTCCGCCGCCGCCCCGACCGCCGGCCTGCACTTCACGCCGGAGCTCGACGCGGCCCTGGCCGGCGCCGGCGTGAGCGTCGAGGCGGTGACGCTGCACGTGGGGTTGGGGACGTTCAAGCCGCTGCAGGAAGAGACGCTCGCCGCGGGCCGTCTTCACGGCGAGAGCTTCGCGGTCGACGCGGCGGTGTGGGCGCGCCTGCTGGCGGCGCGCGCCGAGGGGCGCCGCGTGGTGGCCGTGGGCACGACCTCGATGCGCACGCTCGAGCACCTGGCGCGCGCGGCCGGCGGGCTCGACGGGTCGGCTTCCGACCTCGCCGCGGAGGCCGTCCTGCGCGGCGAGACATCGCTGTTCATCTCGCCGGGGTTCGAGTTCCGCCTCGTCGACGCGCTGGTCACCAACTTCCATCTGCCGCGCACCAGCCTGCTGGCGCTGGTGATGGCGTTCTGCGGTGTCGCCGAGACGCAGCGCCTCTACGCGCACGCCGTGGGCGAGGCGTACCGCTTCTACAGCTTCGGCGACGCGATGCTGGCGCTGTGAGGGCCTTGGGATGAGCGTCTCGGACCCGAGAACGGCGGGCGCCGCCGCCATGACCGCCGCAGGCTTCGCCTTCGAGGTGCAGGCGCGCGACGGCTCAGCCCGTGCCGCGCGCCTCACGACGCCTCACGGCGTGGTCGAGACGCCGTGCTTCATGCCGGTGGGGACCAAGGCGACCGTGAAGGCGGTCTCCCCGCGCGAGCTCCAGGAGCTCGGTGCACAGGTGGTCCTCGCCAACACCTACCACCTCTTCTTCCGGCCGGGCACCGAGATCGTCGCCGCGCATGGCGGGCTGCACGGCTTCATGCGCTGGGACGGCCCCATCCTCACCGACTCGGGCGGGTTTCAGGTGTTCAGCCTCGAGGGCACGCGCGTGATCCACGACCACGGCGTCGAGTTCTCCTCGGTGTACGACGGGTCGCGCCACGTGTTCACGCCCGAGCTGGCGATGCACATCCAGGAGGAGCTCGGGGCCGACGTCATCATGGCCTTCGATCAGTGCGCGCCGGGCACGCTCGAGCGTGCCGAGATCGAGGCCGCCGTGGAGCGCACGACGCGCTGGGCGGCGGCCTGCAAGGCGGCCCACGGGCGCCGCGACCAGTTGCTCGTGGGCATCGTGCAGGGCGGCGTCGACGAGGCGCTGCGCCGCCGCTCGGCCGCCGAGATCACGGGCGTCGGCTTCGACGCCTACGCCATCGGCGGCCTCAGCGTCGGGGAGCGCGGCGACGAGATGCTGCGCACCGTCGAGCTCATGGACGATCTGCTGCCGCGCGACCGCCTGCGCTACTTCATGGGCATCGGCGACCCGCGCGGGATCGTGGAGGTCATCGCGCGCGGGGTGGACGTGTTCGACTGCGTGCTGCCGACGCGCCTGGCGCGCACCGGGACGGCCTTCTCTACGGAGGGCCGCCTCAACCTGCGCAACGCGCGTTTCGCGCACGACCTGCGCCCGCTCGACGAGAGCTGCGATTGCTACACGTGTCGTACGTTCACGCGCTCGTACCTGCGCCACCTCGTGACGCAGAAAGAGATGCTCGGCGCCCAGCTCCTGAGTCTTCATAATCTGCGCGTTCTGCTAGGATTGACCGCGGACGCCCGTGCTGCCATACGCGACGGGCGTTTTGCCGAGTTTGCCAATGACGTGGCGGAGCACTACTCCGCAGGAGGTTGATCCGCATGAACGCACTCACCGGCGGTGGAATCGTCGGCGCCGGGTTCGGCGGAGGCGGCGTCGCCATCATCATCTGGATCCTGATCTTCTTCGGGATCTTCTACTTTCTCGCCATCCGGCCGCAGCGTCGCCAGAAGCAGCAGCACCAGGAAATGGTGACGATGCTCAAGAAGGGCGACGAAGTGGTCACCATCGGCGGGATGTACGGCACCATCACCGGGATCGGCGACGACTGGATCGAGCTCGAGGTCGCCAAGCGCACGCGCGTGCGCTACCTCAAGCGCGCCATCTCCTCGATCACGAGCATCAACGAGGACGAGGACGAGGACGAGTACATCGAGGCGGAAGACGACGACGTCAGCGAGGAGGCCGGCACGGACGCCGGCGAGCTCGAAGCGTCCGCCGCAGGCGAGGCCACTCCGGACGCCCCGGCGCCCCCCGAGGAGCCCAAGGCCTGACGACCGTCACGTGAGCGCCATCGTCAAGAAGAACCCCGCGACGAGCCCTGCACCTGCTGCAGGGCTCGTCGCATATGGGGCATGCAGGGATTCTTGCCTGCGGCACGAACTGCGTTCTGACGTGGTGTCGACTAAGGGGTAACGGATCCATGGCGCATGTCATCGCCTTCGCGAACCAGAAGGGCGGCGTAGCCAAGACCACCTCCACGGTGAATCTCGGTGCGGCGCTCCGTGAGCACGGCCTGCGGGTCCTGGCCGTCGACATGGACCCTCAGGGCAACCTCACCATGAGCCAGGGCATCGACACCGAGGACCTCGAGAAGAGCATGTACGACGTGCTTGTGCACCGCACCCCGATCGAGGACGTGATCTACGAACGCGAGCTGGACGTGGCCGCGGCCACCATCGACCTCGCCGGGGCCGAGATGGCGCTCTCGCAGATGATCGGGCGCGAGCGGGCCCTGCAGCGCGCCCTCGACCCTGTGCGCGAGCGCTACGAGTACATCCTCATCGACACGCCACCGTCGCTCGGGCTGCTCACCATCAACGCCCTCACTGCGTCCGAGGGCGTCATCGTGCCGGTCCAGTGCGAGTACCTCTCGCTCCGCGGCCTTCTCCAGCTCGAGAAGACGCTCGAGATGATCCGCGAGAACCTCAACCCGGAGGTGCGCATCTTCGGCATCCTGCCGACGCTCTTCGATGCCCGCACCAGCCACGGCAAGGAGTCGATCGAGGTGCTGCGCGACAACTTCGGACCGCTGGTGTTCGACACCGTCGTGCGCAAGACCATCAAGTTCGCCGAGGCGCCTGTGATCGGTGCCTCCGTGCTCAAGTACGATCCGAAGGGGAGAGGGGCCGAATCGTACCGCGCCTTGGCGCGGGAGGTGCTGAATGGCAGATCGACCTAGCATGAAGGATGGACTGAGCGAGCTCTTCCGGCGTACCGACGCCGGCGGCGCGCCCCGGGAGCGGGAGGCTCAGGAGGCGGTCGTCAAGGGCCGCCCATACGTCACGACCATCAAGGTCGTGGGCATCGGCGGCGCCGGCACGAACGCCATCAACAGGATGGTCGACTCCGGCGTCAAGGGCGTCGAGTTCATCGCCGTCAACACCGACGTGCAGCAACTGGACGTGTGCGACGCCGACGTCAAGATCCACATCGGGCAGGAGATCACGCACGGGCTCGGCGGCGGAGCCAATCCGGACGTCGGCCGCGAGGCGATGGAGGTCTCCCGCGACCAGCTCAAGGCGGCTCTGCGCGGCGCCGACCTCGTGTTCGTCACCGCTGGAGAGGGCGGCGGCACCGGCACCGGCGGCGCGCCCGTCGTGGCCGCGGTCGCTCACGAGCTTGGAGCCGTCACGATCGCGATCGTGACGAAGCCGTTCGGCTTCGAGGGGCAGCGGCGCCTCAAGCAGGCCGTCGCCGGCATCGACACGCTCCGGCAAGTGGCAGACACGGTCATCAGCATCCCCAACGACCGCCTGCTCGAGGTCGTGGAGCGCAACACGAGCGTGGTGGAGGCGTTCCAGCACGCCGACGACATCCTGCGCCAGGGCGTCCAGGGCATCACCGACCTCATCACCGTGCCGGGATTGATCAATCTCGACTTCGCCGACGTGCGCACCATCGTCAAGGACGCCGGCACCGCGCTCCTGGGCATCGGCGTCGCGAGCGGCGAGAACCGCGCCCAGGCGGCCGCCGACATGGCGATCCGGTCGCCGCTGCTCGAGACGTCCATCAACGGCGCCCGCGGGCTGCTGCTCAACATCACCGGCGGCAGCGACCTCACGCTCTGGGAGGTCAACGAGGCCGCCGGCGTGATCAGCGAGGCGGCCGACGAGGACGCCAACATCATCTTCGGCGCCGTCGTCGACGAGCGGCTCGAGGGCAAGATCTCGATCACCGTCGTGGCCACGGGCTTCGGCGAGGGCAAGCGCGCTGAGAAGCCGGCTCCCGACGAGTCCGCCCCGCGGCGTGCGCCGCGCGAGGAGCGTGAAGCCGATCGCGGCACGCCGTTCGGGGCCGCCCCGACGTTCGAGGCCCCGGACTTCGAGATCCCGTCCTTCGTCAATCAGCCCGAGGAGTAGGCGGCCCGGTGGCGAGAGGAGCGGCGGCGATGCGCGCCGAGGCCGGCGCAGTCGCCGCGCCGCCGGTGGCGTTCGATCTCGACCTGGACGTCTTCGACGGCCCGTTCGACCTGCTCGTCACGCTGATCCTCAAGGACGAGATCGACATCTGGGAGGTGCGCGTCTCGCGCATCATCGCCGAGTACGTGCTCCAGCTCGCCGACAGCGGGGAGTTCGACCTCGACGCCACCTCTCAGTTCGTCGTGCTGGTGGCGGCCCTCCTGGAGATGAAGTCGCGCCTCCTGCTGGAGGAGGAGGTCGAGGAGGAGCTCGAGGACCTCGATCCGGACGAGGCGGCGCAACGCCTTCTGGAACGCCTCGTGCGCTACAGCCAGTTCAAGAACGCGTCGGCGTCGCTGCGCGAGCGCTGGGGGCTGCACAGCGGCCGGCTCTACCGCAACGTGGCCGTGCCGCCGGCCCTGCTGCGCCGGCCGCTGTGCAGCCCCCAGC
>Ga0209697_10006893_pt1 | contig 13549 bp, 2 predicted proteins | sample AliMusrvi5mmetaG_FD_184115 | JGI IMG/M metagenome (GOLD analysis project Ga0209697, IMG submission 184115) | Freshwater lake bacterial and archeal communities from Alinen Mustajarvi, Finland, to study Microbial Dark Matter (Phase II) - Alinen... | ecosystem: Environmental > Aquatic > Freshwater...
TATTTTGTCGAATTAGAGGATACATATCTACCTGTCGCAAACAAGGCGTGGCCGTTCTATACGCTATTGAAAAGGCGTTGATGGGCCAACCCGTCTTTTTGACTCAATTTACTACCTGAACTGTAACTAAAAATTACTAATTATTACAACCTTACATTATCCGGCTCAGGTACTGATTATTTTTATTTTCAAGCAACAATATTAGGAACACTAACAATAAATAGTGGTGTACAGGCATCCCTATCATACAGTACTAATTCTTCAGCAGCTTACCTTTATCTTAGTGGAGTTAATGAGCCTTCAGGAACATGGGGTTCCTCAAGTTCTACTGCTACCTATCAAAATAATACTTCTTTTGCTTCTACCAATGGTTATGTAACTGTGGGTATTGGATGTGGTGCAGCAGGCACATGGATAGGCGGTTCCAGCACCAACTTGAACAACCCTTCAAACTGGTGTGGAGGTACTTTACCTACTGTTATCGTTACAGCTACATTGGGAACAGCATTGGGTGGATACGGCACTTTGAAAGGGGCTTTTGATGCAATCAATGCAGGTACACACAAAGGAGACATTTTGGTTCAAATATTAGCCAGCACTGTTGAACCTGCAACATGCACACTCAATGCCAGTGGAAGCGGAAGTGCAAGTTATACCACAGTAAAAGTTTATCCAACGGTATCAGGACTATCAGTAACCGGCAATCTCAATGCCGCTCTAATAAATCTGAACGGAACAAGCAACGTTACTATTGACGGTAGAGTAAACCTCACAGGTTCTGCTACTGATCTTACTATTAAAAATACGAATGTAGGCAGCAGCGCGTCAACAGTTACAATGACAAATTCTGCTGCAAATAATGCAATCCAATATTGCAACATACAGGGTTCTTCAACTAATACTTCCGGCGGCGTTATTTTCTTTTCAACATCTTTAACAGGAGTTGGTAACTCAAATAATATAATTGACCATTGCAACCTAACCAATGCAGGTAGCAGGCCATATAATATGATTTACTCATTAGGGTCAGCCACTTATTTGAACAGCAGCAATACCATTTCGAACAACAATATTTATAACTTTTTAAATACCGGTGCAACCTCTTACGGAATTAACATTGGAGCATATTCAACTTCCTGGAGTATTACAGGGAATAGTTTTTATGAAAACACAACTTTCGCCGGAACCGGATATGGTATTGCTTACACTATCATTTCAATTAACAATACATCAGGCAATAACTTTGTTGTTTCTTCAAACTACATAGGTGGAAGTTCTGCCAACTGTGCTGGTTCAGCATGGAATAAAACTAACTCAAGTTCAAATGTGTTTAATGGCATATATCTGAATGCCGGCACTGGTAACAGTCTTCAGGGGAATACTATCAGTAACATGATATGGAGTAGTGCTCAGGGTTCAACATGGACCGGGATTAATATTGCAGGAGGTGATATTAATATAGGTACAACTGCAGGTAACACAATTGGCGCTTCAACCGGTACAGGTTCAATATCTGTAACTGATGGTGACCTGACTGCTAATGTTTATGTCATTTATCTTGCAAGTACCGGAACAATCAATTGTCAAAACAATATAATTGGTTCGATTACCAGCGGACATGCAGATGGAAGCAAATCTAACAACCTTTATGGGATTTATAAAACTTCCGGAGCAGGGACAACAACTATAAGTAACAATACCATAGGAAGCACCACAACAGCAAATAGCTTTCAGGCAAGTTCTACAAGTACAGGAAATCCTCAATATGTAATTGGCATCAACAGTGACGGCACAGGAAACACAACTATTTCTGGTAATACAATATTGAACCTTACAAATGCACAGATTAATTATACCGGAGCAGGTTCTGTGAGTGGAATTCAAACAACTGCCGGGTCAAATACAATAACAAATAACACTATTGGAAAAATTTCTATTGGAAATTGTTACTGGGGATCGGCAGGTGTTATTGTTGCTGATGGAATTGTGCAAAAATCAACTACTTCAGGTTCTACTCAGACCCTTACAGGGAATACAATTTATAACATTTCTAACACAAGTTTTACAGCAGTGGTAAGGGTTGATGGAATATTCTTCCAGGGGCCATCATCAGGTACCAATGTAATAGCAGGAAATTTCATTCATGATCTTATAGTTTCTTCTTCCGAAACAAGAGCAGCAGTGGATGGCATTATGCTTTATGATGGTGCAACAACCGTTTATAACAATGTGATTAGTCTTGGAACAGGGATCTCACAGGGTGATGTGATCAACGGTATCTGGGACAATGGCGGATCTGCCAGCAACAATATTTATTTCAATACTATTTACATTGGTGGAACAGTTTTTTCAGGAACTACCGGTAATACAGCAGCACTTTATAACGCAGCCACTGCCGCCAGAATCTACAAGAATAATATTCTTGATAACGCCCGTTCAGGTGGCTCTACCGGGAAAAATTATGCAATTTATTTAAGCGGAAATTCAGGGCTCACAATTGATTTCAATGATTATTATGTAAGTGGAACAAATGGTGTTTTAGGTTTCCTGGGATCTGACCAGTCAACAATGGTATTATTTGTAGCTGCAACCGGCCAGGATGTGAATAGTCTTATTTACAGCCCCAATTTAGTATCAGCCGGTAGCACTACTGCAACAGATTACAAACCTAACTCACAATTATTGTCTGGTGTTTCAATATCCGGAATAACCACGGATTATTCTGCATCAACCAGAGCAGCAACTCCAACAATGGGAGCCTTTGAAACTGTTTTAAATTTAAACATTGACGTTTATAAAGCAGGAGTATTTCAGGCAACTTACTTAAAACTCAAAGATGTTTTTGATAAAATCAATAACGGAACACACACAGGTGCATTGGATGTAAGAATAAAAGCCAATCTCACGGAGAATACAACAGCTGTTCTTTATCAGAGTGGTTATACAAGCGGAGGTTACACATCAAATTATACTTCAGTCAACATTTACCCTACTGTATCAGGACTTACGGTTACAGGTAACATGAATGCTCCGCTTATTGATTTGAATGGAGCCGATAATGTAACTATTGATGGAAGAGTGAATGCAACAGGTTCGTCAATTGATATGACTATCACAAACCCAAATACCGGAACTTCTGCTTCTACCATCCGCTTCATAAATTCGGCAAGTAATAATACGATCAGGTATAATACGATTAAAGGATCAACTACCAATACTGCCGGTGGTATTGTCTTTTTCTCAACTTCCACTTCAGGTACAGGAAATGATGGCAATACAATTGATCATAACAGCATCACAAGTGAAACAGCAGGCAGAACCTTAAATGCTGTTTATTCAGAAGGAACCTTGTCGCATGATAATAGTGGCAATATCATTAGCAATAACAGCATTTACAATTTCATGAATGTTGGGACGGCTTCAAATGGTATTTATTTTAACTCTAATACAACTGCCTGTACAATTTCTGGAAATAGCTTTTATGAAACAACAGCTTTTACATCAATAACCTCAATTGCCTATAATGCTATCGAGATAAATAATACTTCGGGTATTAACTTTACAATTACTGATAACTATATTGGCGGAAGTTCAGCCGGCTGCGCTGGCTCAGCTTGGACCAAAACAAGTGCATACAATAACACCTTCAATGGTATTTATCTCAATGCAGGAACAGGAACAGCAAGCAGTATCCAGAACAATACGATAAAAAACTTTGTATGGAGCAATGTGAATACTACATTGTGGACAGCAATAAACATAGTCGCCGGTGATGTAAATATTGGCACAATCAGTGGAAACACCATTGGTGCAGCAACCGGAACAGGTTCCATTTCTCTTTCTGCGAATGATAATACTCCTTATTTTTATGGTATTAACATTGCAAGTACGGGAACTATAAATTGCCAGAACAATGTTATTGGTTCTATAACAGCAACGAATACGGATGCAAGCAAATGCTATAATATTTGTGCAATTAATAAAACAGGTGTTGCAGGAACAACAACAATAAGCAACAATGTTATAGGAAGTACGACCACTCCAAACAGTATTCAGGCCGCTTCCACAAGCACAGGTAATGCACAAAATGTTATTGGAATAAATTCTGACGGTACAGGTACAACAACTATTTCAGGTAATACCATACTTAATGTTACAAATGGACAGATTTCATGGAGCGGATCATCGCCAACAGTAGGTATTCAAACTACTGCCGGTTCTAACACCATCCAGAATAATATTGTTGGAAATTTGACAACTGGCAATGGTTTGTATGGCTCATATGGAACAACTTCAATTAGTGGCATTGTTCAAAAAAGTACAACTAATGGCACAACTCAAAACATTACAGGCAATAATGTTTATAATATTACAAATACCAATACAACCCGTACAATAAAAGTTGAAGGTATATTTTATCAGGGTCCTTCATCCGGAAATAATACTATTTCAGGAAACTTTGTTCACAACTTAAATATGCCATCACCTGATAACTCTTCAATCTTGAATGGTATTACAATTTATGATGGCGCCTTAACTTGTACGAATAATATTGTTAGTATTGGTTCAGGAATCACAAATGGCAATATCATTAATGGTATCTATGATAATAGCAGTTCAAACAGCACCATTTATTTCAACACAGTTTATCTTGCAGGAAGTGTTTCTTCAGGGACAACTTCAAACACCGCCGCTTTATACAATGCCAGCAACTCAACCAGAAATTACAGGAATAATATTTTTGATAATAGCCGTTCAGGAGGTTCCACCGGACAGCACTATGCTATTTATTTATCAGGAACTTCGAATCTGACCCTTAACTATAATGATTATTATGCACCCGGAACCGGTGGTATTTTAGGATACAACGGAGGCAATCAAACCACATTGCCAATCGTGTCGGGCGGTGATGCCAGCAGTGTTGCAGTCAATCCGGGTTTTGCAAATGCAGGAGGTACCATTGCAAACAATTATTTACCTTCAGCAGCTACACTCGTGGCAGTCACAGGCACCGGTATTTTGACAGATTATAACGGAGCGACCCGCAGCACCACTTATCCTGCAATGGGTGCTTTGGAATATTCAGTTTCACCTCCTGTCATCGTTGCAGCTACACTGGGAACAACATCGGGCGGATACAACACTCTGAAAGCAGCTTTTGATGCAATTAATGCAGGAACACACAAAGGTGACATTTTGGTTCAAATATTAGGCAGCACTATTGAACCTGCAACCTGTACACTCAATGCCAGTGGAAACGGAAGCGCAAGTTATAACACAGTAAAAGTGTACCCTACTCAAACCGGACTATCAGTAACCGGCAATCTGAATGCGGCTCTTATTAATCTGAACGGTACAAGCAAAGTTACAATTGACGGAAGAGTGAATGCCACAGGAACTGCCACTGATCTGACAATTAAAAATACTAATGCCGGCAGCAGCGCTTCAACAGTTACGATGACAAATTCCGCTTCAAATAATGCAGTTCAATATTGCAACATACAGGGTTCTTCCACAAGCACAACAGGCGGTGTTATAGCATTCATTACATCAACATCAGGAGTCAATAGCAATAATACAATAACAAATTGCAACCTCACAAATGCAGGAACAAGACCATATTACATGATCTACGCAGCCGATGCAAGCACAGGAAACACAATTTCCAATAATAACATTTACAATTTTGTGAATGCAGCCAACACATCATTTGGAGTTTATCTTGGTGGAACTACTTCAACATGGAGCATCACAGGCAATAGTTTTTATGATAATGGCTCAATCACGCCAACAGCAGGTGTTAACTATTATGACATTTACATCAACAACACAGCAGGGAACTATACTGTGACTGGTAATTTTATCGGAGGAAATGCAAGTGCATTACCAGGTACTGCAATCAACGGAACATGGACCATGGCTGCATCTACCCAGTCATTCACTTATACCGGAATTTATTTAAGTGCCGGTACCTCTAATGCAAGCAGTGTTCAGAACAATATTATTGGTGGTTTGAATTTAAGCATGAACGGAGCAGCATCTTCATACATTTTCACAGGTATAAATATAGCAGCAGGTGCAGCAAATATCGGAACAATGACAGGCAATACAATCGGTGCAACCAGTGGGACTGGTAGTATTTCAATTACCAATTCAACATCCGGTGCATATATTGCAGGCATTGTTGCAAATTCAACAGGAATTGTGACTATTAAAAATAATATTATTAGTTCAATCAGTACTGGTGGTAGCGCTGCAATTGGTTATGTATTTTATGGAATAATTACTTCAGGCTCTGGGGGAAGTTTTTCAATTTCAAATAATACTTTAGGTAGCGCAACTTCTAATTCAATAGCGATAGGTATTAATGGAACTACAACAGCAGCAACCGGTATCTATGGTATCAGCAATTCTGGCAATGGTGTCATCTCTATTGCCGGAAACACTATTCAAAACTGTTCATCTTTTGGTTCAGGAGTATCAACTTTCACTGGTATCTTAAATACCGGTCTGACAACAAGCTTATTTATCGTGAGCAATACACTTTCAACAAATACACTTGCAGGGACCGGAGCTTTTACAGGAATTTCTAATACTGCAGCGGTTTCATTTATAATTACAATTGGTGCCAACACTATAAATAACGGCAAACTTACTGCTACTACTGCTTCCGGACCGGTGGTTCTGATAAATAACGGCAGCGCAGGAACTAATGCAACATTAACCATAGGCTCAAATGTTATAAACGGAATTAATTTCACCAATGCAACCAATGGGACAGGAACAATGACAGCTATTAACTGTTCCGGCTCACCTTTAAGCAGTTCAATTTATTCAAATAATATCTATAACCTTAGTACTCCCGGAACTTCTTCAACAATTTATGGAATTTATTTAGCCGGAGGGGTTACCAATAATGTGTATAAAAATACAATTTCAATTTTAAATTCTTCAGGCGCCAGCGCTTCTGCTTTTGGTTATTATGTCAATGGCGGAACAACCAATAATTTTTATAACAACTTCATTTCTGATATTAAGGCTCCGGCCTCAACCAATGCAAATGCAGTGGCAGGGATTTACCTGAATGCAGGTACAACAAACAATGAGTACTACAATACCATTTATTTGAATGCAACCTCTACCGGTTCTACATTTGGAACTTCAGGTATTTACAGCAGCACTTCTCCAACACTTTCACTTATTAATAACATTATCATTAACAATTCTACATCCGGTGCAAGCGGATATACTGCAGCATTAAGGTTCAACAATACAACTCTGACAAACTATGCAATTACATCAAATAGAAATAACTTTTATGCAGGAAATCCGGGAACTACAAATGTGATCTTCTATAATGGTACGGCTACTTATCAAACACTTGCCAGCTTCAAAACCTTTGTTTCGACAAGAGATGCAGCTTCCATTACTGAAAATACCGTTTTTGTAAACACAGTAACGGCACCTTATGATCTTCATGTTTCAGGCAGCACCCAGTCTCTATGCGAAAGTGCAGGAGTACGTATCACAACTCCCATTGCAGTCACTGATGACATTGATGGTGATATTCGTTATGGAGAAACCGGTTATGCCGGTACAGGCACAGCACCTGATCTGGGCGCTGATGAATTTGCAGGTTGCATTCCTGTGGCTATAACCTCACAACCTTCAAGTCCTACGGCTGCTTGTGCAGGAGTAAACAGCTTTAGTTTTACAGTGCAGGTTTTAGGATCTCCCAATTTCAATTATCAATGGCAGGTGTTTAATAGTGTTTGGACCAACCTTACCAATGGCGGAGTTTATGGAAATACTGCCGTGACAAATGGATCTGCATCCACATCAAATACCTTAACCATTACCAATGCTGACTATACTTACAATGGTAAACTTTACCGCTGTGTAATTTCAAATTGCTCGGCAAGTGGTTCAGCAACTACCAACGGTCTTGCCGCACTTACTGTAAATCCCTTGCCAACTGTAAGCGTAAGCAGTTCGTCAATCTGTGTAGGATCTACTGCAAACTTAACACCAAACTCAGGTGGTGCATGGGTTAGCAGCAATACAGCATTAGCTACAGTCACCTCACCGGCAGGTGTAATTACAGGTGTGGCCGCAGGTAGCCCGACTTTTACTTTTACAAATTCAACCACAGGGTGTGCGAATACAATTTCCTCTTTTACAGTAAATACAATGCCGGCTCCGGTTATTTCAGGATCCACCACAGTTTGCAATAGCTCAAATTATACATACAGTGTGAGCAATGTGTCAGGAGATACTTATTCCTGGACTGTTTCCGGTGGATCTATTACAGCAGGAGCAGCTACCAACTCTATAACTGTTGCATGGGGCGGCGGTTCAACAGGTACAGTTAATTTGACCGAAACAACAACCGCCGGTTGTTCAAAAGCCGCAACGCAAGTATCTGTTACAATTTCTCAGGTTGCAAGCATCGCCTCTGTCACCGGTACAACTCCAATGTGTAAATATGGAACTGCTACCTACAATGCCAATTCAGTCGTATTAGGCGGAGTCGGAAGCACCGGATCATGGAGTAGTGATAACACTGCTATAGCAACAGTAAGTTCAGCAGGACTGGTAACTGGTGTTAGCGCCGGAAGCTGTGATATTATTTATACGATCACAGGAGGATGTGGTACAATTCATGCTCAGCAGGTATTAACGATCAACCCCAATGCAAGTATTACCGGCGTCTCAGGCACGACTCCTTTGTGCATTGGAGCTTCAGCTACCTATAACACCGCCGGAGCAGTTTATGGTGGCGGAACAGGTTCATGGACCAGCGACAATACTTCAATTGCTACTGTCAATTCTTCCGGAGTGGTTACAGCAGTTTCTGCCGGTACTACTTATATTGTTTATTCAATTATCGGTTGCGGAGGAGCACCTTCTGCCAAACAATTCTTAACAGTAAATCCTAATGGCAGTGTGGCTTCCGTTACAGGCACAAGTCCTTTATGCATCACCGGAACTGCAACTTATACAGCCAATTCAGTTGTGTTGGGTGGGGGAACAGGTGCATGGAGCAGCGATGCAACAGGTATTGCTACTGTGAGCACTTCTGGCGTTGTAACAGGAGTATCAGCCGGAACCTGCAATATTATTTATACAGTCAACGGTTGTGGGGGAATAACCTCTGCACATAAGGTAGTGACTATTTCAGCCAATGCCGCTGTTGCTACCGTTACAGGAACCAACGGTCTTTGCCAGGGAGCAACGGCAACCTACAGTGTCACCGGAGTGATATTGGGCGGCGGAACCGGAGCATGGAGCAGCGACAATACCAACATTGCTACAGTTAATTCTGCTGGATTAGTAACCGGTGTTGCTGAAGGAAGCTGCAATATTATTTATTCAGTTACCGGAGGTTGTAATGGAATACCTTCCGCACAACATGCAATAACAATAACTCCGATTGCAGGTATCGCCTCTGTAACTGGCGCAAACCCGTTATGCATAGGCGCTGTGAATGCAGTGTATTATTCAGCCAATGCTATTGAGCTGGGTGGTGGAACCGGTGTGTGGAGCAGCGACAATACCGATATTGCCACTGTCAATTCTTCCGGTTTGGTGACAGGTGTTAGTGACGGAACCTGTAATATTATTTATTCAATAACCGGTGGTTGTGGCAGTACACATGCACAACAGGCCTGCACGGTTAATCCAAATGCCTTCATCACCGGTGTAACAGGTACAACTCCTTTGTGCATCGGAGGTGCTGCAACCTATTCAACTTTCGGAGCCATTTATGGCGGCGGAACCGGTGCATGGAGTAGCACAAACACTGGTGTTGCAACGGTTAATTCTGCAGGAGTGGTAAACGCTGTTTCTGCCGGAACATGCTACATCGTTTATACAATTTACGGCTGTGGTGGAACACCTACAGCAAAACAAAAATTGACAGTTAATTCTAACGGAAGCGTTGCTTCTGTAACGGGAACAAGTCCTTTATGTGTTACAGGCATGGCAACCTATACCGCCAATTCAGTTGTGCTGGGTGGCGGAACAGGAACATGGAGCAGCGATGCAACAGGTACAGCCACTGTCAGCTCTTCGGGAGTTGTAACAGGAGTATCTGCCGGAACATGTAATATCATTTATACAGTCAATGGTTGTGGCGGAATTGTCTCTGCACACCGCGCATTGACCATCACAGCCTCAGCCAGTGTAGCATCTGTCACAGGAACCAACGCTCTCTGTTTGGGAACAACAGCAACATACAGCGTAAGCGGTGTAATCTTAGGCGGCGGTAATGGCGCCTGGAGCTCCAGTAATACTGCTATTGCCACTGTTAATTCTTCCGGCCTTGTATCAGCAATTTCTGCAGGTACCAGCAATATCATCTATACCGTCAGCGGAGGATGCAACGGCATGCCTTCTTCTCAACAAAATTTAACTGTAAATGCGTTGCCGGTTGTTTCTTTTACAAGCCAGCCCGGTGACAATACATGTCTCAACCATGATGTAACCTATACAACGCAAACAGGTATGACAAATTATATCTGGAGTTTCCCCGGAATTTTAAATACGGACTATTCAATCACCTCGGGTGGAACAAGCGCCAGCAATTTTGCTACGCTGAGGTATCTCACAGAAGGTAGCAGAACGGTTTCTGTCAGATATACCAGCGCGTCAGGTTGCACTGCTGCTTCATCTGCAACTTCTATTCCTACACTGGTAACCCAGGATGTCTGGATTGGTGGTAGCAGTACCAACTGGAACGACGCAGCCAACTGGTGCAGTGGTATTCCTCATTCCAACACTGATGCAGTTATTCCAAAAGGTTCAACGATTCATATTATCACAGCACCCGGAACTGCTGCCGTATGCGGCAATCTGAAAATTGATTCAAGTTCCGTTGTCATCGTTGATGCCGGAAGCGCCCTCACAGTTACAGGTACTATTACACTTCGCGACACTGCCTGTTTGATCCTTAAATCCAATCCAACCGATGCTTCAGTGCCAACCGGGTCATTAATTGATAATGGTTTTGCAGGAACAGGAACAGGAAAAGTTGAAAAAACATTATTCACCGGACGTTGGTGGTATATTGGTGCTCCGGTCATCCCTGTTACCGGTAAAACTGCTTTTGGTCCTTTATCATCAGTGTCAAGCACAGGAACACGACTTCTTTATTGGAATGAAACCACACATGCTTACGTGACCATGACCAGTACTGATACTTTGAAAACCACTCACGGATATGCATTCAGAATTTATGGTCCTTCGCCTATCAATGCAAATTATGAGGGCTATTTTAACACCGGAACCATCACTACACAGGTTTTGACATACACGGCAGGCGATCATCAGGGATTCAATCTAGTCAGCAATCCTTATCCTTCAGGAGTAAACTGGGGTTCGCAAACTTCACCTTCTTCAGGTATCACTCTGACAAATATTGAACCTACCATTCATTACCGTACCAACGGAACATTTGCCACATGGAATACAATGGGCGCCGGTACAGGTATCAATGGAGGACAACAAAACATACCATCCACACAGGGTTTCTGGGTGCGTGTAACTCCAGGGCATACTTCCGGAAGCATTCAATATACTAACAACGCAAGGGTACATACCACAACAGCGCTCTATAAAGTGACCGATCCACCCAATGTGTTCCGCATGGAGATTGCACGTAATACACTCGTTGATGAAACTGCTGTGACTTTCTATGCAGGCGCGTTGACAACTTATGAGGCCTTTGACGGACAAAAAATGTTGTCGGATGATGCAACTTTCCCGCAACTGTTTTCTTACACCTCTGACAATGTTCAGGCAGCCATCAACGGACAACCGTTGCTCGTTTCAGGTGTTGAACGCATAGTTCCCCTTGGATTTACCACATATTATTCAGGCACATTCACACTGACAGCTACAAATCTTACACAGTTTGATGCAGGAACTACGGTGTACCTTGAAGACGTTACACTGCATGTTACGCAGAATCTTTCTTCAAATAAAACCTATACCTTTACTTCGGGTACGGGTACTTTTGCAAGCCGTTTTAAATTGCATTTTGTGAAAAGCGGCAACCCATTGCCAATTCAACTATTGAGCTTCGATGCAAAATGTGCAGGCAGTAAAGTTGACCTAAACTGGTCAACAGCTACCGAAACCAACAATGATTATTTTACCATTGAACGCAGCACCGATGCAGTCAACTGGGAATTCGTGAAGAAAGTGGCCGGCGCCGGAAATAGCAACAGTGTGCTAACCTACACTGCAGAGGACAACAACCCTCTGGGAACAATCGCTTATTACCGCCTGAAACAAACCGATTTCAACGGACAGTCTGAAACTTTCAGTCCTGTTGCTGTCAATTGCTCGGAACAGGCTGCACAGCTCAACATCACTTATTATCCCAATCCTTTTACTTCTGAAGTGAGTGGAGTGATCAATCAGCTGCTTTCGGAAAATGCAGTTGTGAGTGTTTACAATATTTTAGGGAGCAAAGTTTTCAGCCAAACAATCAGCCAGGATGATCTGCTACTGAAATCATTCAACCTCGATCTGTCGGCGCTGGTGGGTGGCATTTATTTCATCGAATTCAAATCTGATTCTTATACCGGAATTACAAAGGTTATAAAGAGCAGGTAAAATATTAATTACAGTCTTAAAAAGAACAAATATTATTATGATCTCAATTGTAAAGAAAACGGAAAACAAAAAGCGGAATTACAAACAACCACAAATTTGCAGGATAAAACTTGATAAAGAAATTTCGCTGGTGATGCAATCTGAAGCGCCGCCTGACCCCGGTGGTTCCCTGCAACCGGAGCATTTTAGCATCAATCCTTTTAAGCTCTGAAGAAATTGTTTTTTTATGGTCCCTGTACAAAAGCTGCCTGGTTTTCAGAGCAGCTTTTTTCATTTACAGGAAAAGGGGAAGAAGGTTAGTTGTTAGTTGTTAGTTGTTTCGCGGAATTTTACATTTTGCATTTTTCTGATTTGTATTTCAACCGTTTTTGATTTAAGGACACGAACAGATTACAAAAGTTTTTGAAACTTTTGTAATCTTTCTGCATTTCTGGTTTCAATCAAAATCCATTTTTTCAATTTCAAACAATTTCCAATAAACAATTTCCATTTATCGAAGGGAAATTAACAAATTAGTGACTGACAGAAAGACATGCAGAGTGAAAAAAATTGACTTATTGCTTGACAAAATGACATAGGTGTCTGCTAATATGTCATGCTGTCTGCTAATATGACATGTTTGAACAAAATTAAACACTTGTGAGTGAAAAAAAAGCATTTGAAAAATGAAATTAAGAAATTGCGATTGGAAAATAAGCATTTGCAAATTTAAAATAAGAATGTGCGAATTTAAAATAAGAATATTGGAAGTTGAAATAAGGATGGGGGATAAAGAAATAAGGAGTGCGATTGTTGAATAAAGCATTGAAAAGTAGGGATATTAAGGTGCTCGGATTGCAAATCCTCGCGGACAGATGCTCGGATTGCATCCCGAAATTTCGGGACTTGCGGACAGAAAATAGAAAAGGGGGACGATGGGGACTTGGGG
>Ga0209697_10006896_pt1 | contig 13542 bp, 12 predicted proteins | sample AliMusrvi5mmetaG_FD_184115 | JGI IMG/M metagenome (GOLD analysis project Ga0209697, IMG submission 184115) | Freshwater lake bacterial and archeal communities from Alinen Mustajarvi, Finland, to study Microbial Dark Matter (Phase II) - Alinen... | ecosystem: Environmental > Aquatic > Freshwater...
TATTGTCCCAGTAGTCCTTGACCGGGTTGGCGCCGTCGCCGGTGCCGTCGTAGGTGAACGAACCGTCGCAGCGGCGCGACAGGTCCTGGTGCCAGCGGACCTGCGCCAGATAGGCGGCCACCGCTTCTGGCCCACCGACGGCGGCACCGAGCGGTCCCCACAGATAGCTGAATCCCTGGCCGGTGTGGCCGATTTCGCGGCCCTCGTAACTGGTCACGGCCATGCGCGTGAAGTATTCGATCGCGGCGGGCTGCTTCCCCTGCAAGCCGAAAAACACCGCCGCCAACTCGTTCTTTCCGTTGGAGGCGGCGTGCATGTGCCACGGCTCGTGTTCGCCGTAAGGCACCGTGCCCTTCTGGACATAGTAACTAAAAAACTTGTTAGCCCGTTCGATGGCTGGGTCAATCTCGGGATCCTCCACGCCGCACTTCTTGCCCATCACGATCGACAGCACGGCCGCCAGCCCGCACTGGTTCACCGGGCCGTACGTCGGGACCGACCCGTGATAGGTGCCGTCGTGGTGGTTCTCGGCGCCGCCGTGGCCGTAGGTGCCGAACATGCTCTGCGCCTTGGCCAGGGCCACCGTGTGTTCCCGGATGCCGTCGAGCACCTCCTTGTCGCCGGTTGCCAGATAATATTCTGTTAGAAAAAGATTGTTATAGCTCCAGCCCCAGGTGTCGCACTTGTAGGGGTCCAGGGTGCCTGGTTTGGGTGAGACCGCGCGGGCAAAGTCGCGCACCCTCGGCAGAAACTCCTTGTCGCCGGTGGCCAGCAGCGCCAAACCCGTCACCGGATGGTCCACCTTGCGCGCGGCGAGCACCTTGGTGGCGGCGGCCAGGATGCGCGCGGATTTCGGGCAAGCGTATGGCGCGGTCTTGCTGTAGGCCCCCAGCACCGGCAGGCGGATCGACACGTCCTTGGTGACGCCGGCGCGCCAGAACTTCAGGTTGAGCACGCCGTCGCCAGCCTCGGCCGCGCCGATGGCCAGGCCCATGCTCTTGCGCGAGTCCTGCGTGAAGAGCGGGACCGGCCCCTTGCCCGCGCCCGTGCTCACGCCCAGGATCACGTCGTCCGGCGCCAGAATGCCTTGGGCCGGGGTGTCCTTGCCCACCGAGGTGACCAGGATCTGCCACGGCTGGTGACCGGTCATGTCGTCGGTGTCCACCAGGACGCCGCCGCGATGGATCCACCCGCGCAGGCCGGTGGGTCCGAGATTGTAGTTGACCTTGGTGTCCACCTTGGCGCGCGCAGCCGGGTCGGTCAGGTCCGGCGCGGCGGCGGGCGGAGCGCCTAACAAAACGGACGGCAGGATGGCAAGTGTCGAGGCGAGGGCGCAGGCGGCAATTGTCGCTGTGGTGGGATGGTTCATCGGGGGTTGGGGATGGTGAATGCCGCGGGGCGCGGGCGCGGTGGTGATCTTGGCGGATTTTGGAATCCTGCCTAGTCGTTCAAATGAACGATGCGCCGGGGAAAACTGGGGACGCTTGCGAATCCCCGATTCCATGCTTGCGAAGCGTCCGCATAGCTAGGCAAGTGACCAGCAGTCGCCTGCCAATCCCGCCGGCATCCTAGAGCCGGGCCGGGGATTCTGACTTGTGGTAGTAGGCCACGGCCTGGGCCCGGGAATGCACCTGAAGGATCTCGTAAATGTGCCTGATGTGAGCGCGCACGGTGGCGAAGCTGATGCCGATTTCATCAGCGATTTCCTTGACCAGATAGCCCCGGGCCAGGTGCCTCAGAATCTCATTCTGGCGCGCAGTGAGGGCGGCATCACAGCCGACCGGAGCCTTGTGCTGGAAGAAATCCACCACCTTGCGCGCGATCTGGCTGGTCATCGGCGCGCCGCCTTCATTGACGTCGCGAATGGCATCCAACACTTCGGCCGGGGGCGTTGCCTTGAGCAGGTACCCCGTAGCGCCGGCCGCCAGTGCCTCAAAGATATAATCGGGATTGTCGTGCACCGTGAGCATCACCACGCTGGCCGCAACGTTCCGGGCCTTGAGTTTGCGAACAAACTCCAAGCCGCTCATGCCAGGCAGGTTGATGTCCATCAGGACGACGTCCGGTTTGTCAGCGGTTATCCGCTCCAGCGCGGTTTCCGCATCCGGATAGGCACCGAGCCAGCGAAAATCCGGAGCCCCCTTGATCATGCGGCTCAAACCAGCCCGGAACCCGGCGTCATCTTCTACAATGGTAACGGCAATTGGCATTTGTCAGTATTCCTATGAAATAGTTGCGGCAAACCAAACGCGGGCACTTTGCCCAATATTCCGCAGCTTGCCAAGTCGTTCAAATGAACGATCCCCCGGACGACGGATTCCTGGACACTGGCCTGCCACGCGGTTCATGGTTGTTGGAAGTCCATCTCCAAACGAACGGTGGTGCCGTGGCCCGGCTGGCTCCGCCATTCGACACGGGCCCCGATTTCCCCGGCCCGCTCGCGCATGTTCGACATGCCATGGCCCGGCGGGCCATGCCCAGTGCCACCGCCGGTAGCGGGGGCATCCACCGAGAATCCTTTCCCGTTGTCCTCGATGGACATGCTAAAGCTGGTCCCGCCTATGGCGACGCGAATCCACACTTCGGAGGCTGCGGCATGCTTGACGATATTGTGCACGGCTTCTTTGAAAATCAGGAAGAGATGATGGCGCACATGGGCGGTGAGCGGGTAATCCGGCAGATTCACCGGGATGTCCAGGCGGAAGCGGATCCGCGCCAACCTAAGGTAGACCTCCGCGAAGTTGCAGGTATAACTGACAAAGTTCTCGAAGGTATCATGTTGGGGACTCACCGCCCAGACGATTTCGGCCAGGGAACGGGTCAAGCTGCGGGCTTTGCCGGCAATATCGCGAAGATCGTCGCGAATCCGCTCGGGCGGGGTTTCCGCCTGCTGACCCAACTCGCCTATCAGAGCGATCTCCGAAAGGCGCGCCCCGAGGTCATCGTGCAGATCCTTGGCAATCCGCCCCCGCTCGCGCTCAACCGCCTGATGGCGCATGAGGATTTCCAAATGGCGGTGTACCCTGCGCCTTTCCACCAAGCGTGCCACGCCTCCGACGATGCCCATCACCATCAGTACCTCCAGGGTGCGGAACCACCATGTCTGCCAGAAGTGCGGCAGCACGGCGAGCTGCAGCGACGCCCCCTCCTGGTTCCAGACCCCGTCGTTGTTGCAGGCGATCACCTGGAAGCGGTAGTTCCCCGGCGGCAGGTGGTTGTAGTAGGCGACCCGCCGCGGGCCGGCCTCCACCCAATCGCGGTCCAATCCATGCAGCCGGTACCGGAACGCCACGTTGCGCGGCGCCACGAAACTCAATCCCGCGTATTCCAACTCCAGCAGGACCGACCCCGGCGGCAGGCGCAACTCACTCCTGCCCGGATCGAGTGGTGCGGGCGCACCCGCCGCCTTGCCCGATTGGTAAGCCGCCACCGCTTGACCATCCACCGTCACCCGCTCGATGACCACCGGCGGCGGCTCCCGGTTCGCCGTCAACAGGCCCGGTTCCACCTCCGCCAATCCGCCCACCATGGGAATCCACAGGCGGCCGTCCGTGCCCCGCCACGCGGAAGGCCAACTGCCCCGGTTCACCTGCGAGGTCGGCAGCCCCTCCTCCCGCCCGTAGGCAACCGGGCGCACTCGCGTTTGGATGCCATCCGCCACCGCCTCGAGTTGCTTATCCTCCACCGAAAACAGTCCCCGGTTGGTAGTGAACCACATCCGGCCGCTCCCGTCTGGCACGATCTGATAGATGAAGTCGTCCACAAGCCCCTGTTCCTTGCCTAACAGGCTGAAGCGGCCGCGTTTCAAGCGCCCCACACCCCGGCCTTCGTAGCCGATCCAGAGGCTGCCATCGGCTGTGGCGCTAAGTGCGGAAATCGGATGGTGCTCGCCCAAAGTGCGCGACGTTTCATCCTCCAGCACGTCCCCGTTCACCCGCGACAACAGCCCGCCGGAGGTGGCCGCCCAAACGACGCCCGCAGCATCCACTGCCAGCGTGCCGAACGGGCCGAATTTCTGGGCCAGCGTGAATATCTGGAACCTCCCGTCCCGCATCCTTTGCACCGCGTTCAAGTCCTCCGTCGCGAGCCAGACATCCCCGTCGGGTGTGGTCAGCAGGGCGGTCACCATGCTGCCGGCCAGTCCGTTCTCCTTGGTGAAACGAATACTAACAATCCCGTCACGCCAGTGGCACAAGCCATTCGAGCCAGTGCCCACCCAAACGCCGCCTCCCGGAGCGGGCGTCACACAGGTGGCGCCGCGAACATCCCAGCCATCTGCGGCAGACAGGATTTTCCACTGCTCGCCCTCCCTGCGGGCAAGCATGCCGCTTTTCGTCACCGCCCACAGGGTTCCGGCGTCATCCTGGCACACCGACATCGGTGAATCCACCAACGTACCCCCAGATACCTGCTGCAGGTCAAAGGCGTTCGGGCGCAGGCGGTGCAAGCCGCCACCGCCGGTACCCACCCAAATGTCGCCCTCCCGGTCGTCCGTCACACTGAGGATCTCGTGGCGCGACAAATCCAGCCAGGTGAATCCGGGACCATCGAAGCGGAACAAACCCTCCGTTACCGTTCCGACCCACAGCCCGCCCGTCCGGTCCTCAAACAGGACGCTTGGTTGCGCGGCAGGCCGGTTGGCAGCCAATTCACCGAGGTCCAGTGGTTCGCCCTCGCCGGTGTATTTCAGCACATGCGTACCCTGACCGAGCCAGACACCGCCAGCCCGCGATCCTACGAGAAAGGAAACTCCCCCTTGCAAGTTCAACAACGTGCGAAAACTGCCGTCTCGAAACACCCCCACATTGCCGCCTTTCGCAAACCACAACTGCCCCCGGCCATCGCTGGCCAAGTGATGCCTTCCCCCTCCGGACAGGCCGTCCACAGCGGTGAAATCTTTTACCTCGCCGTCACGGAGGCGGCAGACCGAACCGGTGGAAACGGTCCATACCGCGCCCTCGCCGTCCTCCGTAAGCTCTGTCACCGCTTCCTCCGGCAGCCCGTCATCGTAGGTGAACGCCCGCGTTTGGCCCGCTTCCACGCAAATCACAGACCCGCTCCCATGTAAGCCGACCTTTCCCAACCACAATCGACCACGGCGATCCGCCAGCATCCTCAGAATCCTGCCGCCCGGCCCGACAAGCGAATCAACGCCCTGGACGTCCGTGAAACGCACCCCGTCGAACCGGACCAAGCCGTTTTGTGCGGCCACCCACAGAAACCCGTCGGGCGTTTGGACGACTCCCGCCACCCGGTTGCCCGGCAATCCCTCGTCGGATTGCCAGGTCCGGCAGAGCCACGCCGTGGGTTGCGCTGCGATCGCCGCAGCAGGCATCAGCCCGGCGAGCAAACCCGCGAGCCAACAGCACCGGCCAATCCGGAAAATCCCTTGCATCTGCGAATGGCCAGCATGGCACGTATCCCGGACCAAGCAAGGCCGCAGTGACAGTCCGCAGCAAGAGGCTGGCGGCGTCAGTCGGACATCAATTTCATTTCTCATGGAACCAGACTTTCGCCGCCTCGCCGCCCCACTCCTCGCTATGCCGGAAGATCATAACTTTGCGGAACCTTTTATCATATTCCGGTTCCGACATCCAGAGGCCGTCATCCTCTGCCGCCGCCAAAGGAAGGCGAGGTGGCGTATCCGATTCCGATGCGACCGGCGGGGTTCAAACATCAGCCATGGCAGGCCAACCGGCTGACACACGATGGCATCCTGAACATTTCTTCGCAGGGGGGCCCGATGGCCAAGGAACCGCTGGCAATCCCTGTTTGGAATAACGCCCGCTCACGGTGCGGTCCTCAACGCCCGATCCAGCCCGCAAAAAACCTCAAAACGATCCGGAAAAAACCTCGGATCCCCCCTTTAACCGGGTTTCGTAACGGCCGTTTTTTTCGAAATCCCTCCGATTCTCCCGGTGCCAGGAACAAAATTCGGTCCTCTCCGGGTGCCGCTGATTAAGCGCAATCCATTGAATGTGAATGTGCTGCGATAGGGCGGCCGTCCGATTAGCCGTCCAAGCAAATTCTTAGGTTGTCCGGACATTTCATTAGCGGGAAAAACGGGAACATGGATACCCAAAAGAAACCGAAAGGACAAGCCATGAACCCGACAGTCATGAACCTGCCAGCCATTATGAATTCCAATCCCAAGTTTACCGTCACTGCCACCGGAATTGAGTTTTCCGGCGACCTCAGCCTGGCGGAATGGGGTGATCTGGGACGAACGCTCATCCCACTCGCCAAAAAGACTGGCTTCATGTTAGGAGATTGGATCAATTACGGCTCAAAGGCTTACGGCACCAAATATAAGGAGGCGTTGGAATTCAACGGACTCGTCCCCAAAACGCTCCGCAACTATGCCTCCGTGGCCCGCCGGGTCCACCCAACCCTGAGAGAACCGAGCCTCGGGATTGAACACCACGCGGCCGTTGCCGGGCTCGAATCCCAGGAGCAGAGATTTTGGCTGGAATTGACCAAGGAGCACAATTTGACAGTCCCGCGGCTGCGCAAATCGATCAAAGCGGGCCGCCTCGTCAGCGAGGAGGAAATGGAGGATGCCGGGGCCAGCAACAGGCAGACAAATCATGTGGCGCTGATCAACCGTCTCGTCTGCTGGTGGACGAGCGAAACCTGCAAAGCTCCGGTGGCAGAGTGGGATATTGAGCGGCGGGAGGCGATCAAACGGGATTTCCAGCACCTTCTGGAAATCTACGGGCAGTTGTGATTTCCACCCATTCGGGCGCCTCCAGCTTCCCAACTCCGTCACACCCAGTCGCCTTGGTGAAACCAACCGCCCGTTCATATCCGAAATGTCCTGTCGACAGGACATTTCACTCACGCTCTTCTGATTCCGCCACGGACCGTCCGGCTTCATTCCACGGTTTTGGCGTTTGTTTCATTTGTTGCCGCCGGTTTCAAGCGGGCTAACAGCAGCATCATGTTTATTGCCTGCCGGGCACGGCGGGCACCAAGGAGCAGCCAGACAACCGAAGACCGCGTCGTCTCCCTCGCCATCCGGATTGGCCTTTCGGCCAATCCTATGGAGGCGCCAGGAATCTTCCTTGTGTGGATTCGATAAAAACCAAAATCGAAGATACGAAGAGTTGCCCTTGCCGCATACATCCACCGCCACCACTGCGGCGATTGGGGTGACCTCGATGCCGAGGACAAACAGGCCAACGAGGAGACTCTCACTGAAGGCGCCCGCCCGCTGAGTTGCTATCATATCGGCAACGGCCGGCGGCACACACATCATCACGGAACGGGACCGCGGATCGACCAATGTTGAATTCAACATGAGTCGGATTTCAACTACATCCTGTCACGGACGGGTTTGATACGACCTCATGCCAAGGGGATGTCTCGACTGCCCTCGTGGGCGGTATCACGAGTCGAAGGAGCGACCACTACCAAACCAATTCCCCACCCCTGGTCGATAACCTTGTTTTCCGGTCCTTGAAAGCGGCTTTATGCTCAAAGCCACATCGCCCTCTATTGTGAGAGGGCATTAAAGATATAGTTTACTTACGAAAAGTCAAGTTAAAAAAACCTGGGAAAACCTATTCAGGAGGTTTTCGAGATGGTTCTTTTCACAATTTCTCCGCCTTTCCGGACGACAAGATTTTTTTGGGGGAAATTCTTCGAGTTCCAATTTGATTCCATAATGCATTGCATGTGTATGCATTACGAATTTTCTGAATCTTCCAAAAGATGTTGGTTTCGCTGCGTGCGGAAGATTTAGGTAGTCCGGCCACTTTTCTGAACGGAAAAGAGGATTCACTATGGACGCAAAGAACAAAAAGAATAACTTGTCAGGTACCAGCGAAGGAAAATTCGCATCGCCTGATCCAGCAGGTCAGAGTGAAACCGACAACGATTTCACACCTACACCTTGTCAGGGACTATTCCCGAGCGATGTGCTTCAGCAACAAACTGCCGCAAGTCAGCATCAGCATCAGCCCAGCCACGATGATTCGGGCGGAGCAGATGGAGGGGCAGACAGCCTGGCAAGTCAGGCGGACTACTGCAAGCATCAGGCGGAAATGGACGCCCTCTACAAGCAGGCGTACGCGAAGTGGACCAGCCAGTTGGGCGCCTCGGAGTTGCAAACCCTGAAGGATCTCAATGTCGATGAGCCGCTGGTTGGCTACCACGGCAAAGGTGCTCCCAACCAGGATCTCGCGGATTCGCCGGCTGCCAGTTACGAACCCGACATTGCAGCGATCATTGATGGTGACCAAGAAAACGAACCGGAGGAGCCCAGCGGACACAATGTCGTCGAAGCGCTCCGCCACTTTATCGCATATTTGCTCTCGCACAACAACATGCGATTGACCGTCGAGTGCCTCGCGCTTGTCGTGGGTTTGAGCGCCTACGGCGGAAAATCGATGAGCGCCATTGCTAAACGTCACGGAATCACACCCGCAACTGTCAGCAAACGTTGCGTCAAGATAGCCAAGGATTTGGGAATTCCGCAATCCAGGGCGATGCGAAGCTTTCACGCCCGCGAGTCCGCCAAGAAGGCCCAGCTCAAGCGTAACCGGAGGAACAAGCCATGACCACTACGACGACTCTACCAACGAGTGCCAACTACACCGTCACTCCCACAGGCATCGAATTCAAAAAGTCGCTCACCCACGAGGAATGGTGCGCCCTGGGAAAAGCGCTCGCGTCTACCGCAAAATCGATTGGTTTCAGAATTGGCGACTGGATCAACTTCGGATCTGTGACCTACGGCGAAAAATACAAGAAAGCGTTGGAATCAACCGACATCCCTTATAACACACTAACCAACTATGCCTACGTCGCCCACAAAGTGGCACCGTCACTGCGTGATCAATGCATAGCCTACGAACACCACGCGATCGTCGCCAAACTAAAACCTCATGAACAGAAACATTGGCTCGCATTGACCAAAAAGCACCGGTTGGGCGTCCGCCGCCTGCGCAAATCCATCCTTTTGGGACGCCTCGCCACAGAAGAGGAAATGCACGATGACGACTCTGATCGCGGTCAGATCACGCACATGCACCCGATCTCTCTTTTCCTCCGTTGGTGGACGCGGGAGACCACCATGACCCCCGTCGGGGAGTGGGACAAAGACTGGCGAGCGACGATCAAACGCGACCTCTACCCCATTGTGGAGATTTACAATCAACTTTGAACGCCAGGACGCTGGGGCTCGATCATCGAACCTATCCAATCCATCCCGGCTTTATGGCGTCGAAGAGACAAACCTAGACCCGACACGCTTATGGACAGACTATTTTGGATCGCCTGCGAAAGCAAAAGCGCCACCCTGTACGAGGGGCGTTTCCAGGGGCGGACACGCGCGGCAGCAATACGGTTTCTCAAGCAAATCCTGGGCCGCGGTAGCCTCAAGGGACTCGTCTTCACAATTACCGAAATTCCGGTGCCGTTGATCCGCGAGATTGTCGCCGAGATACTCGGCGTGCCGCACTCCAACGGCGGCCCCGAAGTTCTTGCCACTGGTGCCGCCACCCATCTCAGTCGGCAGGCGCCAGATCCTGCCGCAGGCCGTGAGGATGTGCCGGCTGCGGACAGGAATCCCCCCGCCACCCCGGGCGGTCCCTCTCCTGCTGTGAAATCCCCTTCCAGGTTGGGGAAGCATAGCACGCGCAAAGTCGGCAATCCCGGCTTGGGGGATGACTTCTGGGAAGAAGTCCACGCCTATTGGGATGTATGTCGGAGCATCAAGAAGACCGCCATCAAATTCAAGCTTTCACAGAACTCCGTCAAAACCCGCGCCCGGCGCGAAAGATGGAGGAAAGTTGTCGGACAGTGACCGGGGGTGGCTGGGGCGCGTGCACAGGTGATGCCTATCTTCTATCCCGCGGACATACCTGATAGATCCGTTTCAGTTCGTCGATCACATCCGCGACATCGTAACGAATGCAATGCGGGCCGATCTTGACATAGGGAATCACCCTCTTACTGATCCACTCGTCGATCTGCCGGTTGCTGACCGACAAGCGTTTGGAGAGTTCGGCTTTATTGACCAAACCGACTTGACTGGCGGTACCGGATGCTCCGTCAAGCACGCCCGTATTGGTGGTTAGCAGGTGGTGTGCGCTGAGTTTGTATTTCATGGCTACACACAGCCCACGTTTTCAACCCGACAGGTTTTTGTTTGCCTGTAATACCTGCAATGACAACGCCCTGTGACCTCCGAGCAGGCCACAGGGCGTTCAGGTGACGCGTGTTTGATCAATTCCAACGATTTGGGGAACGGACGCCCGCCTCATCAGAAGATTCAAACGAGTCGTCTGGAGTCAAAAGCACGCGAATCAGGTCGTCGCGCAAAGGCCAGAACGCCTCGCCCTGCATGTTGACAAAATGCCCGTGAATCTCAGCATAGATCTTTTCAGCCCGGCGCTCGGTCATGCCTCCCGCCTGGGCCACGCTCAACAGTTGGAATATGAGGGTGCTGATTTGTGGGTAGTTTGCCAGATTTTCTCTTTGGTGGATGTTCGTTTGCATATAGGTTGTTTGGTTCGTTTTACATGAATTGTGGATTCAAAGTTCTCCAAAGCGTCGCATGGAAGAGATGGAATTTTGAAGGCCTTCGTGGGGCCGCCACACACAGCCCATGGTTTCAACTTGGCGGGTTTTCCCGTCGTCAGGAAAACTTCGGCGGCTTGCTCCTGAGCGCCCATCGCAGGCCGCTTGGCTGCCATCCCTCTGGCGGTGTGATCGCGAACCAGGCCTTCGCAGTATCCTCGTCGACGACCTCCCGGTAATGCCGGAAGATCATCTTCGGGGAATTGCCGGACTCGAGAGCCGTCCGGGCCACGTCACCTGTTAGCGCCACCCGGTAGCTGATGTAGGAATGCCGGAGACCATTCTGGCGCCAACCACCCGGGATCCGGGCCTTGACCGCAATATCATTCAGGGCACCGGCATAATCCGACAGCGAAACAATCTTTCCGGTTTCATACCGCCATGGAGCCAGCCAGGCTTTGAGGTTCTCCGATAGCGGAACAAGCCGCCGCGCAGCAGTCTTGGCCTTGCCACCGACAATCTCGATCAAATTGCGGTCCCACTTGATGTCCTCCCAGCAGAGTCTTCTGATTTCGGCGGAGCGAATGCCGGCGAAGGCGCCGATGGCAACCAAGGGCAGCATCCTCGCATGGCTGGCGAGAAGCAGCTTTCCGATCTCGCCCGGTGTGAAGATCTCGATTTCCGTCTCTGGAGCCTTGAACGATTCGCTCAGTGACGCCGCCGTTTTACGATCCATGGAGAGATAGCCCTGACGCTGTGCATATCCGAACATGGTCACAAGGGTCCGGCGGTAGCAGTTCTTGCTGACAGGCCCCAATGTCTTCAGACCGGCCAAAAACCGATTGATGTCGGCCACCGTGATGTCGGCGATGTTTCCGCCGACTTTTTCCTGGAACCGTTTCGTGTGCGCCATGCAATTCCGGACGTAGATTTTGCTCGTCCCACGGATGCGGCGGGATTCGACAAACTCGGCGGCAACCTCCTTGAGCGACTTCACCGCCATCAGGTCGCAGCGACTCGCCAAGTAGGATCTGACGACTTCGGAGATGGTGATCGCTCCGACCACCTTCCTGGCGCTCGCCCATTCGTCAATCGCCGTGGAAAGGGACACTCCGTATTGCTTGGCCAGGCCTTCGCAATGCCACAGGAGTTCAAGGTCCCGCTTCGAAGCCTCGTCTCCGACCACCCGCCCGTTCGTCAGACGGACGGTGATCTGTTGGGCAACCAAGCGGGCTTCTTCCATGCTGGACAGGCTGCGGCGCTGGCGCTGCCCGCCCTCCTTCCAGGCGAGCGTGAATTCGCTGAATCCATTCTTGCGGTTCAGCGTGTAAATGGTGACTTTCGCCGGGCCGGTCCCGACCTCCACGATGCTGCTGCGGCGTTTCTTTTTCTGAGTCATCACCTCCGGCCGCCGTTTCAACTTCGACTTGCCGGAAATGTTGTCAGGAATCTTGTCAGAAGCCCCGTTCTCTGGATCACTTCCTATCTCATAGATTATTGATTGTGAATGCTTTAGATGCATCATCCCACCCTCTCCGCCATCAAGAGGTAGAAAGGACGATCTCCCAAGACGGTTCCACCTTGCCCGCCACCGAGGCAATTCCAGAGGATTCTGAGTCCCTTCCGCTCCCGACGATCAAGTACACTCCGCCGCCGCCTCCAAAAGAAGTTCCTCCGATGGTGGTCAAAGCAGCCACGGTTCTCCGGATGCCTACTCACCAAATTACGGTTCTGCGCGGTGATGCCTCCACTTTGCCCGACATTCCGCCTCCACCCGTCAGTCTGCCGCAAATATCCGCCCCCGCTGGAGAACCTAACTACGTCATCTCGTTCGGCGCGACTATTTACGATCATCGCCTAAGTCACGTCCAATGGCGAAACCCCAAGACAGAGGAAGAGTTCGAAGCATGGTGCGGTTGGGACTGGAACCTCTTGTCTCCAATCTCACAAATCGAGCACGAGACAAAATCCCTTCTTTTCTTCCTCTTTCCCTCCAACGTCGATACCACCAAAATGGTGCGCTTCGGCAGGGGATTCAAAATGCCCGCCCATCCCGAGGTTCCAGCGGATGGCTTCGTCATCACCACCGCTGGCACGGATGCGCTCGATCCACAGTCCTTTCCTATCAAAGTCATCGCGTCCATGCCCACTTTCCAACCGGGAAATGACGTCTATCTCGGTCATTCTAGCGGCCAACCCGTCATCCTCTATCTCAACCAGCCGTTGACCACTCTTGAAGAGGAAGATGTTCAGGCGCAGGAAGCATACTACTACTGGGCTGACTCTGGCAACAAGGAGGTTAGTGTTAGTTTCGATGTTACCCACCAACAAAACGCCCCCGGACAGCGTGAGCCATCCGGAGGCGTTTTGGTTTGATGTATTCAGCCTTTGAAGCTCTGGTTGGGCTTGCCGTCGTCGAGCAGGTCACCGATGCGGTTCACGGCGTCCTTGAGGATCGAGGCGGCGGCGAACACGACCACGCCGACCGTGGGATCAACGAACGGGATGACGTTGAGGGCGGAGACAAGACCGGCGACCTTGCCGACGAAGCTGAGGTATTTGAGTGCTTTCATGGTGACCTGGTTCTGGTGTCAACGGCGACGCAGCTTCCTAACCATGCTTACCAGCGAAAGAATGCCGACTAACAGGCCGACCAGCAGCGAGGCGGCCCGCAGGTGCCATTCGATCTGCTCCTGATAGGACGTGATGACGCCCAGCACCGGCGAGGCGGTGCCGATGATGGCGTTGCGAACATAGTCAATGTCGATGTCGAAGGGCGGGCGCATGATGGTCAGGGATTCTGCTTGTTGGCGGGTTTCGCTCCACGGCTGAGATATTTCCCTGCCCAGGCGGAGTATCGTTCGGTCAGGCGCTCGTAGGTCGGCATGTCGCCGGCCTCTTTGGCTGCCTTGATGTCCTTGAGCAAGGTGTTCATCGCCTCCCCGTGCGGGGAATCCCAATCGTTGAGCATCCGCCGCTCGAATGGCGTGAACATCCTCACCGGTTGCACGGATGCCA
>Ga0209697_10006899_pt1 | contig 13539 bp, 10 predicted proteins | sample AliMusrvi5mmetaG_FD_184115 | JGI IMG/M metagenome (GOLD analysis project Ga0209697, IMG submission 184115) | Freshwater lake bacterial and archeal communities from Alinen Mustajarvi, Finland, to study Microbial Dark Matter (Phase II) - Alinen... | ecosystem: Environmental > Aquatic > Freshwater...
AATTTTTGTCGAGCAGATCTTCAAGGAAGCTCGTATAGCCCTCATTGCGAGTGGGGAATGTTTTCAACTGGTAATTCCATGTATTGACACCCATGAACGGATGGATCTCGAAAAGGGGGGGAGGAACCTCGCCGTTTGGAGATTTTACGTAGGCTGCCCTGTGTAGGTTATAGTCTCGTATTCCAAGACATAGATCCTCGACCTGTGCGACAATCGGCTTCCAGCGGACTTTGTAGGGGGAGTTCGATTTCTCGTAATTCTTAAGGCCGAAATCCATGATCAGCGGAGTCATCACGATTTTGTCATAGACTTTCTTTTCTCCACTCCCGCCGTACAAGGTCAGCCCGCCTTTTGCATCATATTTAAGTCTGAGCTCCTCTTCCAGCTGAATCATGCAATCGCCGATGTCCGTTTCCATCACGGCCAGAAGATTCATGACATTGGCCACCTTGTCCTTGAACTTCCCGATAAGAGAGCTCTGGGTAGACGGAATGATCAGTAACAGCACGACGACCAGTCCGATCAGTACAGCGAGCGTCAGAACAATCAGGAGTGGCAGGAACAGCAGAAGCCATATAATGAGTTTGAGAGCCAGAGGCAATGCGTTCAGGCTGTCGAAAAGCTTGATGAGGCTCCCTGGTATTGCTCCCTTGAATGTCCTCTTGATCATCGCCGTAAGATTGGGATGACTCAGGTTCATCATATGGCAATGGGAATCATAGAAAGCAGGCATAGTAAGTCTCCGGAAGAGTTCCAATTTCTATATCAGGCTTTACACTGTGCGTAACAACAGCCGGGCAATCGGGCACTACATACTTCAGGGGGACTTCAAATCGAGAATAAATAAACTGCAGAGGCATCGAAATAACTACTGCAATGCCCTCTCTACATTCGACGGAAAAGAGCATTCTTTGCAATAAGGAACAAAAGAGCGCTTAAGTACGTTTCTTTTGCTTCCGTTATTTACCAATAAAAAAAATAAAAACCAATTTCTCGCTCGTTCGTAAAGAATTTGCCTCCCACACGAAATAGGACAGCATATACTCTTCACCCCTGCAATAAATTATTAATGAAATTCAATTTCCTCTTATTCTCTGGTATTTTTTTATAATCCATGAAGAACGCAGATAAATACAGGGATTTGCAGACCCCCCTTCTTGAAAACACAAATAGTTCGGGACTAAAAGAAAAAAAGAATAGTGAAACAATGAAGACTCAACTGCACAACATTATTGACAGGATCGAGGCCAGAGTTTTTTCTATTTCGGGCAGCGATACTGGGATGGTGAGCGGTTATTGATGCCGTAGCAGGAAACCTGTATTCAAAGATGATCTTATTTCGATCATTGCCGATATGCTTAACAACCCTTCTTACAGAAATAAAACCATGAAGAGTCAAAACGCCTTGCTGCCAAAACAGACTGAAGCGCAATTCTGGAAGGCCATGGAGAACGAAAAAGTATTAGACATGGCGACCATCAACAGCCTCAAAGAAATCGGCGGTGATGAGTTGATTGAAAGCCTTTTTGAAATATTCATTATTGATTGTGAGAAAATGACAGCGGAACTTGCTGAGGCTGAGGCAAGAAAGGATATGAAGCAAGTGGATCAGATTCTTCATACTCTTAAAGGCTCATCGGGAAGTATTGGCGCCAATAAATTGTATGTGCTTTCGAAATACCTTAATGAAGGGTCGCGTCATGACAGATGGCCAGAAAACGAGTCATGGATTGATATCTTTAAAGCTGCAACTGAAGAAACTGTAAAAGAGATGCAAAATCATGCTCGAAAGTAAGGTCATGAGGAACACCGTACTGATTGTTAAGAACATCACGCACGAAGGGCCAGGGCTTCTTGAAACCACACTTCTTGAGCGCGGTATTGCATCGGTCTCAGTTAACCTTGCAGCAGGGGAGCTGTTTGCGGACCCTCGTCAATTCGGTGCGGTCGTTGTTCTCGGCGGCCCCCAGAGTGCCAATGATGAAACCCCTGCCATGCAGCTTCAGCTTAGGCAAATTGAGCAGATATTGCATGAAGAGATACCCTATCTCGGCATATGCCTCGGCATGCAGATAGTTGTTAAAGCGGGCGGCGGAAAGGTCGTGAAATGTAAGGAAAAAGAGATCGGATTTAATGAGAGTGAGGATCAGGAATATCGCATAGAACTCACCCCATCCGGCAAAGAAGAGGCGCTTTTTAAGGGATTGGAAGAGAGTTTTCGGGTTTTTCAGCTTCACGGGGAAACCGTTGAACTTGCATCATCCGGAATGGAACTTCTCGCTACAGCTGACGGTTGCAGAAATCAAGCTGTAAGGGTTGGAAAAAACGCGTATGGTCTGCAATGCCATTTTGAGTTGACCGAAAGAATGCTTAAAGAGTGGATAGGTATGGATAGTGACCTTAAACGTATGGACCGTATTGCTCTCTTGAAGCAGTTTGAGGCTTTCCGTACAGAGTATACGGTGACGGGTCTGAGCCTTTTTAATAACTTTCTCACTATTGCCGGTTTTGTCTGACTCTTATTCATGATCGACACAAGACGCGCAAGGCTGTTAAATGACATGCATGACGTTCGTGGAGCTGTTGTCTACTGGATGTCCCGAGACCAGAGAGTCCGGAATAACTGGGCATTGCTGTTTGCGCACAGAAAAGCGGAAAGCCTGCAACAGCCTCTTGTTGTAGTTTTTACACTCGCGCCATCATTTCTTGGAGCTCCTCTTAGGCATTATGATTTCATGCTCAAAGGTCTTCAAGAAGTTGAACTCAGCCTTAGAGAGCTTAATATTCCCTTTTTTCTCCTGCAAGGTGAACCGGAAACAGAGCTTTCAGGCTTTATCAAGAAATTGAAAGCCGGAGCAGTAGTCACCGATTTTTCACCATTGCACATTTCGCGAACATGGAAAAAAACAATCGGGAAAACGCTGCTCCCGATTCCACTGTATGAGATCGATGCCCACAACATAGTCCCCTGCTGGATTGCCTCCGGCAAGCAGGAATTTGCAGCCAGAACGTTTCGTCCGAAAATCACATCGCTGCTCAAGGAGTTTCTTACAGAGTTTCCCCGGCTTACGCCTCTTGACTCCGTTCAGGAAATCATACCTGTCGCATGGGATAAGATTTACAAAGGGCTGAATGCCGATCAGAATGTGCAACCTGTGGAGTGGCTGAAACCAGGGGAAAAAGCTGCTGAGGCTTACCTGGACAACTTTTTATGCAACAGGCTGGCCTCATATTCGGTAAAACGAAACGATCCAAATGCCGGAGCACTCTCAAATCTCTCTCCCTATCTGCATTTTGGCCAGATCAGCGCTCAGAGTTGCGCTTTACGGGCTTCGGGGAGTAATGCCCCTGAAACCGACAGCAGCGCTTTTCTTGAAGAGTTGATTGTACGCAGAGAGCTGTCAGATAACTATTGCAACTATAACGGCTTCTACGATTCATTTGACGGTCTGCCGGCATGGGCCAAAGAGACGCTGGAGCAGCACAGAACCGATAAACGGGAGTATCTGTACACATCTGAGGAGTTTGAAGAGGGGGCTACGCACGAAAAGTTATGGAATGCCGCACAGCTTGAACTGGTAAAAACCGGCAAGATTCATGGATATATGCGGATGTACTGGGCTAAAAAAATTCTGGAATGGAGTGAAACCCCGAGGCAGGCATTTGATACCGCCATTGCTCTGAACGACCGCTATGCCCTTGACGGACGGGATCCTAACGGTTATACAGGCGTAGCGTGGTCAATAGGAGGACTTCATGACCGAGCATGGTTTGAGCGGAGTGTTTATGGCAAAATTCGGTATATGAATGCTTCGGGTTGCGCAAGAAAATTCGACGTCAAACGATACATTGCGCAATTTGAAAGAGAAGAGCTTTTCCCTTCCTGAAGGCCGAAATCGCTTTCAGGAAGAGTGTAAGCTGTCAAGCAGGAGTGTTTTCCTCTAAGACAAGATCGATGGTCCGACGGTTGATATCCACGCTGTTCACCTTTACCTTTACGCGCTGGCCGATCTGAAGACGTTTTTTGCGACGTTTGCCTATAAGGGAGTAGGTGGCCTCGTCGTACTCATAGTAGTCGTCGGTGAGGTTACGCATGTGCACCATACCCTCAATAGCAAAATCAACCATTCTCACATAGATACCGTAATCGGTAGCTCCTGAAATAATACCGGGATAGACCTTGCCGACATGGGAGTCCATGTATTCGACCTGCTTGAGCTTGATTGATTCGCGCTCGGCCTCAACTGCACTTTTTTCCCGTTCATTGGAAATCTGGCAGACTGTACGAAGTTTATCGGCCAGTTCGGCAAGGCGCTGAGCTGAAATCTTTTTACGTTTTTTGCGAAGGGCCTCGTATTCGAAGAGCAAACGATGCACAATCAAATCGGGGTAGCGTCTGATCGGAGAGGTAAAATGCGTGTAGTGCTCAAAACCAAGGCCATAATGGCCGACGTTTTCGCCGGTATAGACTGCCTTTGACATTGAACGCAGCACAAGCTCATTGACCAGAAACTCGACGTTGGTTCCCTTTACCTGCTGAAGCAGCTGACGAAGGACTGGAGCTGCAACAATCGGACCTTCCTTGCCCCGGTTCAGCTTGAGATCAAAGCCGAGCCGTTTAACAAAATTGGCAAGAATCAGCACTTTTTCCTGCTGGGGGAAGTCATGAACCCTATAGATGACTGGTTGCGGTTCTTTCTTGTTTTCTTTGAACGTTTTGGTCAGGTATTTGGCCACTTTGCGATTGGCAAGCAGCATAAACTCTTCGATTAAACGATGGCTTCCGAGACGTTCTTTTTTAATGACTTCAAGCGGTTCGCCCTTATTGCCAAGTTTAAAACGCACCTCTTCGGTTTCAAAATCGAGCCCGCCATGCTTAAAGCGTTTTTCACGCAGGATGACACTGAGGCGGTCGAGCAACTGGAGCTCTGTAACGTAGTCGCCTTTGCCCTTCTTTAAAATCGCTTCAACATCTTCGTAGGCAAATCGACGTTTGGAGTGAATAACCGTTTTATGAAACTCGTGCTTGAGAACTTCACCGTCGGCAGTCATGGTAAAAAACACTGAAAAAGCCATCCGGTCGACACCGGGATTAAGACTGCATATCTGCTCGGAGAGCCTTGCCGGCAACATCGGGATCACACGGTCGACAAGATAGACTGAGGTCGCTCTTTTGAGTGCCTCACGGTCGAGAGGAGAGTTTTCGGGTACATAATGCGATACATCGGCAATATGAACACCTATTGAGTATAGGCCGTCCTCAAGCGCTTCAATTGATAAGGCATCATCAAAATCCTTTGCATCGACAGGATCGATAGTAAAGACCGTTTTATCGCGAATATCAAGGCGGTCCTTAAGGTCCTCAGCAGTAATGCCCTCCTTAATGGAAGCTGCAAAGTCAAGGAGTTTCGGATCAAAGGTTTCGTCGATACCACGGCTACGGGCAATGGCACTTACTTCGACCGCTGAGTCGCCGGCAGTACCGAGCACTTCAAGCACCTTTGCCTGAATAACTCCTTCCTTGCTGAAATCAAGATCTCCTACAAGCACCTTCTGGCCATCAATGGCTTTGAGAGAGTTTTTTATGGAAACAATGATTTCGGGAAGAATCTTGCGGTTATCGGGCTTAAGGACAAACTTGCGGTTTGCCTTGGTAAGCGTACCGATAATGGTGGTAACAGCACGTGAAATAACCGTTTTTACCGCACCTTCGCAGCGCTGATGGGGAGTGGATTTCGATGTATAGGTGTCGGGCACTTTGGAAACGAGTACCTCGACTTCGTCGCCATGAATCGAAGAGTTCAAGTCGCCGGCCTTGATGAAGATATCGTCATCAAAACCTTCTACATCAACAAATCCGTAACCGTTAGGATGCGTGGAGATACGGCCGGTATACGTTTTGGAAACCTTGTAATGCTCCTTGCCGGGAATAGGAAAGGGCTTGACATGCACAAGGTGATCTTCATAGGTAGATGCCTCAATGAGCGAAAGCCCGTAGCAGCGATTGGAGTCCTTGTCAACAGCCCCTTCTTCCTGCAGTTTGTGCAACACATACCAGAAGCCAGGGAGCTGCTTTGATTCTGTATATCCAAGTGCGATAGCTAAATCGAGGGATCTTAAACGCGCACCTTCGTGGTCAGAGAAAAAGGTAATAATTTCGGCGGCAAGAGAACTTTCGCCACGCCTGAAAAGAAACTCGTTAATGAGAATATGATCATTCGGCTTCACCCGTTCACCGGTATGCGATGGGGCCTGTCTGGTATTCTTCCTTACCGGGGGTTTTGATTTTCGGTTAAAACGCTGTCTTGCCACTACATTTAATCATTTATGTTAGGATTCCATGTTTTTTCTGGAATCATGCGCTTTTGCGCAACTTCTGAAACATTAAAGTCAATACCTGCTGCTCATTTTTTAGAAGTTAATAACATCAGAATACTTCAGCAAAAAATAAGCCTTTACTATCTGAACGTAAGCTGAAAACTCGTGACCTTTCAAAGGTCAGGATGGAAAAACGCTTCCGTGAGAAGAGTGATTAACAAGGCTAATGCCTTTTAATATACCGATTCAGGGCTGGATTTTACGAACTGATAAGTTCATACAGGCATTTAACATAATGAAAAGAAAACACAATACACCTCACACCGCATTTATTTCCTTTTTTTTACTCACCATACGGATCATTCATTATAGTATAGTTCACTCGATTATTTACGAGGAGCAGACATCAAGGGCCGCACTTCGAGACTTTAAACTACGCGACAGCGTATCATATTGAGGGAGATTTCCATAAATTACAGGTGAACGGACATTGAAAGCGATTTAACCTTTCACCTCTATGGACTCGCTTGCCGATTTTATTGCGGGGATACCGAAAGCGGAACTGCACCTCCACATTGAAGGGACACTTGAACCCGAATTGATGATTGCAATAGGGAAACGAAACGGGGTTTCGCTTCCCTACCCTGATGCTGCAGCTGCGCGACAGGCTTATAACTTCAGTGACCTCCAGTCATTCCTTGATATTTATTACAGGGCAACCGCTGCCCTGATCACCGAGGAAGATTTCTATGACCTGACCATTGCCTACCTCAAAAAAGCCGCGTCACAGAATGTACGGCATGCTGAGATCTTTTTTGACCCGCAAAGCCATACTTCACGGGGCATTACCTTTGAAACCTTGATCAGGGGAATTGAGCGGGCGCTTATGGAGGCAAACCGTTCTCTCAATATGTCGACAAAGCTCATTATGTGCATTCTTCGACATCTGAGCGAAAAGGAGGGGTTTGAAATATTTGAGAAAGCACTTGTCTGGAAACATTGGATCGCAGGTATCGGCCTTGACTCTTCCGAACGGGGAAACCCGGCGGAAAAGTTCAGAAACCTTTTTGAACGGGCACACCATGAAGGGTTTCTGACTGTGGCACATGCCGGAGAAGAGGGCAGCGCGGCTTCAGTAAGGCAGACTCTCGACGCTCTGCACGTCACCCGCATCGATCATGGAGTTCACTGCATGGACGATGCGGTGCTGGTTGCCGAGCTTGCTGAACAACAAATTCCCCTCACCGTCTGCCCTCTCTCCAACGTCAGACTCAAAGTCTTTGAGAGTATGAGGCAGCACAACCTGAAAGCGATGCTTCAGAAAGGGCTCCTGGTTACCGTCAACTCGGACGATCCAGCATATTTCGGCGGGTATGTCAACGAAAACTATATTGAAGCAGCAAAAGCGCTTCAGCTTGACCGGAATGATATTATCCAGCTTGCCAAAAACTCTTTTACCGCTTCATCGCTCAGCAAGATTCACAAGCAGCTCTATCTGACGGAAATCGACCGTTACGCAGCCACTCATGAGAGCTCATCATTGCACTTTTAATCATTCCAATGAGCAAAGAACATAAAGAGAGCAGCGCCATTACCCCGCTTTTTTCAGCGGAAGCGATAGAAAAACGTATTCAGGAAATCGGAAAGGCGATTTCTCTGGATTTTGCCAGTACGACGTCTGAATCTCCTCTCCTTCTCCTGGTAGTTCTCAAAGGGGCATTTATCTTTGCCGCTGATCTTCTGAGAACAATAACAATTCCCTGCACCGTCGATTTTATTAAGGCGTCAAGTTACGGCTCAGAAAAAATCTCTTCGGGCAAGGTCACAATCAACCACAACCTGGCGATTGAAGGGCGACACGTTCTTATTATTGAAGATATTATCGACACGGGGCTTACCATTCAGCAGGTCACTCATGAACTGATGACTATGAAACCGGCATCGGTCAGCATCTGCACGCTGCTTGACAAACCTGAAGCAAGGAAACATCCTGTAGAGATGAGGTATACCGGTTTTATTGTCCCCAACGCTTTCATTATAGGCTACGGGATAGACTTTAACGAACAATACCGCGAACTCCCCGCTTTGGGCATACTCGACTCCTGAAAACAGTAATCAAGCCCTCACGCCCCTGATCTGAACGCGATAATTCCTGTTGCGCCAGCAGCAAAAGAAACGCGAATAAAAAAACATTTATGTAAAAATAATGAGTAAAAAGACAAAATTGTCTGAAATTTTATTATTTTTTATTTAAATACCCTTATTAATTTAGGTATATAATATTATTAACTTAAATAACAGGGTACAGCAAAGCGCTTTAGCGACGGATATTCAGATCGACAGAACATAGATACTTATGCGCATTGAAAACACACCTTTTCAGCATCCGGGCGTAAAACCCTGGATCATCGATACGACCCTGAGGGATGGAGAGCAGGCTCCCGGCGTTGTGTTCAGCGCTGAGGAAAAAACACATATTGCATGCCTTCTTGCAGATAGCGGAGTCAATGAGCTTGAAATCGGGTACCCTGCAATCAGCAGTGATGAACGCAACACAATAAGGAATATTGCCGCCCTGAATCTTCCGGTGCGCCTGACCAGCTGGGCAAGGGCAAAATGGCAGGACATTGAAGAGGCCAGGATATGCGGGACTGAGGCGCTGCACATCAGTTTTCCTGTCTCTCTGCTCTACCTTCAGCTTATGGAAAAAGATTACGAATGGGTACAGCGGCAACTGCAGGAGCTCATTCCGAAGGCAAAAAAATATTTCAACTTTGTCAGCGTCGGGGCACAGGATGCCACAAGGGCTGAGCCTGAGCTGTTAAAAAATTTTGTGCTTGATGCTGAAGCGTGCGGTGCTGACAGAATACGTATTGCGGATACAGTCGGCATTGCAACACCAACATCAATAATAACACTCATCAGCCAACTGAAGTCAGTGAGTTTCGCGGCACTGGAATTTCATGCCCATAACGATCTTGGCATGGCAACAGCTAATGCATTCACGGCGCTGGAGGCAGGATGCAAAGCAGTAAGCGTATCGGTAACCGGACTTGGCGAACGGGCTGGAAATGCAGCGCTTGAAGAACTTGCCATTGCATTGAAGCTCTCAGGAAAGTACGATTCACGTATTGACACCAGGCAGCTTTCGAATCTTTGTGAAGCAGTCAGCAAAGCATCAGGACGGGTTATTCAGAATCAGAAAGCTGTTGTGGGCAGATCGGCCTTTCAGCATGAATCAGGCATTCACTGTGCGGCACTGCTGAAACACCCGCTATCGTATCAGCCGTTTCTGCCCGATCAGGTAGGCCGCCAGACAGAGGAGCTTGTTATCGGAAAACACTCGGGCAGTGCCTCATTGCAACATTTTTTTTCCGGCAGAGGGATTATCCTGTCAAGAGATGAGGCGAGCTATCTTCTTGAGAAAGTCCGCCAAACGGCCACTGAAAAGAAAAGAGCCCTGAACCCTGAAGAACTTGACCGCATTTACAACACCCTTTTAGTGAAACACTGATTAATCAGACCTCAAGAGACATGCTTATAGCCCAGGAAGAGGATCACAGCAGTATCAGCCTGCTTGCCGAAGTGAGCAGGACCATCACCAATGAAGATGATATCAACAAGGTATTAAGGCTTGTGCTGTTCATCATGTCCGAACACATGGATATGCTGAGGGGAATGATTACGATCCTTAACCGTGACACCCGGGAAATTGTCATCAACGAATCATTCGGCCTTACCGGTGAAGAGAAAGAACGAGGGCGTTACCGTATTGGAGAGGGCATTATAGGGCAGGTCGTCAAGACCGGTAAAACAGTCATTGTGCCCAGCATTCATAATGAGCCGCTTTTTCTTGACCGCACACGTTCACGGTCGAGGTCTAAAAAAGAGGACCTTTGTTTTATCTGTATCCCGATCAAGGCCGGCACTGAAATTATCGGCACTCTCAGCGCGGACCATCAGCTTGATCCGCTATCGGGAGAAGAGCATGTGAAAAAGCACAAAGCGGACAAGGGTCAACAAGATATGCTGCAACACTATGTAGACCAGCTCTCAATAATTGCAGCCATGATCTCACAGGCAGTCCGACTCCGACAGCTTGCACACGAAGAGAGCGTTAAAAATCCACAGGAAATCAAAACTGCTGAAAAAGCGCCACGGCAGAAACGCACGGGCGATGAACACAGTGATGAAACCATTACTGATGTCGAACGTCCGGCAAACATTATCGGCAACACAAAACCGATGATTTCGCTGTTTAAAATGATCGAGAAGATCGCTAAAACCAACGCGACCACACTGATACTTGGCGAAAGCGGTGTAGGAAAAGAGTTGGTGGCCAGCGCCATTCACTTTAAAAGTCACCGCTCAGGCAACACGTTCATTAAATTCAACTGCGCGGCACTGCCTGAAAGTATTGTTGAAAGTGAGCTTTTCGGGCATGAAAAAGGAGCATTTACCGGTGCATCAGCTACCAGGCAAGGAAGATTTGAGCTTGCCCATAAAGGAACAATCTTTCTGGATGAAGTCGGAGAAATGAGTCTTCCCGTTCAGGCAAAACTGCTGAGAATCATTCAGGAGAAGGAGTTTGAACGGGTCGGAGGATCAAAAACCATAAAAGTAGACGTCAGGGTAATAGCAGCAACAAACCGCAATCTTGAAGAGTTAATCAGGGAGGGTCTTTTTAGAGAGGATCTTTATTACCGTTTGAATATTTTTCCCATTACCGTCCCTCCTCTGCGGGAACGCAAAACCGATATACTGCTGCTCGCTGATTATTTTGTAGAAAAATACAATGCGGCAAACCAGAAAGGAATTCGCAGAATATCAACAACGGCGATTGATATGCTGATGCGATATCACTGGCCGGGTAACGTCCGAGAACTTCAGAACTGTATGGAGCGGGCAGTGATACTAAGTGAAGACAACGTTATTCATGGCTATCATCTTCCCCCTACTCTTCAGACTGCTGAATCCAGTGGGACACCTTATACAGGATCACTGCAGCAGAAACTGGATGCAATTGAAAAAGAGATGATCATGGAAGCGCTGAAACGCACAAAGGGAAATATGTCCAGAGCAGCAATACAATTAGGCCTTTCAGACAGGATCATGGGGCTTCGTATAAAAAAGTTCGATATCGAATACCGGAAATTCCGTCTTTAAAGATGGGTCAGTATCATCAATAAACTTTAAACTTTTTCTACTATATTGTTACTAAATCATGAAGCTGATGTTGCGTTCATGATAATTCCCCCCCCGGTCTTCATAATCGAAACACTATGAGATTCAGAATTGATTCCATAGTGCTGAAGGTTAGAAAAAATGTGTGCTCTTGTCAAACACACCATAAGCCAAATGCAGGATAACAGCAGAGCCGGGAATCACCTGTCGATTGAAATGGTTGATTTCAATCCTGAATGGCAATTTGAAGATCACAAAACAGGCATTTTCTATAAAAACGGAATTATCCCCCAGAAACTGTTTATCACCTATCTGGGAGGAAATATTCATCCTGAAAGTGCCCGGAAGGCGTTGATCAGTCTTGAGAAGATTTTCAAAAGCGGAGGGCTTACGAACTCCGACTATATAAGGATAGCTGATTATAACAAAGTTATCAGCGCGACATTCAATACCAGAGTCCTCTACGCAAATACATTGAACCGCCTTAATGAAGAGTATCATTCAAGGCCAATTGCCACCTATATCTGCGGGGCTTCACTTCTTTTAAAAACAATGCTGCGCCTGTTTGCATCGTATGTAAAACAGGAGTTTATATTTGTTTCGACAGTTGAAGATGCGTTTGATCTTATAAACGCCAACGTCCAGCCATCCTTATCGAAAAAAGATGGTCAGATTACTATTTCACAACAGGAAATAGATCGATTTGCTGCCCTTTGTGGAAATCTTCTTTTCAACGAAAACTTCACGTTTGACGAACAAAAGAATGGCGTGACCCCGGAAGATCCTCTGCACGATCTTTACACCATCATATCTCTCCTTAATCATGACCTGAAAGAACTTCAGAAAGCGGAGAAAGAACAGAAAGAGGAGATTGAACAAGCCCTTGAGCATTCACGCATTCTCAACACCCGACTTACTGAAGAAAAAAAATTAGTTGAAAAAAAAGAGCAGATACAGCAAATCCTGATAAAAAAGCTTAACCAGGCAAAAATTGAAGCTGAAATAGCAACCATGGCTAAAAGTGAGTTCCTTGCCAATATATCCCATGAAATAATAACGCCGCTGCACGCAGTAATCGGCATGACAGAGCTCCTTTGCTATACGCCTCTCAACGGTGAACAAAAAAATTATACCGATACAATTCAATCAAGTACACAACAGCTTTATCAGCTGCTCAACAATATTCTTGATTTCAGTAAAGCCGACTCGGGACAGATCGACAGTAATACTATACTTATAGATATCAAGGCGCTTTTCAACGATATTGCGTCCCTCCTGAACGAGAGCGCCATTAAAAAAAATCTACGGTTGACCCTTAGTCTTCCGGCATCAACCCCCAGTGATCTCTTTGGTTATCCTGAATATCTGAAGCAGGCGCTTATCAACCTGGTGCAGAATGCCATTAAATTCACCAGTCAAGGGGAGATAATCCTAAGCATTGAGCCAGTATCTGAAACCCCGGACACTATAACCCTTCGCATTTCGATCAGTGATACGGGAATAGGCATTCCTGAAGAAAAAAAAGATCTGGTTTTTCAGAAATTTACCCAGGTAGACTCCTCTCCGACCAGAAAAGAGGGCGGAACAGGACTTGGCCTGGCAATCACCAAACAGCTTGTTGAGTTAATGGGTGGTACCCTCGAACTCAGCAGCCGGGAAAATGAAGGGTCCACATTCTCTTTTGTCCTTTCATTCATTAAAGCGAATGAGAACAGTAAAAAAAATAACGACAACAGCATTCTCCCTTATACCGGGTCACTCCATAATAATCGGCTTCATTCCCCCATGCAATCAATAGACAATACATTGCCATCAATGACACGAATACTTCTCGTTGAAGACAATGCCATTAATCAACGAGTAGCTTCGGCTATGCTTAATAAGCTGGGGTTCACCATTGATATTGCAAGCAACGGGATTGAAGCTATTGACGCTCTTAAACAAATCACTTATTCGCTGGTAATCATGGATTTGCAAATGCCTCTCATGGGAGGTCTTGAAGCTACCAAAAAGATCAGAAAAATGGAGACAGGCACA